>Ga0099364_10004418_pt1 | contig 21323 bp, 20 predicted proteins | sample TergutTh196P3_FD_73070 | JGI IMG/M metagenome (GOLD analysis project Ga0099364, IMG submission 73070) | Microcerotermes parvus P3 segment gut microbial communities from Pointe-Noire, Republic of the Congo - Th196 P3 | ecosystem: Host-associated > Arthropoda: Insects > Digestive system > Gut ... | reverse complement strand
ATAGACCTAACTAATTTTACTGATAACATTTACAAAAATTATACTGCAGGCGGCGATTTATATTTATTCAATAATTATAATGAAATTACCGGTGCAAAAGATTCAAACCTTATTATGGAAAAAGCTGCCCTAGATGGAGTACTGGGCGGAATTGGAACAGAAATTATTGCAATAACAAAAACTTTAACGGCAGATGAAAGTAAATCTTTCCGCTCTGAAGGCAAAGAAATTGCTGTTGTTAAAGTTCCTTCTCTTGACTGGTATATGACCGCTATTTTATCCATCTCCGCTGCAAATATTCTTAATTCATCAATGACAGTACTGTTTATAGTAATGCTTATAGGTATTGCCGTTATATTTATTATTTTTTACTTATTCATTTCATGGCTTATTAAGCCGTTGAATATTATTATGACAACTCTTGGAAAAATTACAGATGACTGGAATCTTACCCGCCGGCTGAATATTCATAGAAATGATGAAACCGGAGCTTTAGCGGATTTTATCAATCTGACATTTGAAAAAATTTGTAATTTAATTAAAAGCATCAAGGGAGAAGCGGAGACTCTTTCCACTATTGGAAATGATCTTGCTGCCAACATGAATTTAACCGCATCATCAATGAACAAAATTACAGAAAATGTTCAAAGTGTAAAAAGCCGAATCTTAAATCAAAGTGCCAGTGTAACTGAAACCAATGCAACAATGGAACAGGTTATTGTAAACATCAATAAACTTAATGGGCATATAGAAGATCAAAGCAACAATGTTAACCAAGCTTCTTCCGCAATTGAAGAAATGGTAGCTAATATTCGTTCTGTTATAGAAACTATTATAAAAAATACAGGCAATGTGGACTCTTTAATGGAAGCTTCGGAAGTAGGCCGCACGGGATTGCAGGATGTAGCTTCAGATATTAAGGAAATTGCCCGTGAATCTGAAGGGCTTTTGGAAATTAACTCCGTTATGGAAAACATTGCAAGCCAGACAAACCTTCTTTCTATGAACGCCGCAATCGAGGCTGCTCATGCAGGAGAAGCAGGCAAAGGTTTTGCCGTTGTTGCAGATGAAATTAGAAAGCTTGCTGAAAGTTCCAGCGAACAGTCAAAAACAATTGGAGCCGTGCTTAAAAAAATCAAAGACTCTATAGACAAGATAACCAATTCAACAGAAAATGTACTTAACAAATTCGAAGCTATCGATTCTAATGTTAAATTAGTTTCTGTACAGGAAGAAAGTATCCGTTCTGCAATGGAAGAACAAGGAATAGGAAGCAAACAGATACTTGATGGCGTTAGCAAAGTAAAAGATATTACTTCTCATGTAAAGAGCGGTTCCAATGAAATGCTTCAAGGAGCAAAGGAAGTTGTTAATGAAAGCAAGAACCTTGAAAAATTGACACAGGAGATCACTGTTGGAATGAATGAAATGGCGGACAGTTCTGAACATATTAATCAGGCGGTAAACCACACCAACGATATAAGCAACAAGAATCGTGATGCTGTCAATATTTTAATTCAGGAAGTATCGCGGTTTAAAGTGGAATGAAGTTTGGGAATATATGCTAGAAATAACCGGTAAATACAACACGGCTAAAATATTCACGGACACCTTGGATGAAAAATCCCGGGAGCAGATTGAATTGTTATGCGATCAATCTTTTGTCAGCGGAAGTAAACTGCGCCTAATGCCGGATGTGCACGCCGGAGCAGGGTGTACAATAGGTACAACCATGACAATCAGTGATAAAATAGTTCCCAATCTGGTTGGCGTTGATATTGGATGCGGCATGGAGACGGTAATTATACCCAAAGACGATTCTGTGTCAAAAAATTTTGATCCGGCAAAACTGGATAAATGGATTCATAAAAAAATCCCAAGCGGCAGAAATGTCCGTAAAACACCGCATGAATTTGTTGAATCGATACCGTTGGAAAATATCCGTTGTCCTAAGGCTAATCTGAACAGGGCAAGATTGAGCATAGGCACACTTGGCGGCGGCAACCATTTTGTAGAAGCAGCAAGGGATGAAAATGAAAATCTGTACATCGTTATTCATTCCGGCAGCCGCCACTTGGGTTTGGAAATTGCAGAGTGGTATCAGGAAGAAGCATGGAACCAGCTTAATGGAAAGCGAAAAATCGATATTGACACCGCAATAGATCGTTTAAAGGCAGCAGGCAGGGAATCTGAAATACAAAGCGAAATACAAAAAATAAAGGCGCAAACTTTAATAGATATGCCAAAAGACTTGGCTTATGTTGCAGGCGATTTGTTTGACGATTATATCAACGACATGAAAATTACCCAGGGCTTTGCCGCAGCAAACCGTAAAGCAATGATGCAAATTATTTTTGAAGGGCTTGATGTTCAAGTTAATAGTGGCAACGGCTATGAAAGATTTACAACTGTGCATAATTATATCGATACTGATTCTATGATCTTGCGCAAAGGGGCGGTTTCTTCAAAAGCCGGTGAAAAAATTCTTATTCCTATTAATATGCGTGACGGCAGTCTTGTCTGCGAAGGGCTTGGAAATCCTGACTGGAACTTTTCCGCTCCCCACGGAGCAGGACGGCTTATGAGCAGAAGTAAAGCGTTCAAAACTCTCTCCCTTGCCGAGTTTAAAGAACAAATGTCGGGCATTTATTCCACTTCAATTAACAAAGGAACTCTTGATGAAAGCCCAATGGCTTACAAAAACATGGACGACATTATGCGCAACATTTCTCCTACCGCAAAGATTATCAATGTTATAAAGCCGGTTTATAATTTTAAATCTGCGGAGTAGAGAGGTTTATATTGCATAAAAAAAATTTCCATGCTACAATAAGCTATGAAATCAATTACCAAAGAATTATGGTTTAATACTAGAAAACCGCGCGAGTTTATCAATATTACGGGTGAGGTTGAAGCCCTGCTTAGGGAATCCGGCATTCAGGAAGGGCTGTGTCTTGTAAACGCCATGCACATTACCGCCAGTGTTTTTATCAATGACGATGAGTCCGGCTTGCACCACGACTTTGATGTCTGGCTGGAAAAACTTGCCCCTCACGAGCCTGTCTCTTCCTACCGCCACAACACCGGCGAAATAAACGCCGATGCCCATTTAAAAAGAAGCATCATGGGGCGTGAAGTGGTTGTCGCTGTAACAGGCGGAAAACTCCACCTTGGCCCCTGGGAGCAAATCTTCTACGGCGAATTCGACGGCCAACGGAAAAAGCGGGTACTGGTGAAAATTGTGGGGGAGTAGGGGGCGTGGTCACGCATTAACGCGGATTTACACGGATTAAGCGCAGATTTTCACTGATTTGGAGAACAGACATATGTCTGCGGTAAAATAATTTCCACACCAGCGGTGAACGAAGTGAGCCATTTAATTTTTGATAAAAGCTCTTCCCAAAACCCATGAAAAGATGTATAGTATAAGCAGGGGGAATTAAAATGTCGCAAGCTGAATTATTGATACGAAAGACCGAAACATTACCATCTGCATTATTTGAAGAAGCAGTAAACTATATCGATTATTTATCCCAAAAGGCACAATCCGCATATTTTGCAGAGAAACTTGCCGAAGCCGAAAACGAAGCAAATAAACCAAATGCCGTATGGCTTGACGAAAACGAATTCTGGAGCGAAGACGATTGAAATACAAATCAACATTTACCGTATTTTAAGAGCTTCATGGGATTTGCCGAGTTATATCTGATTATAATAGTCAACTTGATAAGTTTTTCCGTCAGCAGCAGTTGTTGCAAAATTTGCAACAACTGAATTACGCTCCAGTTCCTGTTTTGGTTGTCTATTGGTTTGGGGTTGTGGGGAGTAGAGGGGTAACTGTCAGGGAATTACTATGCTTGTACATTAAATTCTTTAATAAATATTTCTTTTATTTCTTTTGCAATATCTATAAATTCAATTGCCTGTTCATTGGTAGGTAATCCATCAGGGATTAATCCTAATTCACCAGGATAGCGAGCTTCTACATATACTTCATTTATGGGGATTAATTTATTTTCATCAATTCCTAAATCTTTTATTTCCTTTACCATACTATTCAATTTTATTAAATCATGTGTTTTTATTAACGGAATATTATTTTCTATTAAAAAAGCTTTTAAATACTTTTCTATTGTTTGTTGACAATGAAAAGCAATAATATTTGTCAAAGGGTGTTCATCTTTTATCAGTAATTCAGACGCAAGTAAATCTTTATCAGCCAATAAAATCCAATCATTAGCTTGCTTTTTCATAAATTACTTTACCTTTTTTCTCAATTTCATCAATAAAATAATTGCCATAATTTTTTATTAATTTTAATTCTTCCTTTGAATAAACTAAAATATCAAGAGGAATATTTCTATTAATTTCAAGAAGTAAATTTCTTATATATATTTTTTTGTTTAAGCGTTCTGTATATGTTTTTGAAACATCATTATTATCTAATATGACCATAATATCTATATCACTGCCCTTATTTTGATTTCCTGCAGCATGAGAACCAAATAATATAATTTTATAAGGATCTGAAGGTTTTAATAAAACAATCAAATCATCAATTACTGTATTATAATTCATACACTTAAATTATACATATATTTTTTGAATTGTCAATAGGGAATTTCATAGGTTTTTCTATATTTTGCCGTTCTTTCGCTTACCTCCTAATGCCTAAAAACAAGTAATATAGCATGAGAGGCAAAAAGATAAAATTTATGACAATATTTATATATTTTAACCAGTATCACCGCAATAAATCATCGGTTATCGTCAATGTATAAAAAGCATGGCTTCTATACATAAAAAGGTGTTTTGTGCGTTCCACATTTAACAATTCAAATATATCATAATCATCTTCTTTTTGTATAGCCCAAATTTTAATAGTTTCCCCTGTTTGGAAATCCGTAAAAATAATTGTATCTATTTCATATTTCGGTTCGGGATAACCGCCCCTGCTGTGTAACTCAAAACTTGCCGTTTCGCCTTTTAATAAATTGATGTCATCGAATGTCTTATAGTTTGACTCCAAGCCAATTTGTAAATCATAAGACGATTTATTGATTATTTCCGTTGTGGTTTTACCCCCAGGATCGCAACTGCTTGCAAACAATAGAAAAACGCCCAAAAACGCTAAAATTATATTCTTTTTCATATATTTATTATACCATTTTTTATTTATTTATTCTATATATTTTTATTACATTATTTTCTATAATTACATTTTTTATATTTTTGTCAATTTAATTTAAGTCTATTGCAAGCTGTCGCTTAACTCCTATATATGATAAAACAAGCAAATTCTCCCTAGCCATCCCCCCACTACTTCTCCAAAAAAACAAACTCCAAACCATCCAAGCCAATTTCCCGTTTGACTTCCCTGTAGCCGTTTTTTTTGTATAGCCAAAGATTTTTTTCGCTCTTGCTGCTTGTTAATAGTTCAAAAGTTTTGTTTGGGTACATTTCCTCGGCTTCCTTTAACAGCCGTGAGCCTAAACCCTTGTTTTGAAAATCCGGGTGTACTATCAATTTACCAATTTGAACTTTTGTTTTTTCTTCATGGGCGCGTATAGAGCCTATAATATTTTGCTGTTCATCTGTTAACTTTAATATCACCCATGTTTCAAATTCTTTTTGGATTTCTTCCAGTGTTTGTACCATTGGCTGTATAGAAAAATTATTGTGTATTTGTGCCTCGCTTATAAAAGCCAGTTTTTGCAATTCCAGTATTGCGGGCAAATCTTCAAAGGCGGCTTTTGTTATTTTCATGGTTAGGTATGAGTATAAATAGATTTAACAGAAACGCAATCTATAGCTTTCTTAATAAATTAGGGGAACCTCTAAAAACCCATTGTTTTAGAGGTTCCATATTTTAAGTTCTGTTATAATTTTTACCGTTTACGGTAAATGAAAGCATAACCGCCTTCATGTATAATAAGAATTCTTCCCTGTAAATTGTAAGGCAATCTCCCTTCACCATCGGGGCCAATAAGCAGGTAACTTCCGCTTGGTTCAAATTTTACAGGACCTATAGTTTCATTATTTCTTCTTATGGATAAATTATCCCCGGAAAAAATATAAGAAACCTCCAATCTTTCTGCGTTAATTTCCTGTTCGTTATAACTTTCCTGATCATTCATTATGGCAATTAATACCCATGTTCCCTGCAGGGCTCTTGCCTCAGCCGATTGTCTTTGGGCGAAACAATTAACGCCCACCAGCATAATAATTAACATTAAAAGAATCCTTTTCATTTTTAACCTTCCTTAAATAGTATTTTTCTGATTATATCATATAATGCTGTTCCTTAACAAGGGGGATTATAGAAAGCTGCCCGGCCATAATTGCTTGTTAACAAGAAATTAAACAGCCGGAACAGCTTACTGACGGCTAAAAAGCTACCGCTTCCAGTTCTTTATTTGCCATAACGGGTATATCGTTTTCTTCTTCGGGAAGATCGTCAAACGGTATTTCCGACGGTACTTCCGACGGCAGTGCCGAAGCTTCTGCGGCTCCCCCGGGTTGTTTTGCGTCCTTTTTGAATTCAGGACGGAATTCAACATGTTCGGCAACAATGGTAACATTTGATCTTAGTTTCCCTTCGGAGTCCGTCCATCGATCCTGCTTGATACGGCCTACAACACGAACACCGCGCCCTTTTTTCCCTTTGGCACTGCAAATTTCTGCAAGGCGTGCCCAGGTTTCCACATTGAAATAAGATACCTCCTTTTCATAGCCGGAATCCTGCTTATAAAAACGATTCGACGCAAGCCGCATTACGCAAACTTGTGTTCCCTTGGGTGTAGATCGAAGTACAGGTTCTCTGACCAAATTTCCTTCGATTAAAATAGAATTGAGGTTGTTCATACAACTCTCCTTAAATTAAGTTCCGGCAACACAAATCGCCGGGGCTATGAATTTGCCAAACCTGGGAAACTCATAGGTGTATATATATGGCGCGAAAGTGCCGTTTTGCTTGCTCGAAAATAAAAAAAAATATAAAAAAAATCACTTTTTTTCAAAAAATACTTAACAATTGTAAAGGTACGCTATATATAGCGTAAGTTAAAAATAATAGACACTAGATATATAGTGGTTGTTTTTTCCAAAAAAAACCTTTTATAATAAGACAGGGGGGAATTCCGCATGAAACTAAAAAAATCGGTAAATAAAACACCGTTTTTAGCTCTTTTTTTAGGTTTGGTTTTAAGCCAAGCTGCCTCTTTATACGCTGATAATTTCAGATGGGATTTGATTAACGCCTTGTCCAGAGGCAATTATCAAGAGGTCGAAAATTTAATACAAAATAACATTAATACTCTGTCTGAAACGGACAAGCGAATGGTAATGAGTTTTGTATTAACATATTCCCGAGGAGATACAACAACGCAGACTATTGACATGCTGTCCGGTTACGGGATTACGCCTAACAGCTACGATTTATACACGGCATTAAACATGAACCAGTCAGATGCCGTAATAAGATTGATACTTCAGCACGGTGCGGCCCCCAACGGCGAAATTTTGCTTCTTGTAATGTCAAGGCAAAGATTCGATCTTGCTCGTCAATTTATAAATGCCGGAGTGGATGTAAATTACAGTTATCCTATTGCAAGAAGCTATGCCGATGGTATGACACCCTTGCTGTTTGCTTCCAGATGGAACAATTTTGAATTGGTAAATTTGCTTTTGGAAAGGGGAGCAAATATTAATGCTGTTTCACGAGACGGAGAAACCGCCTTATCTTTTGCCCACGCAAACGGGAATATTCAAATTTACAATCTTTTATTGGAAAGAGGAGCCTCTATGTCGAGGGGCAGCCCTGCACCGCAGCAGCAATCATTAAGCGGAATAGCATCAGTTTTAAACAATCAAATTGAGCTTCAAAGAGGAACATACCGATTAACAGGCGGCGATATAAACATCAGATTTACGGGAAGCCCAAGCACGGGAGCCATAAGCTACATAATCAACGGAAGGTCAAGCAATGGAGCTTACAGAATAGCAGGCAATAATCTAACAGTAACAATGGAAGGCCGAACCTTTACTTACACGATAAATTCATCAACAACATTTTCTGGAAATGGCGAGAGCTGGGTAAGGGCAGGGGATTAGCTTATGATATTCAATTACTGGCAGATGCTGTTATAATTAGGGTAATATTTGTGTTTTCTGTTGCAGAAAAATGAAAAATAATATATACTTAATACACGGCTTCCCTAAAATTATAAGAAGGTGTATTACGAATGAAAAACAGAATGCTTTTTTTTATTGGTCTTGTTCTCGGTACAGGCTTCGCGTTAATATTGGCAGATTTCCTGCTATTATTATTTTTTGGCTATCCTTTTTCCAAGCTTGCCCAAAATCTTGGAATTCCGTCTCTAATCTTCATTTTAATTTACAGCGGCATTTTGGGAAAAAGTGCCGGATGTTTTAGCAAAACATATTTTCATAATGTAAAGCAAGAAGTTTATTTTGCCCGTCTTAAGATAATAGGGGCTGTTCCCATTAAAATGATAGGTCTGAATGTTGTCCTTCATGCTGCTTTTTTAAGCTTTGTGTTCTTTGGCAGTAATTATTTAGATATTGAACCTGTCATAAGAACCCCCATTTATTTGGCATCTTTGTCTTTTGGAATGCTGACTGGAACATTTATTTATGTTGTATGTGACGGTCTTGTTTCCACAGTCCTTACTGATAATGAACTTAACAAATATCCAAGACAGCTTCGTGAAGGAAGGCAGGCACTCAAAGCGTTGATCATTCCTGTTGCGGTTGGAATAATGTCTGTAATTTTTGCCTATGCTGTTACCATGCTAAGTATAAGAATGGCAGGCGGGCTGGAAAATATGCAGGGATGGTCTGCATGGTCTGTATTTTTAATTCCCATCATAACCTATAATCTTTGTGTTATATATTTGGCTATTCACCTTAAAAAGAATAGTGCCAGATTATATACCTCAATTATCGAAGAACTGGAAAATCTTTCTTCAGAAGACCATAAAGACCTTACAACACGCATTACCCTTTGTTCGATAGACGAACTGGGCACCATTACCGGAATGATGAACACTTTTTGCGACCAGCTAGGCAACGAAATACTGAAAACAATAAAAAACAAGGTAAACGCCCTTACTAATACAAGTTTTGAACTAACCAGCAACATGGTAAAAACATCAAAAGCGGTGGACCAAATATCAGCTAATTTTGAAGGCATGAAAGGACTGGAACATAAGCAGGAAAGCGAAGCTGTAGAAGCAAATAAAGCTGTTGATGCCATTAAATTAAGCATAGACAAGCTGAAAACGCTTGTCGAAGAACAGTCCAACAGTTTAAATACCTCGTCTTCGGCTATAGAGCAAATGATAGCCAACATTCAATCCGTAACAAGGACATTGGTAGAAAATACCAAGAATGTTGAGGAACTTACAGATGCATCGGAACATGGAAAATCCGGGCTTCAGACAGTAGCGCAGGAAATACAGGAAATAGCACGGGATTCCGAAGGCTTATTGGAAATTAACTCGCTTATGAACAATATAGCCAGCTAGACAAACCTCTTGTCCATGAACGCGGCTATAGAAGCAGCACACGCCGGAGAAGCGGGAAAAGGCTTTGCCGTAGTAGCGGACGAAATTCGCAAACTTGCGGAATCTTCCAGTAAACAATCAAAAACAACAGCGTCCATGCTTAAAAAAATAAAAGCTTCTATAGACAGCATAACACTGTCTTCTAATGAAGTTATTGCCCGCTTTGATGCCATAGACACAGGCGTTAAAACAGTTTCCGAACATGAATTAAATATCCGCCACGCTATGGAAGAGCAGGAAGTTGGCGGTAAACAAATTTTAGAGTCCATAAGCGTTCTTAGAGATATAACCTCATCGGTAAAAAAAGGTTCGGAAGACATGGAGGATTCCGGCGAACAGTTAATAAGCAAAACGCATGAGTTTATTAACATCAGCGGCGAAGTTGTCGAAGGCATGAACAATATAATAAGCGGTGCTATGACAGAAATACAGTCCGCCGTAAAACATGTTGATGAAATGAGTAACGAGAATAACCGTAACTTTACAGACCTTAAAGCGGAAACAGAAAAGTTTAAAGTTGATACCGGTAAAGAGAAAAAGAAAATACTTGTTGTTGACGATGATGCAACCCACCTTACCACGACCAAGAGTATGCTGGATGCGGAATACGAAGTTATAACCGTTGACTCCGGCAAGGAAGCACTTCTTCTCTTGTATCGCGGACTTGATCCAAACTTAATCCTTTTAGATTTAATTATGCCGGGCATTGACGGCTGGGATGCTTACGACAGGATAAAAGCCATAGGTAATTTACACCATGTTCCAATAGCGGTTTTCTCATCTTCTGAAGATCCAAAAGATGTAGAACGGGCACGGCAAATGGGAGCGGTTGATTTTATCAATAAACCAACCAAAAAGAGCGAGCTTTTGGAAAGGGTGGGCAAAATAATAAAAAAACTAATATGATATTATTTTACATCCGCCTTATAAAACCCGTCTTTCCAGTTAAACCTGCTAGTATTGGGTAGAGGAGTATTTCCCTTGACAGCTTCCATCAAATCTTTGTAGTTTGACTTTTTTAAAGCTGCCCCTGTTAAGTCGATAATAAAACGGCTAAAACCCGCTTGTTTTAAAAACGGAATTTTATCAATAATAGAAAAATGTTTATTTGGATAAACTTTTGACCCCTCTCTGTCTGCATTTAACAAAAACGATTCCCCCATGTTATCTGCAAATATTTTTATTTTAAGATGGTCAAGGTTTGCCTTTATATTAAATAACGGCGGATATGAAAAAACCGTAACAAAAGCTTTTGACAATAGAGGGTTACCTCGTTTTTTATCGCTGCCTTTAATGTTTAGAGTGCGTTCCAAATTCTGCCTGTTATTTTCCAACGGGGTAATAAAGCCATCCGCTCCCAAAGAAGCAACAAAAGAGAGCGACCACGAATTAAAAGTATAAAGCCACGGCCCCGCTATTAATTTTACGGATTTATCCCTAAATAAAGAAAAATGCCCAAGGTTATTTACAATAAATTGCGTATAACCCTCTTCAATTAAAGTATCTATCACATCTAGCGATACACTATCCTGAGGAAACCACGGCTCTAAAGCAAGGATTATTTCCGTTTTTTTAAACGGCAGCGGCTTGCTGTTTGATAACAAATACCTTGCATTTTTTTCAGAAAATGAGAGGATCACTCTTTGCGGTTTTATAGACTGCACAATAAAAAGGTCTTCCGCACGGGAAACCGCAGCGAACAGCCCCTCAGGGAAAGTGTCCTTTGACAGCTTCTTGCCAAACAAGGGGTTAGGAGCTTTATCCCGTCCGGGCCCTTTGCTTGCAATGTTCCCGGAAATTATTCGTTTGTAGTGCTTGTTTTTTTCCTTAGTCTGAATTAAATAAACACTGTCTCCAATTGAGCCTTCCAGCGCGGAAATCCAAAAACCTTTCCCGTCGGCCTCCGCAAATGTCAGCTTGTGCGACACCCTGCCTGTATCATTACTTTTGTGAACCCGCACGGAATCCCGCGCGGAAAGGGCAGTTCCATGCGGAGGAAAAATCAACGCGCGCCTTTCTTCACCGCCGCCCTTCACCTTGATTATTTGCCCAAGGCTAACCCCTGTTCCTCCATCCTGGCTAGGGTTTAACCAATCGATATTTGAATCGGTAAAAAAGTATTTCGTCTTTGGCCTGGCAAAATCATTCTGTAGAATTTCCTGCCCTCTTTTAATCGCATTGTTAATTTCATCTTCATTCCCGCCTGCAGCCGCATCCGTCACAAGACGGTAAGCGGAAACCACCGCTCCCACATAAGATGCGCTTTTCATGCGGCCTTCAATCTTAAGCGCGGTAATCCCTGCGGCGGCTAAATCGGGAACATTCTCTAAAAGCTGCAAATCGTTGGGGCTAAAGTAGTAACCGTTTTCCCCTTCTTCACGGACATTGCCTGATTTTTTATACAGCCTGCGGCACGCTTGAGTACACATACCTCGGTTGGCGGACTTGCCGCCAAGGAAACTGGAAAAAAGGCACAGCCCCGAAACGCAAATACACAATGCCCCATGAACAAACACTTCCAGTTCCAAATTGGTCTGGCTTTTTATACTGCGCAAATCTTCTATAGAAAGTTCCCTGGACAGCACCACACGGGAAACGCCAAAACGGGAAAGAGCGTTAGCCCCCCTTGCCGAAGCTATATTCATCTGTGTCGATGCATGAAGCCGCAAAGAGGGAAAATGCGCCCTTGCCATTTCAATAACGCCAAAGTCCTGTACAATAAGCGCGTCCGGCCCCTGACTGTCTAAATACTTTAAAAATTGATACATTCTGTCGGCTTCCCGCTGTTCAAAAACCGTATTTACCGTAACAAAGACCTTTTTCCCCATTTTATGCAGAGTGCGAAGAGCCCCCTCAAATTGCGAGTAGGTGAAATTGGTACTTCTTAAACGGGCGTTAAAATCCTTTAAGCCAAGGTAAACCGCATCCGCCCCCTCTCCAATAGCCGCATCCAACGCTTCGGGGGAGCCTGCAGGAGCCAATAATTCCATGCTTAATTTTGCCTTATTTTAGTATAAAAAAACAGTAGCAAACCTTTAAAAAATGGTGGATAATTATGATTAAGAGAAAAAAAATGATAAAAATGTTTACGGCTTTTACGGAAGAAATTGACGATCCAAAGCAGGCAGCAGCCGAGATTTTAAAACAATTAAATCCTCAAAAAAGACAGTTAAAAAATACCATAGCTTTAGCCTATTTTCATTATGAATTCGCAGTTAATGATAATATATTAAAATTTGCAAAAGAATTCCCTTTTGAGTTTGTCGGGTGCATGTCAACATATATGGGAATAAACGGGCAGCACGGCGATGTCGCCGTAACTGTTACAATGTTTACAAGCGATGATGTTAAATTTAAAGTAAGTACAATTGATAATATTAATGAAAAAGCAATAGAACAAATGCGGGAAGATGTAAGAGACACCTGCGAATTATTATGCGAAAAAGAAAACCCAAAATTAATTATTTCGTTATTGCCTACAATGCCTCATTTTTGCGGCAATGATTTAATGAACGCTGTTAACAAGTACGATAAATCATTAATGCTTTTTGGAATGCATGTGTTTAATATTGACGGCGTGCCGAATACCAATTATGTGCTGGCAAACGGCAGCTTGTCATCTTCCATGATCGCGTTGATTTCTTTTTATGGCGACATCAATCCAAAATTTCATATCAGCTTTTCTTTTACTTTTACTGAAAGTTTTGGAGAGCCCGTGGAAATTACTGACGCGCGTTTGTCTTCTATGAGAAAAGTAAACGGCAAACCTGCTTTGGATTATTTTATTAAACAAGGTTTAATAACCCCGGGTATTCCGCAAAATGCCGCCAGTCTTATCGCTGTTCCTGCTATTTTAACATATAAAAATAAATCAAAAGTTTCCTGCGCTTTTATAGGGATAGATGAAGAAAATGGGTTTGCAATTGCGGCAAGAACTCTGGAAAAAGGAGCTAAAATTGTTTTATCGCAGTTAAACGGAGAAAAAACATTGGCAGGTGCAAAAGATATAGTCACGGAAATAAAAGATACAAGACAGAACGATTTTTTGGCTTTTAGCTGTTCTGCCAGAGTATGGTCTATTGGTTCAAATCTTTTTTCAGAGATGCAGGCAATAGAAGAAAGCGCACGCGAATACAAGGAGGAATTAGGCGTACCGCTTAATTATAGCATTGCATATTCAGGAGGGGAGATTTGTCCCATTCCGAATAATAAGGGTAATAATATTAATATGATACATAATTATGCTCTTGTAGTCTGTACATTTAATTAGGATGATATGAAAAACAAAGAATTATCGGTGTTTAAAGATGAAAATCAGAAACTCAAAGCAGAAGTTCGTGCTCTAAATCGCAGGATTGGTCAACAAAACCGCGCCATTGCCGCAATGGAAAGCAACTTTAATATAAAAATGAATATGTTTCGCGCTCTTGCTTCGGAAAACGAAAGACATCAACGGTTTCTTACGCATATGATGAAAAGCAGCGTTGATTTTATTATTTTGCTGGATAATGAGCTGAATGTAGCGTATTGTTCGGATGTGTTTTTAAATAAAATAGGAATAGAATATTTTGCCGAGATAGAAGGGCAGGATATATTTGAAATATATAAAAGATTAAATATCGATAAATATTTAAGATTGTTAAAAGAAAATCTATACCTTGTATTAACAAGCAATAAACCTTGCCGTCATGATATTTTATATGATATAGAAGATAAGGGAGAAATGCGGACATTTCGTGTTACCAATACTCCTATGATAGATGAAGATACAGGCGAAACAAGCGGTATAATTATTATTTGGAGTGATACTACAGAAATTGCAGCAGAAGCAGTAAAGCATCCGCACACTCCCGAAAATACCAATAAAAATCCAATATTGCCGCAGACCGTTCAAAAGAAAGTAAGCAGGCAATCAGAAGTAAAAACAGTTAAAAAAGAGGACCTGCCTAATGTTTCGGGCATAGACATAAAGAAAGGAGTTGAAGTGACCGGCGGCTCGCTGGAAGGGTATCTTATGGTTCTTTCCATATTTTGCAGGGATACTATAAGAAGACTTGTCGTATTAAAGACCGAACCAACTTTAGATAAACTGCCGTCTTATGCGGAAGAACTGCAATCTATTTCAAAAGCCGCAGCAGCCGTGGGAGTACAGGGATTACCGGAAGAAGCTTTACGGCTTAAGACAGCCGTCGAAAAAGGAAACCTGCCTTTAATTCAGGAAAAAATGGAAGGCTTTGTAAGACATATGGAAGAACTAATAAGAAACATACAAAAAATTCTGTAAAAGTTTATAGACTCTTTATTCAAAAAATGCTAATTTATTAATATGTCAGAAAACAATCAGAACGATAAACTATCAAAAATCCGCCATTCAACGGCGCACATCATGGCGCAGGCTGTGGTCAAGCTTTTCCCGGGAACCAAGACTGCTATCGGTCCAAGTATAGAAAACGGTTTTTATTATGACTTTCTTCTGCCGCGGTCAATCGTTGCAGAAGACCTTGCCGCTGTAGAAGCGGAAATGAAAAAGATCATAGACAGCCGTCAGGACTTTGTAAAAACAACGGTCAGCCGTGAAGAAGCATTAAAGCGTTTTTCAGATGAAGAATTTAAGATCGAGCTTATAAATGAACTTCCGGCAGGCGAAGAAATATCGATATTCGAAAATAAAGATACCAATGGTGAAGTCCAGTGGTTTGATTTATGCAGAGGCCCCCATGTTGCCAATACGCGAGAGATTAATTCCGCGGCGTTCAAACTGCAAAGCATAGCCGGCGCTTATTGGCGCGGAGATGAAAAACGCCCAATGCTTACCCGTATTTACGGCACGGTTTGGGAAAATCCCAAAGATCTAAAAGCGCACCTTGCCTTTTTAGAAGAAGTAGAAAAGCGCGATCACCGCCGCGTTGGCAAAGAAATGGAATTGTACTCCACCCACGAGGAAGCCGGTGCAGGGCTCATTTACTGGCATCCCAACGGCGGCAGAATGAGAGTCGCTATCGAAGATTTTTGGCGGCTGGAACATTACCGCAATGGTTATGAAATACTTTTCACACCGCACATCGGCAAAAGCTGGCTTTGGGAAACATCAGGGCACTTGGGTTTTTACAATGAAAATATGTACAGCCCAATGGAAATTGACAATCAAAATTATTACATTAAACCGATGAACTGCCCCTTCCATATTTTGATTTATAACAACAAAGGTCATTCATATCGCGACTTACCTCTCCGTTGGGCGGAGTTGGGAACAGTTTACCGTTATGAAAGAAGCGGTGTTTTACATGGGTTACTCCGTGTACGGGGCTTTACTCAGGACGACGCGCACATTATTTGTACGCCCGAACAAATGGAATCTGAAATCCGCGAAGTTTTACGATTTAGTTTAAGTATCTGGAAAACTTTTGGCTTTAAGGACATAAAGGCGTACTTGGCAACCCGCCCCAAAGACAGCGTTGGCGAACAAGCTCAGTGGGATGCCGCTTTGGAAAGTTTACGCCGTGCAATAGATGCAGAAGGTCTCCCCTATGAATTGGATGAAGGCGGCGGCGCATTTTATGGCCCTAAGATCGATATAAAAATTAAAGACGCTCTTGGCAGAGAATGGCAAATGTCCACTATTCAGTTTGACTTCAATGAACCTGAACGCTTTGATATGTCTTTTGTAGATAACGACGGCGTAAAAAAACGCCCCTACATGATACACCGTGCATTATTTGGAAGCCTTGAACGCTTCTTTGGCGTTTTAATTGAACACTTTGGCGGCGCTTTCCCTGTATGGATAGCCCCCGAACAAACAGCGGTTATTCCCGTTGCCGAACAATTTAACGAATATGCAAAAAAAATCTGCGCAGAACTTAAATCTAAAGATTTGCGCGTAACAGCGGAGCTAAACGACGACCGTCTTAATGCAAAAATCCGTAATTGTCAGACAAGAAAAATCCCTTACATGCTTGTTGTGGGTCAAAAGGAAGCAGATGAAGGCACTGTGTCAATCCGCCTGCGCAATGGAAAACAGCTTGATCCTATGAAGATAGAAGATTTTGCTTCTTATGCGCTGGAAAAAATAAAGACAAGATCCTTGGAATTGTAAAGAGCACTCAATGAAAGACAGGGTCGTAAGGATTCTTGAAATTTTATCTGCAAATCAAAATATAAGAATAAAATTGCTGGCAGAAATGCTGAATGTTACATTAATTACTATTCGCAAAGATTTAGAAATTTTGGAAAAGCTTGGAATTATTTGCCGTACTCGCGGACATATAAGCCTTGACGGAGCAAATGTAACAGCTAAAAGGATTGCAATTAATTATTTAATAAAAAGAAGAATAGCCAAAGCTGCGGCGCAAATTGTAGAAGAAGGCGAAAGTGTAATAATTGAATCCGGCTCATGCTGCGCAATGTTGGCGGAAGAATTGGCAATTTTAAAGAAAAATATAAATATTGTTACCAACTCGGTTTTTATTGTGAATTATGTAAGCAAACTGCATAGTATTAGAATAAACCTTTTAGGCGGGTATTTTCAGGCGGAATCAGAAGTGCTGATAGGTCCTATGACAAAAAGCTGTGCGGAACAAATATATTCGCAAAAATATTTTCTTGGTACGGATGGTTTTATTCCTGAATTTGGATTTACGGGCGGAGATCAGTTTTGTGCGGAAATTGCGGAAGAGCTTACTAATCATGCAAAAGATGTTTATATACTGACAGAAGCCTCAAAATTCAATCGCCAAGGTCCATACAAGCAGATTCATTTTGATAAAATTACAGGAGTTTTTACCGACGACAGTATTTCCAAAGAGGCCGAAGATACTCTTATAAAAAATAATATCAGGCTTCATAAGATTTCCACAGTTGATGAAAAAGAAGAAAAATTAAAATGGAACCAATTTTCCGGACAATATCCGTTTTTGTATAAAAAATAAAGCCGTATTATTAATATTTTTCCAAAATACCCAAAAGCCTTTCTTTTTTAATCGACCGTAAAAATCCTGCAAGCCTTGGTCCCTGATCTTTTCCAATAAGAGCCTGATACGCCGCGCCAAATAACACCTTGCTGTCAACGCCCGCTTTTTCCGCCGCCGCATACACCGCAACACCGCAGGATTTGTCATCCGCAAAGTCTTCTATCTTTTTTATAACATCATCGCGTAAAATACGAACGGCGTTTTTTTCTTCATCAGAAAGAGAACGACCGGGCTGCTCTCTGTCTTGCAGCAGCCTGAACTTGAAATCGTCCGGGGCACATTCTTCCACCCAATACTTGGCGCAAATTGCCCTTGTTTTAAGAGCCGGCATTTGTTCAGGCTTTATACCGCTTTTTTCCGCCAACTCTGCAAGTGCTTTTTCTATATCACCGTCGGCTATTTGAATTAAATTGCACAAATGGCGGAACGGCACTTGATACGGTAAAGGCAAATCTTCTATCCGCGGCGATTTTCCATCCGCGGCGGAAAGCTGTGACAGCTCATAAATGCGCTTTTCTTTTTGATAAGCGGCATCATCTTTTGCAGGATCAATCTTAAACGCAATCCGCTCTGTTTTATCGTAATCTTCATAAATTTTTATAACATCAAGATCAAAAGAGATATTAAACTCTGTATTTGGCCTTGTGCCGGCAAACAAATAGCGGACAAGCTGAGGCGTATAAATTTTTAACATATCATCTATTGTAATTACATTGCCGGCGGAAGAAGACATTTTCCCCGGCAGCCCTTTTGTTCCTAAAAAATCATAACGGAACGAAACAGGCGCATCCCAATTATAAACATCTTTGCAAATATGCTTTGCAGTGTCAAAACTGCCGCCCGAACCATGATGTTCCTTGCCGGCAGGTTCAAAATCAACCTTTTCATATTCCCAGCGCATAGGCCAGTCAATACGCCACCCAAGTTTAACACCCTTTGCTTTTTGAATATCCAACGATTCCTTGTTTCCGCACGCCTCACAAGAATAGCTTAATCCCCACTCGCCGTCCCAGCCATCAATATTTGTTTTGTCTTTATTGCACTTTTCGCAAAATACGCTGACAGGCCACCATTCCCCTTGAATTTTATGTTCATTGTCACGGAATTTATCCAGTATTTCTTTTAACACATCACGATTTTCCAGCGCCTTGCGAATCCCCTTTGCATAGGTTGATGCCGCATATCGTTTAGCCTGATAAATAAATTCAGGAGCAATTCCCAGCGCGGGCAGAGATGTTTCAATATCAACCTCATTATGACGCGCATAGTTCTCATCGCGTTCCCAAGGGTCAGGAACCATAGTAATAGGAAGCCGCAGGTATTTTTCAAGCTCCTCCTGCTTGGGCATATTTTTTGGTACTTTGCGGAATACATCGTAATCATCCCATGAATAAATAAACCGCACTGTTTTCCCCATATCCCTAAGCGCGCGCACCACTAACTCCACAGAGATAATCTCTCTGAAATTGCCAATATGAACCGTCCCGGAAGGAGTAATTCCGGAAGCGCAAGTATAAAGGTCTTTTTCGCCCTTTTCAAAAATAATCTTAGCTGCGGCTTCATCCGCCCAATGTATGCCTTTTTCTATTTTCATGATATATATAGTAGCAAAATAAAGAGGGAGTATCAACATTAGTAAAACTAGAATATTAACTGTATCATTTTTCATACACTTAAGCCTTAAAAATTAAATAAAAATATTTTTTTTTGATATTGACTATTTTTTTTCAAAATTCTATAATATATACAGACTTATAAAGCATCGATTTATATCGATACTATTTGGCACGGAATTTGCTATAAAACAGTTATGGAAAAGACAAGGTTTTTGTATTTATCAACTTCCTCAAATCAAGCTGCGGAGTTAAAAACCGAGGTTGTTAGGAAATCTATTCATTTTCTGATAGCTCTTACTCCTTCTTTGGCGGCTATTAGCAAGCCATTTACCGTTTTTCTTCTTATTATAGGTACTTTAGGCTATACATTGATGGAAACCCTTCGCCTTTCCGGTGTTAGAATTCCCATTATTTCATCGTTAACCAGCATGGCTTCAAGACCTAGAGATATGGGTCATTTTGTAATGGGGCCGGTTACATTAGGCTTGGGCGCGCTTCTTGCCCTGCTTTTATACCCATCCCCTGCGGCAGTCATAGCAATCTATGCCCTTGCCTTTGGCGATGGTCTTGCCAGCTTGGCAGGCAAAGTTTTTGGCAGAATACGGCCAGCTTTCTTTTTTGGAAAAAGCGTAGAAGGCACATTTGTCTGTTTTTCTGCGGTTTTAATCAGTGCTTTTGCAGTAAGCGGCAGTTTTCGTATTGCCGTTGCCGCCGCCATTACAGCCGCGGCTATCGAGGTCCTTCCCATAGAGGATTACGATAATATTGCCATTCCGGTTACTGTTGGCCTTGTGGTTCAAATGGCGCTATTATAAAAAATTAGTTATTATAGGCATTTTTTTTAGGGGATAATATGAAAAAAACAATGGTTTATTTAGGCAAAGTATTTTTATGTTTATTTCTTATCTCTTGCAAAACAACCCCCTCATTAAGCAACCAACAGCAAGAGGGAGATTTTTTAAGCATACAAGAAATACTGGAACAACCTACACCTGTGATATTATCGCTTGGAACTGAATTTAAAGGGGAATTTACCCGAAATAGTACGCATTTGTTTCTTTCCGGTACTCCTAGTTATCGAACTGTAGTAAAGTTATTTAAAATTGAATCGCTCGAACAAGGTGTAGATTATAAAATATCAGTTCGAGGTTTTGGTGGAGCAAACTATATTTTAATACCTGCTGTTGCTGTTTATAATAAAGATTTTATTAGGATGCCAATAAATCAAATTGGAGCAAGAACTTTACCTCCCGGAATGATAGATCCTATATCCTATTTGCTTGAATTTAGATTTACTCCGGAAAGAACAGATGATTATTTTTTAGTTTTTAGTGCTGATATGACCATGCAACACGGTATAACTATTATTTTTAATAATCAATACGGGCAAAGAATTGGTACTAAAGAATTAGTACGAAATCCTTATTTGAAATTCAGGATAAGTGTAGAGTAAACCATATATTACGGCATAACATGCTTTCGATTTTACTACAAAAATTCGTAATATACTACAAAAGATAATTGTTACTAAAAGATTTAAAAATTTAAAAAATTTTTAAAAAAGGCTTGACAAAAGATTTAAAAATTGATAGATTATAGATAATATGTCTTTAGTGGTTTGGCAATGCATTACCTGCGGTGCCGGGCTGTTAAAAAACTGTAATTCTTCAAAGAGGAAGCTTGCCCCATTTTGGGTATAAGTAACCTATCTTTAGAGAGGGCGCGCATCTGTATGTGTTATCTTAAGTGAGATTTAGCAGATGTTTTACCATGCGCATATAACACACAATTAATTTTGTTATTTGGCTTGCACAGGTGTTAAGTCTGTGTCTAGGCTAAAGCTGTCTGACTACTTAATTTTCGGGGTTGTGTTCTGTTAAAACAGGGTTAGTACTGAAAATTAAGTAGTCAGACGATAGGGGCTTAACGGCTCCATTGAAACCCAAGGGTTTCAGGGATATTTGGCAACAATCCTACGATTGAAAAGTTGTAGGTGTTAGGGAAGGGGAGAACTGGTAAATAACTAACTTGTTGGTTATTTACCTAAAAGAAGAGGTTTTGGTATTTGTTGCAAATACCAAAGCTATGTAGCAGCCTGACTACTTAATTTTCGGGGTTATATTCTGTAAAACAGGGTTAGCATTGAAAATTAA
>Ga0099364_10004417_pt1 | contig 21326 bp, 18 predicted proteins | sample TergutTh196P3_FD_73070 | JGI IMG/M metagenome (GOLD analysis project Ga0099364, IMG submission 73070) | Microcerotermes parvus P3 segment gut microbial communities from Pointe-Noire, Republic of the Congo - Th196 P3 | ecosystem: Host-associated > Arthropoda: Insects > Digestive system > Gut ... | reverse complement strand
AAAGAAAATAAAAAAAAAAAAAAAAAAAAAAAAAAAAAAAAAAACCCCCCCCCCCGTTTTTATAATTTTGAGTCTAAGGTCAGGGGGAAAATCAGGGAGGACTGTGACGCATTCGATGCAATGTCCGCCTCGCTTCCGGCGGGGACTCTTTCGGGTGCACCTCGCGAAAAAGCAATGGACATCATTGCCGAGCTTGAAAAACAAAATCGCGGAGTTTACGGCGGCGCAATCGGCTATATCGACTTCCGCGGGGATATGGACTTGTGCATAGGAATCCGTATGGCAGTGTTGAAAAACGGACAAGTCAGCGTACAAGCAGGTGCGGGAATTGTTAAGGACAGCATTCCCCTGAATGAGTATCAAGAATGCTGTAACAAAGCGCGGGCAATGTTGGAGGCAATAGACCACCACGGCTTATAAGTTTGGAAAGGTCATGAGTAAAAATTTTGATAAATACTAAAGTAAAAATCTGCGGTCTTACGCGAATTGAAGACATTCACTACGTCAATGATGCAAAGCCGGATTATATCGGATTCGTGTTCGCGGAAAGCCGCCGCAAGGTTACTCCGCAAAAAGCATTGGAGTTGCGCGGCAAACTCTCGGTCGATATAATCCCTGTAGGCGTGTTTGTCAACGAGCCAATCGAAAATGTCATTTCATTGGTCGAAAACGCTGTAATTGATATGATTCAATTGCACGGCTCTGAAAATGCAGAATATATAAATAGGATAAAATCGCTGACGGATAAGCCTATAATCAAGGCGAATGCGGACAGGAACACCGCTTTGCTTGCAGACTATCTGCTGTTTGACAATATAGTCCCGGGCTCGGGCAAGTGCTTTGACTGGGATACGTTGCGCGGGGACGGAAGACCTCAAAAACCTTTTTTCTTAGCGGGTGGACTTGGCATTGACAACATACAAGAGGCAATCACAAAGCTGAATCCGTTTGTAGCAGACACAAGCAGCGGGGTCGAAACGAACGGAATAAAAGACTGCTTTAAAATTAAAGAGTTTATACAAAAAGCAAGATTGCAGAAAGGACAAGGGTAAAAGTTCAAAAGTAATTCTGCGTAAATGCGGAAAACGAAGCTCTCAGTGGCACTTATGTGCAGAAAGGACAAGGGTAAAAGTTCAAAAGTAATTCTGCATAAATGCGGAAAACGAAGCTCTCAATGGCACTTGTGTGCAGAAAGGACAAGGGTAAAAATATGGTAATTGTTTTAAAGAAGAATCCGAATGAAAGTCAGGTAGAAAACCTCAAAAACTGGCTTGCCGGAATGAATATCGGCATTCAGACTATTGAGGGGGAGCATTCGGTTATTATGGGGCTTGTCGGCGACACTTCGACAATAGAAATTGAACTTATACAATCGCTTGACGTTGTTGAAACGGTAAAAAGGATTCAAGAACCGTACAAAAAGGCCAACAGAAAATTCCATCCGTCAGACAGCGTTGTTGAATTGGACGGGGTTCAAATCGGGGGCGACAACTTCACGATAATGGCGGGGCCGTGTTCGGTTGAATCCCGCGAACAAATTCTGTCAATTGCAAAAGAAGTAAAATCATCGGGTGCGAAAATCCTGCGCGGAGGTGCGTTTAAACCGCGTACATCTCCCTACGCATTTCAAGGAATGCGCGCGGAAGGGATTGAGCTTCTGCTTGAGGCAAAAAAGGAAACCGGGCTGAAAATAGTCACCGAGATTATGGAAATAGCACAGCTTGAATATTTCGGAGATGTTGACATTATCCAAGTCGGCGCACGGAATATGCAAAACTTTGAGCTTCTTAAAGAATTAGGCAAAACGGGCAAGCCTATCCTCTTAAAGCGGGGACTTTCAAGCACGATTCAAGAGTTGTTAATGAGTGCGGAATATGTCATGGCGGGCGGAATAACAATGTAATCCTCTGCGAAAGAGGAATAAGAACCTTTGAAACTGCGACCCGGAACACGCTTGACCTGTCATGTATTCCCGTGTTAAAAGAACACACTCACCTGCCCATAATAATCGACCCGAGTCACGCTGTGGGCATTGCCAAATATGTGCATTCAATGTCACTTGCGGCGGCGGCGGCGGGAGGGGACGGCTTAATAATTGAGGTGCATAACGACCCGCAACACGCACTGTGCGACGGTCAACAGTCAATCACTCCGTCGGCATTTGCTCAACTGACAGCTAAATTAAACGAAGTTCTGCCTGCATTTGAAAAGAAGAAAATTGAAAAGGGGTCATAACCATGTGCATTATTAACGAATTTCCGAAAACAGCTGTAGTAGCCTGCCAAGGGACAGAAGGGGCATACTCACAGTCAGCTTGCAAAAAACTTTTTGAACAACCGATAATTATGTACTTTGACAGCTTTGATGCGGTTTTTAATGCTGTTGATAAAGGTATGTGCAAATACGGGATTTTGCCTCTTGAAAATAGCCTTCACGGCTCTGTTACCGAGGTTTACGACCTTATGCGCAGGTACAGCTTCTCGATAGCGAGAACCGCAAAAGTCAAGATTAATCACGCACTCCTCGCAAACCACGGTAGTTTTGCACCCCAAATAAAGGAAATATACTCCCACGAACAAGCATTGTCACAGTGTAGCGATTTTATCAAAAATCTGCAAAATATAAAAATTACAAGCTGTGCCAATACGGCTGTTGCGGCGCGTACAGTTTCGGAATCCGGCAGAAACGACTTCGCCGCCATCGCCAACCCCAACTGCGCAGACTTATATGAACTGTCAATCATATCGCTTGACATTCAAAACAACAGCAATAATTACACGCGGTTCATCTGCATTTCAAAGGAAACGGAAATATACCCGGAAGCCGATAAAGTAAGCCTTATGTTCACCGTTGCGCATAAACCCGGCTCACTGTATGAGTTTTTGGGGAAGTTCGCCAACATCGGAGTAAACCTCTCAAAATTAGAAAGCCGCCCCATTCCGGGGAGCGACTTTGAATTTATGTTTTATGCGGAAATGGATGCCGATGCCAATTCGGCGGAAATAGCTCGACTGTTTAAACAGCTTTACGATGCACCCGAATATTTTACATTTTTAGGCAATTATTCGGAAATCTGAAAAGAGCTTAAATCGGTAGTATCGTAAACAAAGTCACAACTTTGCTTAATCTCAAAAGTCTCAAAATAAGCATTTTCCATCGGAATCCACTCATCGCGAAACCTATGAAACAAACCGGGATTCCGCGCTTTAATCCTCTTGAGTTGTTCATCGAAATCAACGTGCAAGAACAATTTTAAATCATATACATCGGCAAATTTGGGGTGCAATGAGTAAACACCCTCTACAATTAACAACTTGGAATCGGCAATGTGAATCGGCGTATTGAGTGTCTGTGTGCGGCAATTGTAGGGGCGGTATAAAAAATCTTTCCCAGACAATAAAGGAGTCAACACTTCATCGGAAAACCGCTCATAATCGACATTACCGCCCGGTTCACTAAGCCGTGATTCGCTTCGCTGTGGGGGTCTCAGAAAGAAATCGTCCATCGCGATGACACTGCACCCGTAACTGTCATATCGCAATTTCAATTCGGCGGCAAGGGTTGACTTCCCTGCCCCGCTGTTCCCGTCAATTGCGACTGTAACCCGCTTGCGTACTTGCAACAGCCGTTTTAACGCATTGTCTGCCTCATTGAGTATATTTATCAATTTTTTCTTCACAATACTCACATTTACCTTCCGCAAAACTGCGCTTTAGGGATTCTTCGTAATTGGTTACACACTTTAGGTTCGGGCATTCGGCGGTTGCTTCCCCGGATAGAGACTGCGGCTTCATGTCTATGTCGTCATTGAGTATAGTGAGAATAAGTGCCATTCGGACGTACATTCCGTAATTCGCCTGCCTGAAATAAACGGCACGGGGGTCGGAATCCACCTCAACCGCGATTTCATCAACCCGCGGAAGAGGGTGCATTATAATTAAATCCTGTTTAGCCACTTTAAGCTTGTCCGCATTAAGGGAATAGATGTTCTTCTGCCTCTCGTATTCTTTTTTGCCCTCGCTGTCTTTCGGGAATCGTTCACGTTGGATTCGCGTCATGTACAATACATCTAAATCGGGAATCGCCTCTTCAATAGTGTGCGTTTTCCTGTAATCAACCGTGCGGGCGATATAGTCGGGCATTTGCAACTCGGGGGACGAGATAAATACGAACGAATTATCCTCATACTGCGAAACGGCGCGTACAAGCGAATGTACCGTTCTGCCGTTTTTTAAGTCACCGCAAATCCCTATTTTGAGGTTAGACAACCGCCCTTTTTCCTCAATCAGCGTAAGCAAATCGGTCAATGTTTGGGTTGGATGAAGATGTCCGCCGTCGCCAGCGTTGACAATGGGGCAATCAGCGGTCAGCGCGGCGGCTTTGGCTGCCCCCTCTAAGTAATGCCGCATTACAACAAGGTCGGAATACCCGCTTATTGTCTTTGTTGTATCACCCAAATTCTCGCCTTTTGAAATGCTCGAAGTTTCGGGATTGTCAAACCCGATTATTCCGCCGCCCAACCTCAGCATCGCGCTTTGGAAGCTCATTTGAGTCCTCGTGCTCGGCTCATAAAACAAAGTCGCCATTATTTTGCCTGTACAAGCTCCCTTGTAAACGTGCGGATTTTTCATAATCAGTTGCGCAGATGTAACTATCCTATTCCAGATTTCCACAGGATAGTCGCCTAAATCGATTAAGTGATTGTGTTTTTTCATAACTTTTTATCCTTTCCCCTTTTACACCAAGTGTGCCATAAAAATATATCTCGAAAACTTTTCGGTATTCAAGTTATTGTAACACATTCATCGTATTAAAGTCAAGTATTTATAAAAATTATATTTAGAAAGGCATGGTCACAAAAATGATAAGAAGTATGACAGGGTTCGGGAGGGAACAGCAAATAACGGACAGCCGAGAAATTACAGTTGAGATTCGCTCGGTAAATCACAGGTATCACGAGTTTTCGGCAAAGACACCCCGCCAATTCGGGTATCTTGAAGAGAAGCTCAAAACATTGGTTGCATCGAAAGTAAGCCGCGGAAAGGTGGAGGTGAGCGTTGTTGTTCACAATTTGTCGGGCAAGGAACTCAACGTAACCGCCAACCGTGATGTCGTAGAATCGTATTTCACGGCAATACAAGAGTTGTATAAGGAGCTTCCCTTTAAATTGAAGGAGAATCTGAGCCTTTCCGACATCTTCAAAATTCCCGAGCGTTCACCGTTGTAAAAAGCGAAGTGGATGAAGACGCAGTGTGGGAAGCGGTCAGCCAAGTCGTCACAGCCGCTTTAAAAAAATTCGTGACAATGCGGGAGACAGAGGGGGCAAAAATGAAAGCGGACATTCTCAACAGGCTCGACTTTATTGAAAATGCCGCCGAACAAATTGAAGCCGCCTCACCCGAATACACTGCGAAACACCGTGCAAAGCTCCTCGAAAAAATGCAGGAGGTTGTGGGCAACGGCGCAGATGAACAGCGCGTTCTTCTTGAGGCGGCAATTTTCGCCGAAAAGACCGCAGTAAATGAGGAAACAGTCCGCTTGAAAAGTCATGTTTGCCAATGCCGCGAATTGTTAGAGAATGAAAGCGTAGCGGGGAGGAAGCTCGACTTTATTGTGCAGGAAATGAACAGGGAAATTAACACAATCGGCTCAAAAATTCACGAAATTACAATAACTCGCTTGGTTGTGGACTTAAAAAGCGAGCTTGAAAAAATCCGGGAGCAAATACAAAATATAGAATAGCCATTAAGAACCTGTTATTTCAGCGCATCTAACGACTTTTCAATCCCCGCCAACTTCTCTTTCGCTTTTGCAAGTTTGGCGCGTTCGTTCTCGACTTGTGCGGCGGGCGCTTTTGTGATGAATCCCTCGTTTGACAGCTTCTTGTTTATAAACTCTATGTCGTTTTTCGCTTTCTCCAATTCCTTTTCAAGGCGGGCGGATTCTTTTTCCTTGTCGATTAACTCACCTAAAGGCAAAAACGCCCGCGCATGAGCAGTCACTACAATAACAGTGTCGTCATCACCCGATAACTGTTCGCTAACCGTCAATTGCCCGTTGCAACCCGCAAGCCTTTCAAAAAACACTGCGCAGGATTTAAACAAAGCAAAATCGGCGGATTCGATTTTCAGCGATACACGCTTAGACGGCGGAACATTCATCTCGCTTCGCCTTGCGCGGATTGCGCCTATAAGCTCAATTACCTTTTCAAAGGCACTCTCTTCCTCCGGGAAATCCAAAGCGGGTTCATATTCACACCATTTTGACATCATAATGCTCTCATGCTCGTTTTCGGAATGAGGCATAGAAGTCCAAATCTCTTCGGTAATAAACGGCATAAACGGATGCAACAGCTTCAGCATTCCCTCCATTACAAGCATAAGGGTATTTTGCGCGGATTCACAGCCCCCGCCCGAAAGACGCGGCTTGGTTAATTCAATATACCAGTCACAGTAGACATTCCAAATAAAATCGTGGACTTTTCCTGCGGCGACTCCTAAGTCATACGCGTCAAGATTCGCCGTGACTTCTTTAACAAGGCGGTTAAACCGCGACAAAATCCACTTATCCTCAACCGTGAGATTTTCGGGGGAAATCCGCACATTGTTGATTGTACACTGCCCGAGTACATACCGCGCGGCATTCCACAGCTTGTTCGCAAAGTTGCGCGCCGCTGTGACCTTTGCATCGCTCCACCTCACGTCGCTGTCCTGTGAGACTCCGTAAATCGTAGTCAGCCTCAGCGCATCCGCCCCGAATTTTTCAATTACATCAAGAGGGTCAACTCCGTTTCCTAAAGACTTTGACATCTTCCTGCCCTGCTCATCCCTGATAAGCCCGTGAATGAACACATCGTGAAACGGAACTTCGTCCATGAATTTCAACCCCATGAAAATCATTCGCGCAACCCAAAACGGGATAATATCATAAGCGGGAACGATTACCGCAGTCGGGTAAAAATATTCAAGCTCGGCGGTTTTTTCGGGGAATCCAAGAGTTGAAAACGGCCACAACGCGGACGAAAACCATGTATCGAGAGTATCATCATCTTGAATTACCGCGCCGCCGCATTTAGGACACTTTTCCGGGGCAATATCGGAAACAAGTACGTGATTACAGTCGGGGTTTTGGCAATAATAAGCGGGAATCCTATGCCCCCACCACAATTGTCGCGAGATACACCAATCGCGAATATTTTCCATCCACTGCATATATACATTCTCAAATCGCTTTGACACCCATTTTAACCTGCCGTCACGGACAACCTCCATTGCCGGCTTTGCCAATTCTTTCATAGAAACAAACCATTGCAGACTTGCGCGGGGTTCAACCACAGTCCCGCAACGCTGACACCCGCCTACATTATGCTTATGCGGCTGAATTTTTACAAGCAATCCGCCGTCTTCCAAGTCTTTTACAACGGCTTTTCGCGCCTCATACCGTTCCATTCCCGCATACTTGCCGCCGTTTTCGTTTATTACGGCAGAATCGTCCATTATATTAACCAACGGGAGGTTATGGCGAACTCCCACTTCAAAGTCGTTGGGGTCATGGGCGGGGGTAATCTTAACCGCACCGGTACCGAACTCCTTGTCTACATATTCATCGGCGATTACCGGGATTTCACGGTTTAGCAACGGCAATATCAGCGTTTTGCCGATTAAGTGCTTGTACCGCTCGTCGTTGGGATGCACCGCAACGGCAGTGTCCCCTAATAAGGTTTCGGGGCGGGTAGTCGCAATTTCAATATAACCGCCGCCATCTTTGAGGGGGTAGTTAATGTGCCAGAAAAAGCCGTCTTTTTCCTCATGCTCACACTCAATGTCGGAAATAGAAGTGCGGCAGACGGGACACCAGTTAATAACACGCTCCCCGCGGTAAATCAATCCCTCATTGTATAAGTCAATGAAGACTTTTTGCACCGCTTTTGAACAGCCCTCATCCATGGTGAACCGCTCTCTTTCCCAATCGCAGGACGAACCTAACTTCTTGAGCTGCTGCACTATTGTTCCGCCGTAAAGACGTTTCCACTCCCATGCGCGTTCAAGGAATCCGTCACGCCCCACATCGTCTTTGCTCACCCCTTCATCTTTCATAGCCGCGACAATCCTCGCCTCCGTCGCAATTGAGGCATGGTCAGTCCCCGGTAGCCATAACGCAGAGTACCCCTGCATACGCTTCCATCTAATTAAAATGTCCTGCAAAGTGTTGTCGAGAGCGTGTCCGATGTGTAATTGCCCCGTTATATTCGGCGGAGGAATTACTATACAGTAAGGCTTTTTTGCCTTATCGACTACTGCTCTAAAGTAGCCTTTTTCCTCCCAATCTGCATATATCCTGTTCTCAAACTCCTTCGGAGAATAATTTTTATCTAATTGTTTCAATAGATTTCACCCTTGCCTTTCAAGCTTTGCTCTTTTATTAGAATATTATATCATAAACATAATACTTTGTCAAGCTATACATAAATTATATAAATTGCAGTCAACCCCAATAGAAAATCGCACCGCTTAAAGGGTGCGATTTTCTATTGGGGCGGGTTCTTAAATCAGTACGAGCGTCATACTAATTAATATGAAAGCTTTACTTAAAATAATCGCGGGCGCATTGACGACTATTCTTTCAATCAGCCCGAATTTTATGGATTTTTCGGACAATCCCGCCATACTCATGACGACCGCCCCGATTAACAACGGGGTGCTGATGTTGTATACTCCCAATGCCGATTTGACAGTCGATAAAATTCCGATTACAATTGATGATGAAGCAGAAACGGTGGATTCCGCAAATTCGGCAGATTTATACGAACCCGAAACCGATTTGCCCGATACGCTCGATTTGCCTGAAAAACAGCAACAAGAACAACAAGAAGATTTGCCCGTATTTTCCCGCAATATATCAACGCTGAGGGAAGACATGAGCGAATTTTCTTCCCGCGATGCAACGGTTATACAGCGAACTTTCCGCCCCGAATTCGGAGAGAACTATATACAGCTTTCGGGCGGTGGGCAAGTAAGGAACACTACCGAAATAAACGATGAGCGGCTGATTGCCGAGAGCCTTTTGTTGCCGGAATTTGTCCCCGAGAAAAACGGCGAACCGCAGGTTCTTATAATACACACCCATACGACCGAGAGTTTCCGCCTGTCAAACGACAGCTATTATGACTTCGCCTACAACTTCCGCACCCTTGATTCCCGCAATAATATTGTGGCAGTCGGCGCGAAAATTGCCGAAGAAATTGCAAAAGAAGGGTTCGCTGTTTTACACGATGGAACACTTCACGACTACCCCGTCTACTCCGGCTCTTACAGGAGAAGCGCGGAAACAGTAAAAGCCGTTTTAGAGGAATACCCGTCAATAAAAATCGTGCTTGATATTCACAGGGACGCTATTGAAGACGAGAATGAGCGTTCGGTAACAGTACCCGTTGCGGCAGTGTTCAATACTAATAACCGCGAAACTGCGCAGATAATGATTATATCCCCCGCCGACACAACCGACGGCGAGTGGGGAATTCCCGATTTTATGCAAAACTTCCGACTTGCGAGCCGTTTGCAAAGCCGTCTTGAATCCGACAATCCCGGAATAACCCGCGCCCTTTTGTTCCAATACTGCAACTACAATCTGCACCTTTCAACCGGCGCGCTGTTAATCGAAATAGGCTCCCACGGCAACAGCTTAGAGCAAGCGTTAAACGCGGGTGAGCTTTTCGGGCAAAGCATGGCGCGGTTACTCTCGGAGCTTTCAGACCGGGATTAGAAGCTGTGTCCACAAGCAACGTGTGTGGAATTTCATTGCAATATCTGCATTAGTTGCTCGGTTCTTGTAACGCCGACAATCGTGTCCGTAACCCGCCCGCGATTAAACAAAAGAATCGTAGGCAGACTGCGGACTTTGTACTTTCGTGTCAATCGGGGTTGCGTTGCTGCATTGATAGTGCAACATTTTAACGCGCCGTTTAATCGCTCACTGAAATTGTCAACGCTGTCCGTCCGCGAGTTTCCGCCCGGGTGAAAACTCACAAGCACTGGGACACTGCATTGTTTTACTTCCCTGTCAAAATTCGATTCCGTTAATGCAATAGTCATAATACCCTCACCTTTTTTTGAACTATTATTAACGAAAACTAACAAATTTATGCAAAAATTTTCTTCTCCTTAAAGAAGCAGTTGCAGGGGTATCGCAGTTTCTTTGAACCCCGCCCTGAACTCCGCAGGCGCAACATTCAGAAACATTCACAGCCGCCGGGCGACCAAAAATAATCGTAAACATTAATAAAATAGCTAACATTTTTTTCATAATTAAGATTTTATAACTTTATTTTCTTATTGTCAAGAATAAATTGAAAAATTAGGAAATAATAAAAACAGTGATAATCATATAATGTCGATTATGTGCAAATATGCAAAGGAATGGTCATAAAAATGATTTTTGCGGATTTATTGTTCTTGTTTGTTTTTTTGCCGATTAACCTTTCGCTGTACTTTGTATTGAAAAATAACACCTACAGGAACGCTGTTCTTGTAGCTTTTTCATTTGTATTCTATGCTTGGGGCGAACCGATTATGGTTTTTTTGCTTCTTGCCGCAACTGAAATAAGCCGCATATTCTCGCTGTTTATCGAACCGCGCAAGGGTACAAAAAACGGCAAAGCACTGACAACTGCGGCAATATCGCTGATTTTGCTTTCGCTTGCGGTTTTTAAGTACACCCCGCTGTTCAACCTACCCGTCCGCATTTCGCTCCCGATTGGAATCAGCTTTTACTCATTCCAGATTATCACATACCTCGTCGGTGTGTATAAGGGGGACTTCCCCGCGCAAAAAAGCCCCGTAAACTTTCTGATGTATGTATCGCTTTATCCGCAGTTGATTGCCGGTCCTATTGTACGCTATGACGACATTCACGGACAAATACGAAGCCGAACAATTACAACCGAAAACATAAGCGCGGGAATCACCCGCTTTGTAATCGGACTCGCCAAAAAAGTGATAATGGCAAACCAAATGGGGGCGGCGGCGAGCTCAATCCTCGGCGGAAATATCGGCACATTGACCGTAAGCGGCGCATGGCTCGGAATATTTTTTTTCGCATTGCAGATTTACTATGACTTTTCGGGGTATTCCGACATGGCAATCGGATTAGGGCGGATTTTCGGCTTTTCTTTCCCGGAAAACTTTGACTGCCCCTACGCCTCAAAGTCTATATCGGAGTTTTGGCGAAGGTGGCATATGACATTAGGCGGATTCTTCCGCGACTATGTATATATTCCGTTAGGTGGAAACAGGTGTTCTCGCATAAGGACATCGCTGAACCTGCTTATTGTATGGTTTCTCACGGGATTATGGCATGGTGCATCGTGGAATTTCGCACTTTGGGGGCTGTACTTCGGAGTATTAATTATGGCTGAGAAAGCGTTTTTGCTGAAAGCTGCCGAAAAAGTCCCCCACGCACTCGGCTTTGTAAAAATTGCCGCAACCTTTTTGTTGGTGACGTTCGGGTGGGCAATGTTTTACTTTACCGATTTTTCTCAAATGCTCTTGTTTATGAGGGGATTGTTCGGGCTTAACGGCAATGGTTTTTACGACATAATAACTCTTAATCTATTATATGACAGGTTCTTTTTAACGGCAATTGCGGCAATATTCTGTTTCCCCGTTTACAAATATGTCTCCAAAGCAAAGTCGGGCTGGCTCACTCCTGCAATAAATGCGGCATTAATTATCCTTTGCGCCATAATGCTTGTCGGCGATAATTACAACCCGTTTTTGTATTATAGATTTTAAGAAGTTGTTTTCATTTGTGCAGAAAGGAATAGGGTAAAAGTTTGAAGATAAATCCGGGTGAACGCGAAAAACGAAACTCTCATAACGCATTTGTGCAGAAAGGAATAGGGTAAAAGTTTGAAGAATTTTTATGATAAAATAAACATTATAATTTTTACGGCAATCTTGGCGGCGGCATTTCCCATAATGATTTTCGCCGCCCGCCCGGACTTTTCGGAGATTGAACGCCGCCCGCTTACCTCTTTTCCGGAATTTACCCTCAAACGAATCTCATCGGGCGATTTTACCCGTGAATTAAACCTGTTTTTTTCAGACACCGTCCCAATGCGCGACAGTTTAGCGGGAATGTCATCTCTAATCAAAAGCAGGTTGGGGTTCAGCGTTGACGGAGTTACACTGCATGACGTGCAATTGACAGTCGACAATGAGCAAAGCGAGGCAGACAATGAGCCGACTGATGGACAAATAGGCGAAATTGCACTTGATAATCCCGAACCCGCACAATTGTGGGACGGTGTAATAGATGTTTCGGCAAATGCAGTAGACGAAGCCGCAGATGAAGCGGTAGAATTATCGAGTGCGGGCGTGTTAGTCTACCGCAACCGCGCACTTATGCTTATAGGCTGGGTTTCTTCCGCGGGCGAACGCTATGCCGATGTTGTGAGCGAATACAGCCGCCGCTTAGACGGAGTTGACGTTTACAGCATGGTGATTCCGTCTGCAATTGAGTTTTATTGCCCTAAAAATTACCTCAGCCACTATAATATTGACCAACGCGCGAGCATTAATAACATCAATGCACACCTTAGTAACGTAACACCTGTCAATGTATATTCATCACTGGCGGAGCGGGTCGCCGCAGGAGATGATATTTTCTTCCGTACCGACCATCACTGGGCACCGTTGGGGGCGTTTTACGCGGCTGAACAATTCGCGCAATCTGCCGGAGTTCCTTTCGCAACGCTTTCAGACTACCAAAAGGTTGTAATCCCCGGTTATGTGGGGACAATGTACGGCTACTCCGGGCGAAACCCCGATATATTGAACAATCCTGAGGATTTTGTGTATTTCAAGCCGATTAACGATAACTATACCTCAACCTACTATATAACACACGAGGGCTATAATCCCGAAGCACCTGTCCCCGCGCCGCTTTTTATTGAACAGCCCCTATCCGAATCCTACAGCATTTTTTTGGGCAGTGACGCGCGAATCACCCATATTTCAACCAATGTCGACAATTCAAGAAAGCTCGCAGTGTTTAAAGACAGCTTCGGCAACGCGCTTATTCCGTTTTTGACAGCTTCTTTTGAGGAAATATATGTTATTGATATTCGCTATTTCCCTTATAATGCAATTGACTACCTCGCTGAAAAAGGAATAACCGATGTGCTGTTCGCCAACAACATCGCAATGGCAAATGACGGGTATTTTATTACAACGATAGAAAATCTTATGAATAATTAACTATTTTTAAAGAATAAACCACGGATTTATTGTGCATATTGCTATTTTATCACGGAAACTTGCTTTTTTTGCGGAAATATGATAAAATAATTTAATGAAAACAAAAGCAAAGACTTTGAAAACTTTAGGAATAATAGGCGGTCTCGGACCTGCCGCTTCGGCTTACTTTTATGAGTTGATTACAAGGCTCACAAAAGCGGATTGTGACCAACAGCATATTGAGATAGTGCTGTTCAGTCGCTCCGATACACCCGACCGCTCCGCTTTTATCACAGGTGAAAGCGATGACAGTCCCCTGCCCTCTATCTTGGAGGTTGCCGCGGTTCTTAACTCTGTCGGCGCAGACTACATTGCAATACCGTGCATAACGGCGCATTATTTTATAGATGAAATCCGAAAAACAAGCAAAGTCCCTATAATCAGCATGGTTGAAGAAACAGTTAAGCATTTGCGCATTAAATCGGTAAAATCTGTCGGCATCCTCGCAACCGACGGGACAATTGCAAGCGGGCTGTTTCAATCGGCGTTGAAAAATGCGGGAATCGCACCCGTGCTTCCCGAATCGCAAACAGAAGTAATGAATATAATCAATGCAGTCAAGGCGGGCAAAGCCGTTGATTGCGCCGCGCTTTTACGCATTGCGCAAAGTTGCGGCACGGACACTGTTTTGTTGGGGTGTACCGAGCTTTCATTGCCGGGGAAATCAATCGTTGATTCCAATATAACAGACTGCATGGAAATACTTGCCCGCCGCGCAATAACACTGTGCGGAGGCGAAACGAGGGTGTAAGAACCTGTCTTCACAAGCGATGCACCGCTAAATCGGCGAATTTTTCGCCATGTTGCGTTAAAATTTTCCGCAATGCACAAAGCATTACGAAAAATTTTGCCTTGTCTGACAAAAAATATTGCTCGACTTATCAGCGCATCGCTTGTGAAGACAGGTTCTAAGTTTGAAAGTGAATCTGCATAACTGCGGAAAACGAAACTTTCAACAGCACATTTGTGCAGAAAGGGCATGGTCATAACTATGATAAATGTCATGGAATATCTTGACATAACGGCTGAGAAATACCCCGATAAAGTAGCCTTCTGTGGCAATTCATCCGAACTTAACCTTAGCCTTACATTCCGGCAATTGCGCGAGAATTCAAGACGGATTGCCTCGCGGATTTTAAGCGATGGTTTTTATAAAGAGCCGATTGTGGTATTTATGGAAAAGTCGCCTTATGCTGTTGCGGCGAATTTTGCGGCGGTGTACTCTGGGAATTTATATGTGACAATTGAGCGCGAAATGCCGCGGCACAGAATAGAAATGATATTTGAGAATCTCAAACCCCGCGCAGTCATATGCGAAGAATCAACCTATGATTTGCTACCCGATTTGCCAAATGCGAAAACTTATTTATACAGTGAAGCGGCTTTAACGGAAATTGACGAATCCGCCGAAAACGCGCTTGCAGGAGTACGCGAACGCGCAATTGACACTGACCCTGTTTATATAGTCTTTACATCGGGTTCAACAGGAATCCCTAAAGGGATTACGGCAAGTCATCGTTCGGTTATCGACTATATTGAGAACTTGTCGGGAATATTGGGCGTTGACGACACGACTGTATTCGGCAACCAAGCACCTTTGTACGTTGATGCCTGCCTCAAAGAGGTGTACACGACTATCAGAAACGGCGCGACATCCTACTTAATTTCGCGTGAAACTTTTATGTTCCCGGTCAAGCTTGTTGAATTTTTGAACAGCCGCAAAATTAACACAATCTGTTGGGTTTCATCTGCTTTATCAATGATTGCGGGATTTAAAACCTTTGATACGATAATTCCCGAATATTTGCGAACAGTCGCGTTTGGGAGCGAATTGTTCCCTGTTAAAAATCTTAATATATGGAAAACGGCATTGCCAAATACTCGGTTTATAAACCTATACGGTCCTACAGAAGCAACGGGAATGAGTTGCTATTATGAAGTAAATCGCGATTTTGACGACTCTGACAACAGTACTCGAATCCCTATCGGACACGCCTTTCGCAATACCGAGATATTGCTTCTTGACAAAGACGATAATGTTATTACTGCGGACAGTAACACAGGCGAAGCGGGCGAAATATGCATTCGCGGGAGTTGTCTTTCATTGGGGTATTATAACGACTTTGCCAAAACTGCCGAATTTTTTACTCAAAACCCTACAGTTAAAAGCTACCCCGATTTAATCTACCGTACAGGGGATTTAGGCAGCTATAACGATTACGGCGAGCTTGTCTTTCATTCCCGTAAGGACTATCAAATTAAACATATGGGCTATCGCATTGAGCTGCCCGAAATTGAAACGGCAGCCTGCCGCAATGAGCAAACTGCACTTGCCTGTTGTATCTACGACAATGAAAAAGGCAAACTTATTCTCTTCTATACGGGGACTTGTTCTGCTTCCGAGCTTACAAAATACCTAAAGGTAAACCTGCCCCGCTATATGCTCCCGAACCGTATTATCGCGCTTGATGAGATGCCTTTTACGCCTAACGGGAAGATTGACCGTGTTATGCTATATAATAAATATTCAGGGAGTTAATTAATGGAACAGCTTTTAAAAATTTTGCAGGACTTGCATTCCGATATTGATTTTGATAGCCACACTGCGCTCATAGATGATGCGGTGTTGGATTCTTTTGATATAGTCACGATTGTCGCAGAGGTAAACGAAAACTTTGACGTGCAAATCCCTGCGGATAAAATCGTCCCCGAAAACTTTAACTCGGCGGCGGCATTGCTCAGACTTATTGAATCTCTTGATGATTAGAAAGAAAGGGCAAGGGTAAAAGCTTGTAAATAAATCTGCGTAAATGCGGAAAACGAAACTTTTCGATAGCACGTGTTCGAAAGGGGCAAGGGTAAAAGCTTGTAAATAAATCTGCGTAAATGCGGAAAACAAAACTTTTCGATAGCACGTGTTCGAAAGGGGCAAGGGTAAAAGAATGGTATTTACATCGTCTGAATTTATATTGTTTTTAGCGGCTGTATTTGTTTTATATTATGCAATACCGCCGAAACGCCAAAAGGCTTTGCAATGGAAGATTCTTCTCGCGGCAAGTGGATTTTTTTACTATATGACAGGCGTTTCAAACCTTATTTACATAGGAGTCACCATTGTCACGACCTACTCTGCCTCGTTAGTAATAGGGAAACTTTTAGATGCTCAAGAACAGTTTGTAACAAAATGCAAGAACACACCCGATATTCCTAAAACGGAGACAAAGGCAAAAATAAAAGCTTACAAGAACCAAAACAATAAAAAGCGTTTATTTTTGTTGACTGTCTGCCTTTTAATTAATTTCGGGCTTCTCGGAATAATCAAGGTAAACTGGCTCGCAATCCTCGGCGCGTCGTTTTACATATTCCGCAGTATGAGCTATATTATTGACGTTCACCGCGCAAAGTTTAAACCGCTCGGGAACGACTGCATAATTGGCGGATTGCCCAAATTCGCACTTTTTGTTTCATTTTTCCCGCTGATTATGCAAGGGCCGATTACAAGGTATAATGAAACTGCACCCGCTTTATTCGGCGGCAATCGCTTTGATTTCCAAAAAGTCTCGTTCGGGGTTCAACGGATGCTGTGGGGCTTTTTCAAAAAGCTTGTAATCGCCGACAGACTGAATGTTGCAGTGATTACACTCTGCAACGACCCGGAACAATACGGCGGAATCTACGCATTGCTCGCTATGCTTTTTTACGCGATTACACTTTATGCCGACTTTACAGGTGGAATCGACATTACAATCGGGATAGGCGAGGCTTTGGGAATACCGATTGCCGAAAATTTCAACCGCCCGTTTTTGTCCCGCAATATCTTTGAATACTGGCGGAGATGGCACATTACAATGGGGACGTGGTTCAAGGACTATCTCTTTTACCCTCTTTCGGTGTGCAAACCCATGCTGAAATTCAGTGGTTTTACAAGGAGGTACTTCGGCGAAGTCGGCAAAAGGATTCCCGTTCATATAGTCACGTTGGTAACATGGTTTGCGACAGGCATTTGGCATGGCTTTTCGTGGAATTTTATAGTTTGGGGCTTATTAAACGGCGTTGTGATAATTATAAGCACCGAGTCAGAGCCGCTGTACCGCAGATTTAACAACAGATTCGCTTTTACCAAAACAGCGGGGTATGCCTGTTTTGAAGTATTTCGTACATTCTGGCTAATGTGCTTTATCCGCTCATTTGACTGTTATATAGGGGTTAGGACAACGCTTTCCGTTCATCTTTCGATTATTACCAATTTCGGGTGGAAAAAATTCACGACAGAAGGACTGGCGGGGTTGGGGCTGACAAATGCCGACTACGCAATTGTTGCGGCGGGAGTAGTCGCATTGATTGCCGTGTCCTGCATTAAGACTAAGTTGAACAAATTAAAGGACACAACCGATGAGGTAATTGGGGTTCGCCAATGGTTAAGCGGCAAACCGCTGCCTTTCCGATTCGCAGTTTACGGCACATTGCTGTTTGGTATAATCATTTTCGGTGTATACGGATTCGGCTATAATGCCCAACAATTTATCTACACAAGATTTTAATAAAAAAGAGGTGTGTGTCATGAAAAGTAAAACATTTATTGTGACAATATTCGTCCTATTGGGGGTATGCGGAAATGCGGGGTTTCGTTTTTTCGAGACTCCGACAATCCAATCTGAAACCGAGCCGCTTGAGGTAACTTTCTCGCACGAGTCGGGATTTTACAACACATCGTTTGAGTTGTCGCTTACCGCGCCGCAGGGGGCTGTAATATACTACGCAGTTGACGGCAAGCCTACTACACGGTGTGTAAGGGATACCGATTTTTTCACTCGCCCGCCAATTGTAACCGATATTACTTATACCGCCCCCATCCGTGTTAATGCGGGAGTGCTGACAGACGTATTCACTATAAGAGCATTTGCGGAAAAAGACGGTCAATTCTCGCAGGTTGTCACCCGTAACTACGTCAAGGGGATTGACGTTAATACACGATTTTGCGACAATACGCTTGTTTTCGTGCTGAGTTCCGAGCCGCACGGATTAGAAGACCACCATGACGGCATTCTTGTCCACGGAATCGACCGCGAACGCTGGAAAGCGCAAAATCCCGGCAAAGGACCGGGCTATACTTGGGGAGTAGACGAAACTCCGGGCGAACCGGCTAACTTTAACAGAAAAGGCGAAGAGTCGGGGCGCAGAGCATATGTAGAGGTGTTTGACAGCAAAGGCAATACTCAAGTCACAAGGGACGTTGAAATGAGGATAAAAGGCGGGTACTCCCGCGCCCACTCCCAAAAATCTCTCGAATTATATGCGCGGGATAAACAAGGAAATTGGGAGCCGTTTTTGTACCCGTTTTTTGACGAACACTCGGCAGACGGGAATATTATGAACCGCTACCGCAGAATCCGCCTCAGGAACGGCGGAAGCGACAGAAGCGCGGGATTTGTCAGGGACGAGTTGGGACACACTTTGCTGAGACAGGCGGGATTCCCCGATACCCAAATGCACACACCTGCCGCTGTATTCCTCAACGGTGAATACTATGGGGTGTCATGGGCAAAAACCCCGCGAACTGAAAATCATTTTGTACGCAAATACGGCGGAGTTGCCGCAAGATACGGTTATCTTGAGGGCGGAGAGAATTATTGGGAAAATGACGACCCGGCGATTATTGCCGATTGGGAAAACAATGTTTATAACTTTGCACGCGGCGGGCTGACTAATGACAGCCGATGGGCATTGTTCCAAGAACGCGTTGATATTGATAATTTTATGCTGTACTATGCGTTTCAAATCTATATCCAAAACCAAGACTGGCCCAATCACAACATGGAAATGTGGCGTTATTTCCCGACTGAAGAGGAAAAAAACGACCCTAATCTTCACCCGCATTTGCGCGACGGGAAATGGCGTTGGAGTCCGCACGACTTAGAAGCATCGTGGAATCCGTGGGGTGATGTCCCCGCGAGCATTAACACAATCCATAACATCTTAAACGGCGGCTCGTATGTACAATGGCAAGGCACATCCGCTTTGCTCAACGCAGTTTTGGCGCGTCCGGAAATGAAGGCGCGGTTCGCGAATACTCTTGTAGATTTAATTGAGGGAGTAATGCGTCCCGAAAACGTGAACGAGGTTTTGGACGGTTTGATCTCGCAAATACAAAACGAGCATAGCTATGCACTCCGTGTAAACATGATTGAACCTGTTGATGCATGGGGGCGAGCACCCGAATGGGCACCTTCGGAAGGCGGAGCAAGGGATTCGCGCAACAGAATCCGCGACTATGCCGAACAACGCCCTAACGCTATGTACGATTTTATCAGCACTACGCTCGGTTCACAGTTTAACCGAAACAGCGACAACATTTACAGAGTGTGGCTTGAGACTTCATCGGGCGGAGGTGCGGTGATGAATTCCCGCCCCGTGTCGGAATCTGAAACGATAGTCGGCAATTACTACAACGGGACTTCGATTAATATAACCGCCAAGCCCTACCCCGGTTACGCCGTGGACTACTGGACTGTCAACAACTCGCAGATTTATTCCGATGATGTTATCACTGTCAGCAATGCGGCGGAAGTTGAGCTTCATTTTAAAGAAACACTCGATAGTGAACCTCTCTCGAACCTTTTTATAAGCGCAGTAAAAGCCACCGCCTTTAATTCACGGGGCGATGACTGGATTGAAATACACAATCCCACCGATAAAACGATTTCCACGAGAGGGCTGTTCATCTCTGACGGAAGCAGTAACTTATATAGGTGGCAAATGCCGTCGGCGACTATATTACCGGGAGAAACCTCCCGCTTTATCACAAACGGGAACGAAGCCGAGCGTTCCGACTTCAAAAAGCGGACTCGTCTCGGATTTAATACCGGGTTTGGCGAGAGATTGCGCTTGTGCGATGCCGACGGGAATGTCTTATCGTTCGTGGAAATAGGGTTGATGAACCAAACGCAAGTCCAACGCCGCGGGAATGACGGAAAGTACAGGATAGATAAACCGCTCCCGCTATGCAACGGGTGCGGCGATCCATTGCCCTGCTATGATTGTACTCCGCCCGCCGCAATCCAAATTGTGGCGCGGGACAGCACTACATGGGGCAACAGCCGAAGCACCCCGATTGAGATTAGTCACAACAATGGTACATTTACCGAAACAGTAACGATTATCGTTGGGCAACCGCGGCTCGTGAATCTTGCACTCATGACTTCGGGCGGAGAATTTAGGGACAACTACGCTGACTATTTCTCGGGAATAGAGCCTGTCGCGGACAGTGCCGACTCTCCATGGTGGAATGCGCGGGTAAGCTTTGATGAAATTATAGTCAACGGCAACATTCAAGTGGAAAACACTTACACTCAAGTTCCGCTTATATACCAAGGCGGAACACATAACGGACAGGTTTTTGTCCCGCTGTGGGATGCTTGGAATCCAACTGCGCAAAGACTTTCGGGCGTTAATGTCAATCCCTTTAATACAGGCAGTTCGCCCAGAACAGAGGCGGCAATTGTCGGCGCACCCACGATTATGACAATAACGATTACGTTTACGGTAAGCGGGATTTAGAAACTGTGTTCATAGGCAATCGCACCGCATAAATGGCAAATTTCCCGCCATACTGTGTTAATTTTTGCTTAAATATCGGCGGATATTCGCACAAAAATTGCCTTGTCTGACGAAAAATTTGCTCGTTTCTACGGTACGCCGCCTATGAACACAGCTTCTTAAAATTTAAATCCCGTCTCCGTCAGTAGCAGACGGCTGAATCGGCGTTGCTATGGGAGTTGCGGCAATTACGGGAGTTGGGGAGGATGCCGCTATTTTTCTGCCGAACGAGTAAACTACCCTTGTGTTGCCCAAAATGTCGTGGATTGCCCGTTTTTGAGGGTGGAATACCGCGACAATGTACCCCGCAAGCATTAATCCCGACAAATAACGCCCGACAGTCTCTCTGAAAACTACGTCAAAGAGTTTAAGCTTTTTGCCTGTTCCCTCCTCTGCGGGGCTTTCATAAGGAATCACCTTTATATTAAGCAAAAA
>Ga0099364_10004416_pt1 | contig 21330 bp, 20 predicted proteins | sample TergutTh196P3_FD_73070 | JGI IMG/M metagenome (GOLD analysis project Ga0099364, IMG submission 73070) | Microcerotermes parvus P3 segment gut microbial communities from Pointe-Noire, Republic of the Congo - Th196 P3 | ecosystem: Host-associated > Arthropoda: Insects > Digestive system > Gut ... | reverse complement strand
AACCCGGATGTTCATGGCATTACCTTTACCGGCTCAACCGAAGTTGGAATCGAAACCTACAAAAACGCGGCAAACCATCTTGCCCATGTAGCCCTTGAGCTTGGCGGCAACGACGCTTTTATTGTTTGGAAAGATGGAGATGTGGACCTTGCGGTGGAAGAGACAATCTGGGGACGAATGTATAATACAGGCCAGGTATGCTGTGCCTCTAAGCGTTTTATTATTCATAACAGCCTCAAAGATGCTTTTGCTCAAAAGCTGGTAGAGAGGATCAAGAAGATAAAACTTGGAGATCCGGCGGACGATGCTACCCAGCTTGGATGTCTGATCAGCGAAAAGGCAGCCAAAGAGGTAGAGAGTCAGGTTAATCAGACTGTTTCACAGGGCGGCAAGATCATCCTGGGCGGCAAACGGAACGGCGCGTTCTATGAGCCTACGGTAATTGTTGATGTGCCAAAAACAGCGGACGTTGCCATAGACATGGAAATCTTTGGCCCGGTGGTACCGATTATTGGTTATGACACCCTGGAAGAAGCCGTGGAAATCGCTAACGCTTCCAAGTTCGGGCTTTGCGGCTGTATTTTCACCGCAGACATAAAAACCGCCTGGAAAACAGCGACCCAGCTTGAATGCGGCGGCGTGATCATCAACGGGGCAAGCTTCTTCCGCAGCTTTGAAATGCCCTTTGGCGGCTACAAATATTCAGGCATTGGAACCGAAGGTATCATGTCCACTTTTGACGAGGTGACCCTGACCAAGACCATTGTGCTGAAGAATATTATTTAGTTTTTTCATAATTTTCTTGCACTGAAGCCCGGAGAGATGACCGTCTCTCCGGGCTCTATTTTTGCTTGCCCCGAAGCAGTAAGCTGTAGTACAATTATAGTAATGTCCATAAAATTACGGCAAGAAATAGAACAACACTTGAGAAACCAGGATTTTTTCTGTGAAAAAGAATTAACCATGGCTGTTATCAGCGGGAAATACAAGGTTGTAATAATATGGCATTTGGGTCACGAAGGCCCGCTTCGGTATGGAGAACTTTATAAGCTTTTCCCAGGGATTAGCGACCGAATATTGACAAAACAGCTAAGGGAACTGGAGCAAGACGGCATTGTGGGGAGGAAGGTATTCCCGGTGGTACCGCCAAAAGTGGAATACCACATGACTGATTTAGGAAATACCATACTGCCCATAGTTGATGAAATATGGCGCTGGGGCAAGGAAAATATGAAATATTATTATGAAAAATTCCTGGAAAAGGACAGGCAGCCCAGGGCCGTTTAGCACATTGACTGTTATAAATCAATCAATTCCGCCCGTGATGCTGCGTCTGTTTTAACATAAATATGCGTCAGGTGGTTTTCCACTGTCCGTACACTGATACCTAAACGTTTGGCAATTTGACGAGTAGTCAGAGACTGTTTTACCAGAGCTGCAATTTCGTTTTCCCGGAGGGTTAAAACCGACCAGGAGCGCTTCTTTGTATTCATACAGTATCTTGGATCTACATAATTTTTCCCGCCAAGAATTGAATCAATGGCATTGATTATTTCTGTGAATTCAGCGGATTTGGCCACATAGCCCTGAGCGCCTGAATCCATGACGCGTTGTATGAGGAAGGGGTCTTCGTACATTGAACACACCAGCACTCCTGGGACTTTAATCCCTCCGCCAAAAGTCTCTTGAATGGCGGCCTTTCGTTCATTGCATATTTCTTTTAGTACCGGGATAAAATCAAGGCCGTCTTCAGCGCCTAATGCTACGTCAAGTATAATAATTGCCGGCAGGGGATCGAGCTTTTGTAAAAGATCACGGCCTTCTGCAAGGGTTCTTGCTGTGCCTGCAATGGTAAAACGGCCTGTGGAGCTGAGCCATGCACCAATTCCGTTTATGGCCAGGGGATGATCATCTATCAAAGCTATCGAGATCATTCTTTTTTTTCCTCTATATTTTTCTCCTCTAAAGGTACACAGAGGGTAAGCATTGTGCCTTCGCCTGCCTCGCTGTCAATGGAAAAAGTTCCCTCCAGCAAGGCGGCGCGTTCCTGTATATTCCAAAGGCCAAAATGTCCCTGCGTCCGCAGGGTACGGCAGAAATCCCGGTCCGACGGAGATAAACCCGGCAGCAAACCTCGGGTTAAACCCGCAGATAAACCCCTGCCGTTATCTGAAACACAAATGAGAAGTTCTGCTGCATTTCTGCGGATAAGCACTGTCACTTCTGAAGCGCCGGAATGTTTTTCGATATTCGCCAAACATTCCTGCACTATGCGAAAACAGTGCAGTTTTTTATTGTTGTCCAGTGAAGCTGTACCTTGAATCAGAACCTGACATGCAATGCCGGTTCGCTGTTCGAAATTATAACAAAGGCTCTGCAAAATATTGTCGAGCCTGTGGTGGTGAAAATCCGGCGGAGCAATGTTGTCGCAGATGCTTCTAATTTGCCGCATAAGCTCTCTTTGTCCGCTGACAACTTCCTGGCAAAGACGGCTGCGTTCTTCGGAGTCCCCGGTCTTGCCTATACTGTCTGTCTGAAAGGACAGCCGCCAAAGGTCCTGAAGGGCGGTATCATGCAGTTCCCTGGCAATCCGCTCGCGTTCCCGCTCCTGCGCCATTACTACCTCACGCGAAAAGGCCAGGTTTTCCAGCTCCCTTGTTTCCGCTTTTTTTAGCCTGCTGCTCATTATTTGCAATGCCAAAATGATTACAATGATAAGCATAGAAAAGAAAAAGAAAAGCTGGAAATAATGCAGTTGACTGGTATCGGATAGCTGTGTGTCAATGCTTCGCAGCAGTTCAACGGCTTGATCAATTTCCAGAATGCATGAAAAAATCTCTTTAAGGTCATTGTTTCCAGCTGCAGTTTTAAGCTTTTCCACAGCGGAAGCGATGGTTTCCAGGGACAGCATTTCCTCCGGGTTATGCACCAGATACAGTGACCCTGCAGGAGAGGATAAAAACCGGAGTATGGTATCATTAAACTCGTCTAACTGTTCATCAAGGGTGAAGCTCATTTGACTGTAGTCTGTTTGGCCGGAACCCGCAGAAATCAGAGCTGTTCTTATTTTAAACCAGCTTTCTGAAACCAAAGAAACTGACGAATACCCGCTCTGGCTGCAGCCTGCCCAGAAAGGCAATACGGCTATTGCCAAGGTAATTCCATAAAAATATTTTTTTAAAAGCATATATTTAAACACTTGTCTTCTGCTTCCTTGACAATTTATCTGTCTGCTGTCAAATTGTATGGTAAGAAGTTTATGGCTGATATGCAATCCATAGAGAACAGTATCGTAATTAAGCGCCCGCCAGTTTGGAAAATAATGATCCTATGTTTTGCATCTGCTTTTGGCAATTTTCTGCTCAGTTATTTTGTCAGCGATATTGTAAGGTTCCCCCTGTATCTGGATACGGTATTTACCGCTGCGGTATGTTTTACCGCAGGCCTTGTGCCCGGAATTGTGACGGGCGTACTTATTTCTCCCCTGCTTTCACCTTTTGCACATTTTCTTCTGCTTAAGCATCCGCTCGAAACATTCTGGGCCGGCAGGATTTTTACCATTTGCGTCCTCGTAGAAATTATTTTAATTTGCCTCTACATGAAAAAAACCAGGTCCAGCCAGGCTGCTTTCTTTAATAAGCCTTCCCTGTCTTCATTTATGGGCCTTGTCCCGCTCCTTTTAACCCTGACCGTCATTCTCTGTATTACAGTCAGTATTACAGGCGGCATTATTGATTTTATCCTGACCCAAATCTCCGCCCCCCGGCCTTATTCCCCCGAAGACACTTTTAAGCTCGGCCTTTTCCGTAACCATATACCTGTCCTGGCAGCGGCCATTCTTTCCCGGATTCCCATCAACATTGTAGACAGGTTTATTGTCGTATTCGGCGGTTTTGGAATTTCGCTCTTGTACAGCTATGCTGGACGGTACAGCTATGCTGGACGTTTCAGGCAGCTTTAAGCCTTTTAAAGACGTAAAGCTGCCTGAGGCTGACCGACCTAGGCGAACGGAACCCCGAGCCGCTGCTTGTCAGCTCTTAAAATGCTGCGCAAGCAGCTTCCTAGCGTATACCGTTTGTTATGTGACGTTCCCTTTTCTCTTTTTTAATAATTCAAATTGCCAATTGTCATTAAGTTTTCATGAAAGGGAAAATTTTCTCCTATAATTACCATCGGAGAATAATTTATTGGTAATACTGTTGAACGTTCAAATGTCATCACACTTCCAGTAGCAAGATCAATAACAACAGGAAGCAGCACTAATGATGCTATACTACCAATAAACCAAAAGTTAAATTTTTGAGCAATTGTTACTACATTTGTTGTACCATTTGGAAGCCTATATTGAACTGTATATGTTCGACCAGATCTTACAGGAAACTCTGCCGGTAAAGGCCCGCTATATATTTGAAGTCCGTTTTCAAGTACTTGTACTTGTTGATTAGAACCTGAAGCTGCAGAAACAGTCGCTTGATTTGTACGGAACATCGTTGCACAGCTTGTAAGTAAAAACAGAAACATAAGAAAAACACCAGTCATTTTTAGTAAGTATTTCATTTAACCACCCTCATAGTTGATATTTATGAATAATTATCACCCTTGAAAAAGTCTTTGTCATGAGTATTTTACGCACGGTTTTGGGAAAATTCGGCAAAAAAAAGGAAGAATCAACGAATTACACGAATAAATACGAAATTCTAATGATATTTAGTGATTATTCGTGAGAATTTGCCTTCATTCGTTGACTCTTTTTAGTAAGATAGCGCGCCGAAAAAGGTGCCTGACACCATGTGCGCAAATACCATAAGCTCCTGTAGATTTAAAGGTAATAATATGGCACTATAATAAAAATGGTTAAAATAATAAATAAAAATAATATTAAAACTAAATTAAAGCTTCTTTTCCTGTACCTTGTTTTTTGTATAATCCTGGTTACAAGCAGCTGCGGCTATCTTGATACAGACTACGATAATAGTACGGCGCTGTCACCCTTACGCCATGCAATTGAAAATGACATTTATGTGGTAAATAAAGATGGCTCCTGGAACCTTGCTCTTAATGATACCAAACTTGCTAATTGGCAGACCAGGCACAACGGAAATTGGCAAATGGATATTAGAGCATACCTTGGGATGGATAAACGGCCTGATGAAATCCCCGAAGATTGGCCTTTAGGGTTTCCCCATACCAACCGAGAGAAATGGGATGCGCCTATAGTCTTTCCGGAAGTTTACCAACAAATTACCGCATGGGGGCAAATCTATGCTACAGACAACGAGCCAAATCCGAAAATAAAACGTCCCAATGTTCGAGTCCATTTAAAGGATTTTTATCTTTATATGCTGACAAAAAATAATGAATGGATTTTATTGCAAAACGGAGGATCAATAAAAATTGGCGATCTGAATGGGTCGGGAATTGGCGGCTTAAACTATTATGAAGATTTTCGTGATAATCATGAAGAGGATATTTTTGGAAAAATTCCTGAGCCGGGAGGAGGATACTCGGTACAGGCCGGAGAAGGCTGGAATTTTCATTTTTGGCCCAATACAAGAGGTTATCTGAAAAGCCATTTTGGGAATATAAAGGGATTTTTTGCCGTTTGTTATGCCCGCCTGGTAATCGAACCAGGTAAAAATGATCGCTTAACCAGAGATGACGAAACATTATATATAATGTCTATAGGTGCAGATTTTTGGGAACCAAACAGAGCAATAACCAAGCCCAATGAAGATATTAACCCCTCCGTTGGCGGAAGCCGGCATAAATATGTTACCCGTGACTGGCAGCCTTTTGTTTTTCATACCTTTACACCGCAGCAAGTGTCGGAGCTGACCTTTCCCTGATCGATTAGCTTAAAAGCCATTCCAGTACATTTATTTGCTTAATCCCATTATGCGATACGGTGTCGTCATAATCCCGTGTTAAAAGAAATTTTGGATTATGATCGTTAATTGCTTTTAATGCAGAGAGTTCGCGATCCAGCGTATCCTGTCCGCGGACAGTTTGTGCAACCTGGTAATATTCTGTCCCGTTTATACCTTCGGCAACAAAATCTACTTCTTTATTGCCCACTTTTCCAATATAAACTTTATTATTTCGCCGCAAGAGTTCCAGGTATACTATATTTTCCAAAACATGGCCTGAATCAACAGGTTTCTCTCCCAAAAGCAGGCGGCGTATGCCCATATCAACAAGATAGTATTTATTGAGTGTTTTAAGATGCTGCTTACCTTTTACATCATATCGATCTATACGGTACAAAATAAAGCTGCTGCATAATGCATTAAGGTAACTTTCTACTGTAAGCGGCAGAATTTTTATTCCATCACTTGTCATGGTATCACTAATCTTTTTAATGGAAATTTCACTGCCAATAACGGAACTTATAAACCTGATAAGACGTTCCAGACGTCCAAGCTCCTTTATTTTTCCGATCTCGGCCACATCTTTTAGTATGACGGTACTGTAGATTCCTTCCAGATATTGACGGGAAATAAGCTTCATTTTTTCGCTGGACGAATTGCTGTCCATAAAATGCAAAATCTGGGGAAAGGAGCTAAAACGTATATAATCGCTGTATTTTTCTTCATTACTTGCAGCTTTTGGATATGCACTTACATATTCCTTGAAAGAAAGCGGGAACATATGAATTTCGATAAACCGGCCGGAAAGCAAAGTTGCCCATTGGCCGGACTGTATTCTGGAATTGGATCCCGTGATATAAAGGTCTACATTTTTCTTGATAAATAAACCGTCCGCTGCTTTTTGATAATCGTCTATATTCTGTATTTCATCGATAAAAATATAATTTATTTTTTCCGGTATAAGACGGGCATTTATATAGTCGTATAAGCTGCGCCATGCCAGTAATTCACTGTATTGGGGGTCTTCCAGATTGATGCTGTGGATTTGTCCATGCAAAATGCCCTGGTTTAACAGTTCCCGTTGGTACAGTTCAAACAAGGTAGATTTTCCGCACCTTCGTATGCCTGTAACGATTTTAATAAGCTGTTTGTCCTTAAAGGTTAATAGCCTTTCCAGGTACTCAGGACGCTTAAATAACACCATTTCTTCCATAGTTTTTACAGTATAATGTAAAAACTATGGTTTTGTCAAGGGTTTTATTGCTTGTAATGTAAAAATACCTTATTTTTTCTCCAAGAAAGGCGTTTTCTTACAAATTAATTATACTAATTAAGCGGTCGGTCGTAACCTATTCTTCGTATAGCCGCCTGAGAAGCAAGGTTTAACCTTGGACAACCACTAAACTGAAATCCACCTTCGAAACTATCAAGTTCGACTTGTGTAACTGATTGGGGAATATTCACCGTAGTTAAAGAAGAACAACCTGCAAAAGCCAACCCCCCCAGCCATTCTATAGTAGAAGGCAAAGTAACGCTCGTTAAGTTTGGGGAATTACGAAACGCTTCGTGTCCTATTCTTGTTACGCCTTCGGGTATAATTATACTTCGCAGTTGTGTCCCGAAAAACACAGACGATTCTATAGTTGTAACACTGGCAGGCCAGTTTATTGATGTTATACCCGTCTCGTTAAATGCGCTGCTCCCTATAGAAGTAACGCTGTTGGGGATGCTTATTGCAGTAAGTGCCCTGCAGCGGCTGAACATAGCCTCGCCAATTGTTTGCACCCCATTAGGAATGGTAACCGTTCTAAGACTTTCAATATGTCCAAAAGCCCGAAACCCTACTACAGCCAAAGAGGTGGGCAAAGTAACTTGTGTCAGTGCGGTTCCCGAGAAAGCTTCTTCTCCTATTTCGACAATGCTGTTTGGTAAGGTAACTGATGTTAAGTTCCTATTAAAGGCCTGCTCTCCGATTTTAGTAACTCCATTTGGGATAACAACGCTGAAACTGACGATATTACCACGTTGGTCATGAGTCATTTCAATAAAACTCCGTCTTCCCAATTCCCGTACCGGCATTCCCTGGATGGTAGCAGGGATACGGACTACCCCTTCTGCCCTGCCAACAAACTGGGTAATTACAACACCAGTACCATCTGAGGTTAAAGTTACATTAAAATCATCTTCGCGCTGTGCCCAAAGTGAAGTAATAAGAGTTACCATTAAAAATATTACAAAAATTGTTTTACGTTTCATTTTAATCTCCTTTTAATATCATACCCTAATTTGCCGATTAGTGAATACTTTAGCTATCCCCAATATAAACATCAATAATTCACCACGCATCATTTTTTGTTAATTCCCTTAATGATACAATCCCAATATCCAGATCTCGAGAAAAATCATCTGTATTAATTATTTCGTAAACTTCATTTAATTTTTGGGCAATACTCAGCCATAGTACCCGCACTTCCGTAGCTCCGCCCTTTGTACAGCATCATGTAATAAACTGGTTTTATTTTCACTGTCATGTAATCCCAGTGCATCGTACAAAGTATTTGCCAGATCCACCGAACCCCGTAATACCGGATGAACAGGGCTGAATAAAACACAGCAATCCGGATAGGGGAGTATGGATGTTTCATAGCTTCCAAAGTCTTTTGCAAGTATGGTAATCGTTTCCTTGTCCATGCCAATGAGGGGGCGCAGGACAGGTATCTTAATTCTGCTTTCACTGCAGTGGAGGTTTTCTATGGTCTGGCTTGCAACCTGGGAAAGGCTGTCCCCGGTAATTAGACATTTTGCTTTTGTCCGCCGTGCTAGTATAGATGAAGCTTCCAGCATGGCCATACGCAAAAGAACAGTACCCCATTCGGCCGGGCTTTTTTCTGCAATGCATTTTTGTACTTCGGTAAAATTTACGATATGGAGGTGCATGCCCATTGCATAAGCGCCGCAAATTTCTGCCAGCCTAATTGTTTTTTCCAGTGCATCGTTTGATGTATAGGGGGGAGTGTGAAAATACACTGCATCAATTCCCATACCGCGGCCTGCCATAAGACAGCCGGCAACGGGAGAATCTATTCCGCCGGAAAGAAGAAGCAGTCCGCGCCCGGAGCTTCCTACAGGCAGTCCCCGGCGGCCTTTTTTTTCTGCTCCGTAAATATATGCATGCTCCCGGATTTCAACAGAGATAACAGCATCGGGATTTTTTACCTTTACTTTTAATTCCGGCACTTCCCGGCATATACTATCTCCGGCTTGGCAGCAAATTTCATAGGAATTAAGGGGAAAGCTCTTGTCGGCTCTGCGGGCTTCGATCTTAAATGTCCGTGCACCGGCTTTATATATTTTTTTTCCTTCTTCGACACAGGCAGCTATTATATTGTCTATATTTTTTTCGGTTTTTCTTGTCCGCGCCCAGCCGCTAATTCCCATAAGAAACGAAAGGGCCTGTTCCGCCGCTTCTGCCTTTTCCTGTGAAATACAGTTGATATACATACGTCCGTTTTGGCTTTCCACTCTGGATCCGGAAGACCGGGAACGAAGCATGGTAACAAGATTACGGCGCAGAATATGTTCAAAATAAGTACGATTTCCTCCTTTAAGAGAAAGCTCCCCCATTTTAACAAGTATAATTTCTGCCATGATTTACTTTACAAAATTTCACACAATTCGGCGATTACCCCGGCCAATGAATGTATTTCTTCCATAGTGGTAGTGCAGCCCTGGGAAATTCTTATTCCCCCCAAACTCGTTTCCTTATCCAGTCCCATATTTTCCAGTACAGGCCGTTTATTATCTCTTGAAGAACAAGCTGATCCGGTAGAAAGTGCAAAGCCTTTTTCATCCAGGGCCCTAACCATTACTTCGCCGGGGATAATCTTCCCGGCCCTATTCTTAAAGGCGCATTGTAGTATCCAGGGGGAAAAGCGGCTGTCTTCATCGCTGCGATCTGCCGGTATGGGAATAAACCCGTTTATCTTTTGCAGAGCTATCAAGAGAGCTTTCATGCGATTTGATGCTTCGTTATATATGGAGGAGAGGGCAGCACCGCTATGTCTTTCAAGGGCAAGGGCCATATCCAGTGCAGCATTTATGTTTTCTGTTCCGGGACGAATCCTTTTTTCCTGAGCTCCTCCCCGGTATAGGGCTGCAATAGGTTTTTTTAACCAAAGCAGACCGCTGCCCTTTTGGCCTCCCATTTTATGGGAGCTTATGGCAGCCGAATCTATACCCCAGCCATATAATTCCATGGGAATTTTTCCTGCAGCTTGAACTGCATCACAGTGTATATGAATAGGCCTTTTATCTTGTTGCAGGCGGATAAATCCCGCCAAGGCCTTTATGTCATTAATTGCGCCGGTTTCGTTGTTTACTGCCATTATTGCCGCCATTACAGCAGCGGGATTTTTTTTCAGCGCCTTTTCCAGTTTTGCTTGGCTGACTCGTCCATCATTTTCAATTCCAATAGAAATACAGGGAATGCCAAGCTGAGTAAGTGCAGCAGCATTTTCCCGTATGGAAGCATGTTCGGCGGCAGAATACAGCAGCAGTGCCGGCTGCTTTACAGAGCAAAGCAGAGAGAACAATACTATGGCATTTGATTCTGTTCCGCCGGATGTAAAATAAAGTTCTTCTGCTTTCACGCCCAGTACAGCAGCACAGCGCTGCCGGGCTTCTTCCAGAGCCAATCGTGCAGCTCTGCCTTCTGCATGGATAGAAGAAGGATTCCCAAAGAAAGGCGAAGCTTCCAAACCAGCCATTGGCAGGGCAGTAGCCGCCCAGTCAAAATAAATTCGTCTATCCATACATAAGGATCATAGCTAATTGATATTACACGGACAAGGGGAGTAGTATAAGTTATGAAGGTACTTAAATTTGGCGGAACATCCGTAGGAACAAAAGAAGCAATTTCCAGTCTCATTTCAATTATTAAGGATGCAGAACATGCCAAGCAGACGAAAGTTATCGTAGTATCTGCACTGTCGGGGTTTACCGATATTCTTGTCAGGCTTGCCCGCAATGCTGCACAACATACGGATACTGCACACAACGACAAGGAATTACAGGAAAGCAAGCGCCGCCATTTAGAGATAAGCGCTGCCTTCCTAAAAGATAAAGAACAAAAAGCCGCAGAGGCGGAAATAGAAGAATCCTTTTCCAAACTTTCACGTATATTGGATGGAGTTGCCGTGCTTGGAGAGCTTTCTCTGCGGACTTTGGACAATATTATAAGTTTTGGAGAATTACTATCTGCACCGCTAATTGCACGAATCCTGCGAGTATCCGGTATTTCTGCCGAATACCTGGATTCACGGGAACTCATTGTTACAGATAAACGTTATGGTGCAGCACAATTTCTTTTAGAACCAAGCTTTACCCGTATCAGGGAAAAACTGGGCAAGGAAGGATCAACTATTTATGTGGCTTCTGGTTTTGTTGCCAAGGCAGAAGATAATACCTTTACCACTCTGGGACGCGGCGGTTCCGATTTAAGCGCAGCAATTTACGGTGCAGCATTGAAGGCCGATGTGGTGGAAATCTGGACAGATGTAGATGGAATTCTTACAGCAGATCCTAAATTGGTAAAAAATGCATTTCGTATAGATTCTCTTTCCTACGAAGAAGCAATGGAGCTTTCTCATTTTGGAGCAAAGGTGCTGTATCCTCCTTCCATTAAACCCGCTTTGGATCAACAGGTTCCTATTGTAATACGGAATATATTTAATCCGTCTTCTCCGGGAACAAAAATTACAGGCGCCGGAGAGCCGGGAGAATATCCCATAAGGGGGATTAGCTCGCTTAGCAAGGTAACATTAATCCGCGTCCAGGGACCCGGTATGATGGGAGTCTCCGGTTTTTCTTCCCGCTTCTTCGGCGCTCTGGCGCGCAGGAAAATCAATGTAATCCTTATTAGCCAGGCATCCAGTGAATATTCAATCTGTGCAGCTGTCGATCCTGCTTCCGGGGTTGATGCAGTATCTGCACTGCGCGAAGAATTTACCAAGGAGATTTTTTTAGGAATAATCGATGAACCTGTGGCAGAAGGAGATTTAGCCATAATTGCAGTGGTTGGCGCAAGGATGAAGCGGGTTTCCGGTATTTCCGGCAAAGTTTTTCAGTCTTTGGGACGCAATGGAATTAATGTAGTGGCAATTGCCCAGGGTTCATCGGAGCTGAATATTTCTTTGGTAATTGCCCAGTCAGACGAAGCAAAGGCGCTTAATGCAATCCACGAAGCTTTTTTTCTTGCCGGTATACGCTCGGTAAATCTGTTTCTTTTGGGAACCGGCCTTATCGGCGGAACCCTTTTGGATCAGCTAAACCAGCAGCGGGAGATTCTGGCAGATAAGCATCAGATTAGAATTACCCTGGCAGGGGCGGGTAATTTACAGGGAATGATCTTTAATGCACAAGGTCTTGATCCCCAAGCTGCCAAAGAACTATTAAATAATTATGCAATATCCGGAAAGAAACCCGAGCAAAAAGAATTGCTGCCGTTTAATTTAAAAGAATTTATTGATACGATGATGGCATTTAACCTGCCCAATACGGCCTTTTGCGATTGTACTGCCAGTGATGATATAGCTGCTTCTTATGCCGAAATAATTACCCGGGCTGTGCCTATAGTAACCCCCAATAAACGGGCAAATTCGGGAAACTATGATTACTACCGTTTACTTACATCTTATTCAAGGGAACGCGGCATACCTTACCTTTATGAAACTACAGTTTGTGCAGGGCTTCCGGTAATCTCTACCCTGCGCGATTTATTTCTTGCAGGCGATTGTGTCCGCCGTATCGAGGCTGTATTATCCGGAACCCTGTCGTTCATTTTTAACAGCTTTGACGGAAGCAAGCCTTTTTCCGCTCTGGTCCGGGAAGCAAAGGCCGCCGGTTATACAGAGCCAGACCCCCGGGACGACCTGAATGCAATGGATGCAGCCCGTAAGGCATTAATACTTGCCCGGGAATGCGGCATGCCCCTTGAGTTTAACGAAGTGGAAATAGAACCCCTGCTTCCTGCTGCCTGTTTTAAGGCCCCCGATGTAGAAAGCTTTTTTATTGAATTGGAAAAATCCGATAAGGAGTTTGAAACAAAGCGTTCTGGAGCCGCTAAAGAAGGCAAGGCCCTGCGTTATGTGGCTGTAATAGAAGCAAATAAAGCCAAACTGGCTCTTAGAAGCGAAGCAGCGGACAGCCCCTTTCTATCGTTAAAGGATTCTGACAATATGGTGGTTATTACCAGCGACCGTTATACAAAACTCCCCATGGTAATTAAGGGCCCAGGCGCCGGCGCCCAGGTAACAGCCGGAGGTATTTTTGCCGACATAGTCCGCATTGCCCGTACTTTGGTGTAATTATGGCATTAATACTGGCATATTTTCCCGAATACTGGTATACTGTTTAGGCGTTATGAAGAAAAAACTCTGCAAAATGGCTATTTTTAGCATTCTCTGCGCCTGTATTACACTTTGTATTACAGGCTGCATTAATCCTGCTGATCTGGATGCTTTTCTTGCAGATGAAAAAGTCGAAGAAATAGTCTTTTTTACGGGCGGCAGCACAAGCAACGGCGAGCATTTACCGGAACTGGGACTTCTAACTAACGGCACAAGACGTTTATTACCCCCCGGCGAGGATATATTTATGGCTGCTTCGGCAACTGTGACCATTCGGTTGATTAACGAATTTTTTTATAATTCATATAATTGGTATTTCAGTCCCGATTTTAATGCTTCTAAAGGGAGCGGTATTGAGTTTGTTATAAACGCAACAACACTTCCTGCCAACGGATCATATGGCTTTTATGATTTACTGTTAATTGTGGAAAGAAATTCTGTACCATACAGTAGAAATGTAAGGATTTGGGTAGTTGACTAGTTCAACAAATATATATAAGAGAAACAAGGAGAAAGATGTGAAAAAATTATTGAATAAACACAGTATGTATGCTGTGGCGGCCTTTGTGCTTCTGGGTATGGCAGCGCTGATTATCGGCTGTAGTGATCCCTTTAGCCCCCGCGAGAGTTATACACCCCCGGAAGGCATGGGTTATGTTCGGATCAATCTAAGGAATGCAGTATCACGGTCTATTCTGCCGACAACTCCGGCGGTGACTGCATTTAATGCTTATGAGTTGGCTTTTACTTTGGAAGGCGGAACCGGGCCGGGACCAACAGCGCCAATATCAAGAAATGCTGGCAATATAGGCGCCCCAATTGATTTAAATCCGGGAGAATATTCATTAATCATAACTGCCTTTCAGGATACTGGAGCAACTTTACCCTGGGCAACCTGGTCTACTACAACAGATTTTGTTATTTCTGATGGTTCATCAGAAACTTTTAACGTTACCTTGCAGATTATTCCTCCTAGTACAGGCACAGTTAACGGAACCTTCACACGGAATATTACTTTCACCGGTATTTCTGCCACCGATATTGACACAGCTGAATTAACAATAAGTCCAGTTGGCGGATCTGGTTCTCCCGTAGATTTTAGTGACAGTATTCCTGGTGGGTATTCACTTTCAGCGCCTCTGCTGGAAGGTTATTACTATGTAGATATAGAAATGGAAGCAGTCGGAGGCCCAACGGTATTTTTACGTCAGGTACTCCATGTTTACCGATATCTGACCAGTACCTTAAACCAGGCCTTTACAGCAGCGCATTTTGGGATTACGCCAGCTCCGGGTCAGGGTTCTTTAGAAATTGATAATCTTGAAGTAGGTACTATCGGACATACTCCGCCGGTAGTGACCGTGTCACAATCAACAATGTCTATTGGTAGTAATGATTCGTCTTTATTGACAGTAACTAATAACTCCCCTGTCATTTATTCCGGTGGTATTCAATATTGGAGTGGTTCTATCCTTCTGGGTACAGGAGATGATACCACTATTGATGTCACTATGCAGCCTTTTGATATGGCGGGAGCGACCACAGGCAGCTCGGCTACTCATTTTGTAACTGTGGTAGGCATAGATGCAGCAGGTGTACCGCACGCCACGATCATTACGATTACCGTTACTCCATAACCCATAGCAACTCCAGGCGGCATCCGGACTACTGTTCGGATGCCGTATTGTTTCTATTCCTGTTAAAAAAGCCGAATTTATATCCAATCCCCAATTTAACAACAAAACCCTGATAGTGGATCAGATCGGGGTTTGGAAATAGTTCGCCATAGGTATTGTGCATAATTACATGATCAAGATAATGCTGGTAGCTTAGATCTACAAAAAAAGCGCCGCTATTGCCGCCTTTAACGCCTATTTGAATGCCGCCGCCCACGGCAAATTGGGGGAATTCGGCATAGGCTGTGGCATAATTTAATACCGGATAAACAAAGCTTCCATAGGGCGAAATAACAAACCCCTTAAACATTTTTAGGGGAAACTTAAGTTCGGCTCCTGCCGCCAGGTTTATTAAATCATAATAACCGGGCCTGCCCAGGCTTAATTGGGCATTTGCCTCAAAACTTAACCAGTTTAGGATTTGTACTTCCAAACCCAGCGTTGCTCCGGGCAGGGCTATAATATCGTTATCCAGGGGCGAAACCCTGCCGGGTGCATTAAAGCTGCCGTCATACACCCCTATTCCGCCAATCAGGCCCTCCGGCTGCAGTATAAAATACCTTACCGGATAGTCAATCGAGACCCTAATATACAGCCATTTGTTTCGCCAATCGTCAGGTTCCTCAACCATTTTTATCACTTCAACTTCAACTTCTACGATGGTTTCAACTTCTACAATAGTTTCGACTTCTACGATGGTTTCGACCTCTACAATGACTGTTTCAATTATTCTTTCATCTGCTCTTGGAATAAGGACTATGGCCTGGAGCAGCAAAATTTGATTAAATTCATAGCTTTCTTCAAGGTGGGTAAAAATCCTGGCCAGCGACACAAGTCTGGCATTATTCTCATTCTGGAAAAAGTCTATCCGTATAATAAATTGAGACTGCTCAAAGGGCTCTACATCAAATCTAAAGGTATATTCTGCGTTATTTTTGCTGTCAACTACATTTAGACCAAAGTTGATAGCTTCCAGGGTAAAGTTTTCCATAAAAAAACTATAGTGTCCCTGTAATGTTGCAGTTCCTTCAATAAATATACTTGTGTCAAAAACACCCATGTTTTGAGCATGAGCTGTAAATATTCCAATTTCCGCTGTAATTAAAAGAATTCCAAGACAGAAGAGTTTTTTAGCCAGTTTCAACTACGCTGTTCTCCTTTGCCCCCTCCTGTATAAATAGTATAGATCAAATCATAGTATTAATCAATTTAACATTATGAGTAAGAATTAAGCTATTACGGATACCCTATACGCTAAACAGCCACTGCTTCCTTAATGTCAGTATGAATTAGTTCTGCTTCCAAAAGGTTTTTTATATCCTGTGCATTATGTGCCCGGCCGATCTCTTTACCGCTGGAAGAAATAAGGATGGCCGTTGGCGTGGACATTACCTGATACCGGACCGCCTCTGCCAGGCCTTCGTCTGTGTCAGCATCGTAAAGTTCCAGCGGCAGGCCAAGCCTTCCGGCTGCCGCCTGAGCGGAGGGGCAAGCAGGACAGACAGGGCGGATAAATAGAAGTATTTTTTCCATATAACCGGTATTTGTCTTTCCAGCAGCACTTTCTTCCATAGTCCAGCTTATTCCTGGTTCCGGATTATTCTGTACAGCGGATGCTTTAATAGAGCAGGAAGCCAGCAGGGATGTATCAGGCTGAAACATCACCCGCTGTCCGTATTCTTCCCACTTGCCCCTGTTCCAGTTTCGTACCGATCGGTAATACCCAACGATACGACTGTACACCTCCGCCGGCGTTCCCTTTACAGAAGAAAGGGCCTCCCTCGCCGCGGCTAATTCAGTTTCAATTACCTCAAGGTTTCTCATTCGTATTCCTTTTCTCTTATTATATTTTTTAACCTGCCAATGCTTCTTCCCGTTCTTTTAAAAGCATGGCAATACGCTTTTCAAGCTGTTCTTTTTCTTCCTCTTTGCAAATTGGACAGAAAAAATGTTCTCCCATAAGGTAGCCGTGAATGGGACAAATAGAAAAAGTAGGGGAGATGGTAAAGTAGGGGATACGATAATTGCCGGCGATGGTCTTAACCAAATCACGGCAGATCCGCCAGTCTTCTATTGCTTCTCCTGTAAAAACATGGAATACCGTACCTCCGGTATAGGCACATTGCAAAGCTTCCTGATTGTCCAGGGCGTCAAATATATCTTCGGTATGCATTACCGGCAGCTGTGTAGAATTAGTATAGTAGGGTTCTGTTGTTCCGGAACTAATTATATCCGGATATCGTTCTTTATCGTGTTTTGCCAGCCTGTAGGAAGTAGATTCTGCAGGGCTTGCTTCCAAATTAAAGAGCTCTCCGCTTTCTTCCTGGAAGTCGGCAAGTTTTTTTCGCATAAAGTCTAAAACAGAAAGGGCAAAATCCTGTCCTTCCTTGTCTGCTATGGTAGTATCCCTGCCCAAAAAGTTTAAAATACATTCGTTCATTCCAACCAGCCCAATAGTATTAAAGTGGTTGTCAAAGGTACGCAGGTAGCGGCGTGTATAGGGAAAAAGCCCCGATTCCAGGAGTTTGGTTACTGCTTTGCGTTTGATCCGTAAGCTTTCCTTTGCCAGGATCATGAGGTTTTCCAGGCGAAAGAAAAAATCTTTTTTATTTTTTGAAAGATATCCAAGCCGGGGAAGGTTAATGGTTACTACGCCAATGGAACCGGTAAGTTCGTCAGATCCAAAAAGACCGCCTCCTCTTTTGCGTAGTTCCCGTTTGTCCAGTTGAAGCCGGCAGCACATAGATCGTACATCTTCCGGTTTTAAATCGGAATTTATAAAGTTTTGAAAGTAAGGAGTGCCATAACGGCTTGTCATTTCAAAAAGGAGCTGCGCATTGGGACTGTCCCAGTCAAAGTCTGCGGTAATATTGTAGGTAGGGATTGGATACTGAAACCCCCTTCCTTCTGCATCTCCTTCCAGCATCAATTCAATAAAAATACGGTTTATCCTGTCCATTTCATCTTTACAGTCGCCGTAAGTAAAATCCGTTTCCGCTCCGTTTACCACAGCTTTGCGGTCTTTTAGATCTGCCGGGCAGGTCCAATCCAGGGTAATGTTGGTAAACGGTGCCTGACACCCCCAGCGGCTTGGGGTATTTACTCCAAAAATAAAGCTTTGCAGGCATTGTTTAATTTCCTTGTCTGAAAGTTTGTCTGCCTTAACAAAGGGGGCAGTGTAGGTGTCAAAGGAAGAAAATGCCTGAGCGCCTGCCCATTCATTCTGCAGGCAGCCCAGGAAATTAACCGCCTGCTGCATTAATGTTGAAAGATGTTTGGCTGGTTTACTGGTTATCCTGTCCGGTACTCCCCCCAAACCTTCCGAAATAAGCTGCTTTAACGACCAGCCAGCGCAGTAACCGGAAAACATTGACAGGTCATGGATATGAAAGTCCGCATTTCTGTGGGCAGCGGCAACTTCGGGCGTATAAATATTTTTTAGCCAATAGTTGGCGGTAATGCTTCCCGAATTATGAAGAATCAGCCCTCCAAGAGAATAGTTTACATTTGCATTTTCGTTGACCCGCCAGTCGGATTGGTAAAGGTAACCGTCCATGGTAGAGTCGATGTCCAGCATGAGCCGTTTTCCATCTCTTATTGCTTCATGCCGGGCCCGGTACAGTATATAGGCTTTGGCTACGGCAGTTTCCTTTGCTTCTATGAGGGCAGTCTCGACCAAATCCTGTATTTCTTCTATGGCAGGGATGGAATTGGGGTGCCGTTCTATCATTAAGCCGGCAATTAATTCTTCTACTCTATTGGTTAATACCTGTATTTTTTCTTCGAGGTTTTTATCAATACTATGGCTGATTTCATCATCGCTGATTTTTATTCCCTTAACCGCAGAAAATGCACGGACAATGGCAAACTGTATTTTTTGTCTATTGTATAGTTCCAGTTCTCCGGAACGCTTTACAACGCTTTTAATCATTTCTTCTCTCCGGTGCCCAATTTTTTAATTTCCTTTATAAATTCTTCCGGGCTTTCAAACTGTCTGTATACAGATGCAAAACGTACATAGGCAACTTTGTCCAGCTTTCCTATCTCTGCTAATACCAGTTCTCCCAGGTCTTTTGAAATAATTTCGTGACTCGCCCTGCCCATAATTTCTGCCTGATCTTCGATATCATTAACCAAACTTTCGATCTGCATGGGGGAAAAGGGCCTTTTTTCCAAAGCCCGCTCCACTCCTTTTTCAATTTTATGCCTGTCAAATGGTTCCCGCCGTCCATCCCGCTTTACAACCATAAACGGCTTATCTTCCAGGCGCTCATAGCTGGTAAAACGATACCCGCAGCCGTTACATTCCCGCCGCCGGCGTATTGCATCTCCGTTTGCCAAGGTACGGGACTCAATTACCTTATCGTCAAAGTTACCGCAATGGGGACAACGCAATGGAAAAACCTCGCCAGACACTAAAAAACGGCGCCACGCTTATTCACCACTACCCGTAGCCCCATAGATATAGCGTTACTAATGATATCAGGCACAGTATACTACGCTATATCTTGAGTTTCAAGTCTTTTTTCGATAAAAAGTAAAAAAAATGTTAATTTTTCTGGTTTAGCTTAAAAACTGGCTTTTTTTGTCAATATCTGATATACTGGAACAATGAAAATAGGCATAGACACCTTTGCCTCCGCCGGAGGGCGGTCGGGGATTGGTGTTTATCTCCTGGAACTGCTTAAACGGATGCCTCGTACCGAAGAATTGCAGTTTGAGCTCTTTGGCTGGGATTATGACCGTTATGTATATAGCGAAACAGTCAGAAGAAGCGATTTTGTTTCCCGCTGCCGCTTTAACGGCAGAACTGCCAATACTCTTTGGCATATGCTCCGCTATACGAAATTAGTCGAAGAACGGGGCTATAAAGGGTGCTTTTTTCCTGCTGCTCACCGGACTATTCCCCATAATTCACCTTGTCCCTCTATAGGCACCATTCATGATATGGCAGCTTATTGGGGAACCCGAAAAACACGTGAATCTTTAGGGCTAATAAGGATGATCCTGCCCAATTCTCTGCGGCATCTTGACCATATCATCGCAGTCAGCGAATTTGTCAAACAGGAGCTTGTTGATCTCATCCGAATTAAGGAATCAAAGATCACTGTTATCCCCAATGGAGTGGATCACAGCGTTTATTATCCCAGACCGCGGAACGAAGAAAGCGTTATCCTCATTCAGCCTTTTAGCTTTCGCAGGCCGTATATCTTATATGCTTCCAGAATCGATCATCCGGTAAAAAATCATATAAAACTAATAGAAGCATTTGGAATTTTTAAGGAAAGAACCCGGCATCCCCACCGGCTGGTACTGGCCGGAGCGGACAGCAAAAGCGCAGAACGGGTTAAAACCGCTGTTTTTTATTCAAAATACCGCAACGATATTTTTTTTACCGGACATTTTCCTTCTACAAGTCTTCCCGAACTGTATGCCGGAGCGGATTTTATGGTTTATCCTTCAAAATACGAGGGTTTTGGCCTTGGAATTCTGGAAGCAATGGCTTCCGGCGTTCCGGTTGCCTGCGCCAGGGCAGCCTCCCTTCCCGAAGTAGCCGAGCATGCCGCACTGTACTTTGATCCTGATGATACAGAAGAAATTGCAGACCGTATGGTCAGCCTGTCCGACAGGGAACTTGCCCGTTCCCTCCGTCAAAAAGGAATTGAACGGGCGGCAGCTTTTTCCTGGGATGATTGCGCTAAAAAGACCTTTTCCCTTATCCAGGAAATATGCTAGAGAATTACTGTATACAGCTTAAATCAAGGTGATTCAGCTTCCCCTTCTGAATGTTTCCAGTACCGCCATTGCCCTATTTCTTACTACCGGAATATACGGACCTTCGGCAATGCGGACCAAGAGCTCAACTGCTGTGGGATTTCTTACACAGGCACCTGCCAGCTTTTCTATGGCTTCTATTGTGGCAAAGGCAAGAAGGTTATCGGGAACAGTATTATGGAATTTACGGAAAATCCATTCAATTGCATTAATGGTTCTTCCATTATCATCCAGACCTATATCTCCCAAGGATTTTACCGCTTCTTGTATAACCATTGGTTCATTTTCATAATAGATAAGGGTTAAAAGGATGTCCCTTGCTTCTGGAGTGCCTAGAATTCCAAGCTGACGTGCAGTTTCCCTGCGTACATCGGGGAAATTGTTGATTAGCCGGCCTGCTTCCGACGATCTGTTTAAAATACCTTCCAGGCCCAAATATTCCAGGGTTACATGGATTTCCTCACTCCTGTTGCCTCGTTCTATTGCATTACTGATTAATTCGAGGGCCAGGAATTTTTGATCCCTGTTATTTACCCGGCTTTGTTCCCGGATAATCATGTTTTCTATAGACTCCTGAAGATACGATTCTTCCACGGTCATGTCACG
>Ga0099364_10004415_pt1 | contig 21332 bp, 16 predicted proteins | sample TergutTh196P3_FD_73070 | JGI IMG/M metagenome (GOLD analysis project Ga0099364, IMG submission 73070) | Microcerotermes parvus P3 segment gut microbial communities from Pointe-Noire, Republic of the Congo - Th196 P3 | ecosystem: Host-associated > Arthropoda: Insects > Digestive system > Gut ... | reverse complement strand
GTCTACCACGGCAAGGTATGTATCGTACGCGCCGCCTTTACTATGGTCGAAATTATCCGAGTTTTTGGATGGCCCCATGGCATACATTATCTCGAATTTCTCCGCTGTATCAACCACCTTTCCGCTCGCGATCTGCTCAAGTATCGGAGCAGCTGCGTCCGCATCTACGGCACCGTCCGCGACAAGCTTCGCGAGTAGACTATCGTATTCACCGTCCTTCGGCGCGGCGGCAAGGCTCAGGTAGGAAACCGCGACCATCTTGCTGCGCAAAAACTCATCGGATGCAAGCGCTTCTGTGACAATGCCGAGCTCTTTTCCGAAGCTTACGGCCTCCGCCCAACTGAAGTCGCCGCCGGCGGCGTCGCTATACCCCAGAGCGCGCAGCACGAACGTAACATATGTTTTCGCATCGCAGGGAAGATCGGGTCCGAACGCCGTCGCAGAAATGCCGTTAGTAAAGCCGTTTTGGTAAGCGAATACCACGTAACGCTCCGCCCACTGCGGAACATCCGTGAACGGGATACTCCCCTCTGCAGCCTGCGCCTCTTCCTCCAATCCGAACAGCCTGATCTGCATTACAAGCGCCTGCGCCCTTGTCAGCGGCGAACCAAGCTCATCCCCTGTATCTCCCCCCCGGAATAACCCCAGCACCTTCAACACATCGGCGCATACGTCATAATTTGACGCAGACGCCGTAATACCGAGAACGCCGAACGCCATCACAACTACCAGAAAAACGGGTATAAATTTCTTCATTACTGCCACCTCTTTCGTGTTTCTCATAACTAACCTCCAATAATTTTTGCCCTTGCGAGGGCGTTATTTTTGAATAGCTTAAAGTTCCACCAAGCAGATATAGACGGGGTTTTCAACCGGGACTTCGGTGATAGCAGACAGTTCCCCGGTATCCTGATTGACTGCATATGAACGGAGCACGTCGTCTGGGCGCACAGGCACAAGCATGAACGAGCCGTCTTTAGATAGCTGCATGTCGCGGATTGCGTCTTTAGGATCCGCAGGGCATTCGCCGACAGGTAGGGAATACGACTTCGTCAACTTGCCGTCCGCTGCAATTTTGAAACAGACAATCGTATCTTCGCCGCGGTTGTTAACGTAAACCAGTTTGCCATCCGGATGAACCTGAACTGTCGCCAACTCGTTGCGGCCACTGAATCCCGGAGCGACAGTGGTCTGCTTGTCAATGAACTTTAGGACGCCTGTTTCGTTGTCAAATCCGAAGGCCCATATTTCAGATGAGAACTCGCTAGTCATGAATACATGGCCATTCTTATCGAATGCACAATGCCTCGGACCCGTTCCCAGCGGGCACTGGTAGATTGAAGCCAGCACAAGCTTGTCGCCGCCGAGACGGAAAACATAGACCTTTTCGCTCGCTTTTTCACAGACGAGAAGGAACTTGCCCGAAGGATCGACTACGACTATATGAGCGTGCGGGCTCGCCTGGGAATGGCCGCCGCCTTGAGGAGAGCTGTTAGGATCCTTGCCGTGCCCGGTGAGAATCCAGCAATCACAGGCCGGTTCGATGGAGCCGTCCGCATTCAATGGGTACTGAACAACCGTCGAGTCGTCGTAGACGAAAGCGTTGACCCATTTGCCGTCCGAGGTTTCAACGGCTTTTATGACTACGTCAAATTTGCCGTGGTTGGCGGTGAACAAGTATTTCTCCTCAGGTCCTACGCAAACAGAAGCGACGCTGCATCCGATTGTCGGCTGCTTGTTTATCAGGCTCAGCGCTGCAGTCTTCGGGTCAACCTTAAACGACATGACTGTCGTAGCCGGCAGAACCGGTCCGCGTCCATCGTCTTTTCTCTCGTCGATAGCATAGAGGACTCCGGATTCAGGCGCATAATCGAGAAACCCGGCATACTTGGGTTCGTCCTTGCTCCCGTTTCCGAGAGGGGTTATTTTTTTACCATCTCCGCTTATTTCAAAGACATCGATGCCGCCACCCTTAAACCCGGCAATGTGGCTGCGTCCGACAAAGGCAATTAATCTACTCATGTTCTATGCTCCTCCTCAAAATCTTTCGGGGATGCCGGGGCGTCCGGGATACTTAGCGGCTATCGCCAGCACGTCTGGATCATCCTGACAGCAGAGCCAGCCTTTGTCATATACCGTCTTTCCGTTAACGACGAGTGTGGCGTTGCGGATGTCTCCTGTTACATGGGGATAGAAATTGTAATTCTCATTGGCGGGTGCCGAGCCTATGTGGAAGTGGAGGTTTGATGTGTGCATATGGTCTACTATACGCCTGTATAGGTCGTGCGGGCACTGGTACTTCGTGACCTTGGCGTTTGGGTGTATACCGAAGTGGAAGGTATCGAAGTTGTAGATGCCATCCCCGACCTTGCCGACCATGGTCTTAAGGAAACTGTTGAGCTTTGCGGCTTCAAGCCCGCCGGTTATATTGACCATCTTGCAGTCGGCCACTTCTATCTTGATTGGGGTTTCCCATTCAGGGTCGATGCCGATAACGGGCGACCACCAGCTTAGCATACAATTGAAAACGAATGTGCCGTTGACGTTTTTGCAGTTGATGGGTGGATGCACCCATTCCGGGAAAGGCAGGTAATGGCTGGCGTCCCTGCGCCATGACGCATAGCCGTGCCCTGGGATTCCGGGGCGCGGTTTTGGCTGAGTTGTGTTGCCTTCGATATGCGTTCCGTTGGGGTCGGTCATCACAAACTTGAACTCGTCGCCCTCTTTGCCCTGGAATGCTTTGGACGCAACATGGCGCATCATCTTAGTGAGCTCGTAAGGCGTCTGCGCCCACTCGGTCATAAGAAGTTCTTTTGTGACCGGGAATAAGCGAACCATCCATGTATTCGCTTCTTCGATATGGTTGCGGAACTCCGCGATTTCCTCAACCGCCATCTGGAAAGATGCGTTGATGATTAAATCAGCGCCAGCTATAGCTGATTTAACAATGGGGGGATAACGCCATTCATGGGGCTTTTGGGGGTCGTCAACCCACAGGACTGAGCAGCGCGCACCGCGCGAGGATATGACGGAAGATAACCAAGCGACAGCTTCCTCGTCGATGAGGTTTTCACCGCCGTAAAGCCCGTCTTTGTGCGCTATGATAAGCACTTCCTTGCCTGGTGCGATGAGCGGCGCCTTGAGCTTCGGGTTGTTTGCTCCTGCGTAATTGTCCGCTCCTGCGCAATTATCAACCAAATCAGTCAGGGTGATCATTGCCGCTTCCGGTATACCAACTTGAATTGCCATTGTTTTTTCCTCCTAAATGTTTTTAGACTTTTAAATTAAACAGGCGGATTGCGTTGCCGCTCATGACGAGATCGCGTTCTTCGTCCGAGAGGTCGAGGGATTTCATGCACGCTACGCCGTCCGACATCCAGTTATAGAATACGGGGAAGGACGAACTGAACAGGATATGGTCGGCACCGCAGACCTTAATTGCACATTCGACCGTGTCTTTGCCCCAGGAAGCCGGGTGGGTCGTATCGAAGAAGATGTTGTTCTTGAGATATCCCAAAATTCGATCCGCGTCGCTCACATCAAGCCGCTGCATCGCTTCTTTCTTATTTGATTTTTTTGGAATCATGAGGTTGTAATTTGCAAACCAGTTGCCGCCGAGCATCGTATGGATGAATCTTAAATTTGGGAATTCGTCGAACATGCCGCTGTAGAGTTCGCGCCCCACGGCTGTAGCTTGATCGATTATACGGCCCAGTTCGCGCCGGATGTTCGTGTACTCGTAAATCGATTCCCACTGAACAGGACCCGGGGTGTGGTGGACAGCTACCGGGATGTTCATATCGTTAATCACCTTGAGGTATGGCTTGAAGACTTCGTCATCGAGGTAGAGCCTGCCGTAGTGGCATGCTACCTGCACGCCTACCATGCCGAGTTCTTTGATACAGCGTTCAAGCTCATATATATTTTCCTTGCCGCCCCAAGGCGGAACGCAAGCTGTGGCAAATAGCCGTCCATTTGAGCGTTTGCATATATCGGCAAATCTGTCATTGACGAGTTTACAGGTATCAAGCCTCAGCCACTCCTGCCAGACCGGCGTGCGCAGGATGGCGTAGTCCACGCCGTTATCATCCATGGCTTTTAGCTTCATTTCAAGCGAATAGTCGCCTTCAACGTAGTTCAGGTTCTGATGCCCTTTCGGTTTTTCCACAATAATCTGACGAGCGCCGGATTCCGTGGTACCCATATACGCGATTTCACCGTAACCGCGCGGCGCCGTTGACAGAAATCCGTTTAGCACTTCGTCGTTGGTAAATAAATCTTCCGGAAGATGGTGCATGTTGACGTCAATAATCATTTTTACGTTCTCCTTGTTTTTCAATTTTCTGATAAGAGCTGAGAAACTATGCGCTTACATCTTTCTCCCGACAACTCATAAACTTCGTGATAATCTATATAGCCCGTCATGCCGTAATAAAGGCTTGGATATACGAACACTGAGAACACATAGGACGCTGCTTTCTTTAATACTCCTGCACAAGATATTGCTATTTTTTTTATGCTCATACACTTCCCCCTTTTGCAGAGCTTCGGCGTATACTGTGTTTTCTAATCGAGTCCGAGTGTGTGACACTTTGCGACAAAATGGCCGGGGGACACTTCGACAAGAGGCGGGGTGCCCTCGTCGCACACTTCCTGGTAATAGTTGCATCGTTTGGCGAACCTGCATTCAGCAGGAGGGTCGATTGGCGATGAAAGTTCACCACGCAGTTGGATACGATCAAGATTCGCATCCGCCTCGGGTACGAGGATGGCTGACAGAAGCGCTTTCGTGTAAGGGTGCAGAGGATTTTCAAACAGTTCCTCCGCCGGGGCTTTTTCAACTGCCAGTCCAAGATACATGACAATTATTGTATCTGAAAAATGGTTTACCACAGAGAGGTCGTGGGTAATGAATATAAACGTTAGGTTTTTCTCCTCCTGTAGTTCTTTCAAAAGGTTGAGAATCTGCGCCTGTATCGAAACGTCTAAGGCGGATACAGGCTCGTCGCACACTATAAACTTCGGCTCGACCGCAAGCGCCCTCGCTATTCCAATCCTCTGGCGGCGCCCGCCGTCAAGCTCGTGGGGATATGTGTTTATGAGGCGCTCGGCAAGCCCGACCGTCTCCATTAATTCAAGCACTCTTTTTTCAATATCCCATTTTGTCGCGCCGGGTATTATCTTATGGTGCTTTATCGGCTCGGCTATTGCTTCAAACACCGTGCTTCTTGGGTCGAGGGAGGAAAACGGATCCTGAAAGATTATCTGCATATCCTTGCGTGCCCTCTTTAGTTCGCGCTTGTCCATTTTAAGGACGTCGCGGCCTTTGAGTAAAACCTCGCCCGCAGTCGGTTCTATAAGCCGGATGACGGACCGGCCAAGCGTTGTTTTCCCGCAGCCGGACTCACCGACTATCCCCAGCGTCTCACCCCTGTCGAGTGTGAACGACACGCCATCGACAGCATGGACCGTGCCGCCGGGGGCCTTAAAGTGTTTTTTTAGATTTTTCACCTCAAGCAATTTATCAGACATGCTGCCTTCCCCCTCGCTTTAGTTCAATACGGAAATCTGGGTCATCATAGCGCCTGCACAGCAGGGAGTGGGTATCACTCACCGTCCTCATCGAGCACGGTTCCTTGCATGTCTCGACCGCATACCGACACCGGGGTTCAAACGCGCATCCCGGCGGCAGTTTTGTCGGGTCCGGCATGAGCCCCGGAATGGGGATAAGCTTCGCTTTTCTGTCGCGTACGTTCGGCAGCGAGTTGAACAGGCCCTCCGTGTAAGGGTGAAGCGGTTCATTGAAGACTTCCCTTAGAGTCCCGTATTCAACTATTCTGCCTGCGTACATGACAGCCACGACGTCGCATATCTTGGCTACGACCCCAAGATCGTGAGTTATCATAACCAACGCCATGTCAAACTTCTTTTTAAGATCGTGCATCATTTCAAGCACCTGAGCCTGTATCGTTACGTCCAGAGCGGATGTGGGTTCATCAGCCAGAAGCACCTGCGGACTGCAGGCAAGTGCAATGGCAATGACCACGCGCTGCTTCATCCCGCCTGAGAACTGATGTGGGAACTCAGCCCCGCGCACCCCGGGTATCCCAACGAGTTCAAGCAAATCTACCGCTTTTTGCATCGATGCTTTCTGTGACAATCCTTCATGATATCTAATGCTCTCCGCAATCTGCTCGCCAACTGTCATGACGGGGTTAAGCGCAGTCATCGGATCCTGAAAAATCATCGACACGTCTTTTCCCCTGACCTTCTCAAGCTGCTTTGGCGTCAGCCTAAGCATGTCATTGCCGCATACTTTTATTGAGCCGCCTTTTACCGCGCCCGGAGGGGTTTGCACTAAGTTAAGGATGGCAAGCGCCGTTGATGTTTTGCCAGCGCCTGTTTCGCCGACAAGCCCTAGCGTCTGACCTTTCTTCAGCTGCAATGTGACACCGTTTACCGCCTCAACAGTCTCTTTTTCAAAAACGTAGTGGACGACAAGGTCCTGAACGTCAAGTGCGAAACCTTCGTCTTGAATATCAGTAGGCGCAGTGTTTGAAATCTTTTCATTTTCCATCGTTTTCGCCTCCTACCGCTTCATCTTTGGATCAAGCGCGTCACGAAGCCCGTCTCCAAGCATGTTAAACGCCAGAACCGTCAGCATGATAAACAAACCTGGGAACATCATAAGGTGTGGCGCGTGTATGGAGTACAGCCTCGCTTCAGCAGTCAGAAAACCCCACTCCGGATGCGGGAGGGGTACGCCCAGTCCAAGGAAGGAGAGCGAAGAAGCCACCAGTATCACCGCACCCAGATTTGTGGTCGCAGTGACGATTATTGGCGCCAGGCCGTTGGGCAGGACCTTTGTGAATATGATGCGTAAATCGGAAAACCCTATCGCTTTGGCAGACTCTACAAATTCCGCGCTTCTAACAGTGCTCACCGACGCCCTTGTCATTCGTATGTATATGGGCGTGGCCTGTATGCCTACCGCAATAATCAAGTTTTGGAGACTCTGACCCAGCACCGTAACGATAACCATGCCCAGCAGTATGCCGGGTATCGCTGAAATCGCGTCTGTACAGCGCATTATGACATCTTCAACTTTTCCTCCATAAAAACCGGCAAAGCTGCCGAGCGTGATTCCGATAAGCCCTGCGATGCTCACTGCGCCCAGTCCGATAGCAAATGTGTAACGGGTGCCGTATATCACACGCAGAAATAAATTGCGGCCGAAATTGTCGGTGCCGAACGGAAATTCCCAGCTCGGCTTCGCATACATCGCCATCGGATTCATTCTGACTATCGAATCCCAGCTTATCAGCAACGAAGCTAAGAAAGCCACGAACATGAACGCGAAGATAATCAGCCCTGCCATTGAGCTTTTACTTCGTATAAGGCTGCGGAATATCTGAGCTGTGCGGCTGCGCTTTTCATATTTATCCGAAACAAGGCCACTTGTTTTTGTTTGCTCTGTCATGCAGACCGCCTCCTTTTCCTGCCGGATTTAAAGAATCTGACCCTCAATCTAGGATCTACAAGCGCGTAGAGCAGGTCAACGACAAGCTGCACAAGCATACATAGTATTGCCGTCATAGTCACGACACCTGTAAGCGTCGTCACGTCACGCTCAAAAATGGCAGTCGCAGCCATTCTTCCTATACCCGGCCATGCAAAAACGGTCTCAACAACAACAGCGCCCACAAAAGATATGATGAGCGCGGTTCCTATGGTCGTCAGTATCGGGATCCATGCGTTACCTAACGCATGTTTTTTTATGACGACGTTTTCAGGTACGCCCTTAGCCCTCGCTGTGCGCAAATAATCCGCCCGCAAAACTTCAAGCATACTGGAACGTGTTTGCCTTGTGCTTGTTCCCATCAGTATGGCACCGGTCGTTATAGCCGGAAGTATGAGGTGGCGAATACTACCTGCGCCCTGTGAGGGAAACCAGCTCAGCCTTGACGAGAACAGGAGAATTAGCAGTAAGCCCGTCCAGAACTGCGGCATCGACATGAGAATCATTGTCGCAGCAGACGCCACTGTGTCCGCCGCCCTGCCGGCGCGTCTCGCGGCGAATATCCCCACAGGGATGCCGACCGACGATGCAATAATAATTGCCGAAAAGGACAGCATAAGGGTATTTGGCAATCTTGAGATAAACGTAGTCCATACGGGGGCGCCTGTCAGGTCGCCCACTCCCATATCCCCCTGAACCAGCTTAAGCATATATACGCCGTACCGGTATATCATAGGCTTGTCCAGGTTATACATCTCGATAAGCATCTGCGCTTCCTCAGGAGAATCAACGTCCTCGAGTATGATGCTCACGACAGACCCCGGCGCAAGCTCCATCAGGCCGAAAACAATCAGCGACACGGCTATTATGACCGGAACCATCCATAAGAGGCGCTTTAACACAAATAGAAGCATGTGTTTACTTCCCCTCCCCCTATTACATGATTGGCGGGGGCGAGCCGAAGGCCCGGCCCCCGCCATGGAAACTGAGCTATTCTACCGTTTTGATTTACTCCACTACTACAAAAGCGTTTCTCAGATCCCATCCATCGGATTCATACGGCGGAACCACACCCCCGAGACCCGCTACGAATACGATCGGGTTGTCCCGGTAGTACAGCATCACGACCGGCAGATCCTCGGCCACGAGTACCTGTATCTCTTTGAACAGCCTCTCGCGTTCGGCTTGATCGGTGGATATAACGGCACGGTCAAACAAAGCGGTAACGTCCGGGTTATTGTAGTTTACTTTGTTGTTGCCGGCTTCCGGATAAAGCGAACTCTTGGACGAATTAGCCGTCGCTTTCATCTGCCCCATCATAACGGCCATCTGACCGGCGTTGTTTCCGTAAGCCATAAGGTCGTTCATGGCAAGCATTTCCATCTGGTCGATGCTTATATTGACACCTATCTCGCGGAGCTGTTCCTGAAGTATGTTGGCCATCTGAACCTGATGGAATGTCGCGGCGGCCATTGAGACTGTCTCTCCGTTATAGGATGACTCCGCCAGATATGCTTTCGCAGCGTCAAGGTCGCGCGGAATTATGGGGATGTCGTTGTTGCGGTACCGCGTACGCATACCCCAAAACGTCCCTGTATCTTCCAGTATGGCCCATCGCCCACCGCCCTCGACAAACATGCCGATTGGAGCTCTGTCAACGGTGGCTGCAACGGCTTTTCTGAAGTTGATATCGCCTGTGATCGGATCGTTCATGTTGAAGAAGATTCCGAATCCACCACCCAGAAGGTTCGACATAAGCCCGTAAGCCGGGTCGGGCTCGAAAATAGCCTCGGTGTCTGTGACGGGGAGGCTCTGGGCAAAGTGGCTTTCCCCGTTTTGCATCATGACCGTGCGGACGGGCATTTCGGGTGTAAATCGCCATATCTGCCTTTCGGTCAGCGGCATTACGCCCCAGTAATCGTCGTTGCGGAGAAATTCTACATAGCTCTGGGATTCAAAATCCACCACCTTATAAGCGCCGGTTCCTATCATCGGTCCGGTCTGGTCGTTTGCCACGATTGCCGCCATGTTCAAGATGCTCCCGGCTGTGTGCCCCAGATCCAATATGAAGTCTGTGTCGGGTTCGTCAAGCTTCAGCTCGATGCGGTAATCGCCCAATACGTTTACTTCGGTCACCACCGACCACAACTCACGGGCCAGAGTTCCAAACGGCCTGATCTCGCCTCCGGGGCCATCAGTCTCAAGCGGCCTTTGTGCCATGCGGATGGTGTCTGCCACGTCCTGTGCCGTAAACTTGTCACCGTTATGGAAGACGACGTCTTCCCGCAGGTTGAAGGTGAAGGTTGTATAGTTGTCCGATATGTCCCAATCCGTCGCGAGGGCGGAGGAGACGCTATTGTTCCAATGATCCACTTCGACCAGCCTGTCAAACATCATGATGAATGCCCAGTGGTGCGGCGCCGAGTTTGACCCGGGGGTGAGCAGGTTAAGCACTGCGATAGGCTGGGAGCCAATCTGGTGGACTATAGTGTCGAGCAGTTGGACGTCCGGCGGAGGGGATTCGGGCGGCGCAGGGCTTGCCGGGGGCGCCGATGTACCCGGACCGGGGCTTGCGGTACTTACAGGGCTTGACGGGTCACCGCCGGAGCTTGCTGCCGGTTCATCGGTGCTACCGCAGGCTGCTACCAGAGCGAGCACAAGCGACAGCGTGAGGATAATTGCGAGCATTTTTTTTACTTTCATTTCATTTTTTCCTCCGTGTTATTTTTTATCTATGTTTATCTCCCCGAGATATATGTCCCGCGAAGTTTTCACATCAAAGGATACGCCTTTGTATTTAGGCTCCTGTATCTTCACAGTGAAATCGGTGTTCTCAGGCAAACCCTCAAACTCGAAGTCTCCGAAACCGTTCGTCACTGTCGCCTTTTCCCATTCCGGCCCGGTGAGCGTCACCTTAATACCGGCAGCCACCTCGTTTATATCGCCGTAGACTACGGTGCCGGCTATGAACTTTTTGGGGACGCCCCGGTACATGACTTTTTCCCCCATTCCGAACTCGCTGTTAAGGGGTTCGTACTGTCCCGAAGCATACAACTTGGAAATATCGCTGTCAGGGTCGCTGAGGTCTCCGAAAACAAGCGCTCCGCTGGGGCAGGACTCTACACAGCGCGGCTCGGGGCTGCCCGCGTCCAGCAGATGCGCGCACATAGTGCATTTCTGCGGCAGCTCAAGCTCCTCGTTCCATTCGATCCGACGGTATGGGCAGGCTTTAACCAGCTCTTTGTTGCCTAATGCCTTCACCGGATCAATCAGGACTATGCCGTCCGGCCTGCGGTAGACAGCCCCTGTCTGATCCAGCTTTATGCATGAAGCGTCTTCACAGTGGCAGCATACCTGAGCAACATAATTCACTTTGACATGCGGATATATACCCCGCTCAACCTCCCTGAGCGTTATCCAGTTGCCGCCGCTGAAAGGCTGCGGGGCGGAATAATCCGGGAAATCGTTACCTGCATACTCATCGCGGCAGGTTAGAAAGCAGTTGTAGCAACCAACGCACTTGCCGGAGTCTATCGCTATTGCATAGTTAGGCATTTTTTACTCCCCCGCTTTCGAAAGGAAAATCTCGCCCAAGTTGACGTCATTAAGGGTGCGGGCATTGAGGCTGATTTCATCGTACCCTTCCGCTGCGATTTTCAAGTTGTAGTCTGTCTTGCTTTCCAGTCCGTCAAACCAAAAATCGCCGAAAGCGTCCGTCTCGGCGGACAGTTTAAGACCGCCGCCTTCAAGTGTTACCTTGACATCTTTTGCGCACTGGTCGGTCTTCTTGAATACCACCGTACCGGTCACAAACTTTCTTGGTAGATTCAGGTAAAGGACATTCTCCTTCAGCCCGAACTCGGGATTTGATGAATAAGGCTTCTTTTCTGCAACCAGCTTTGAAATATCACTGCCGGGGTCGCCCATATCACCGAATACGAGCGCGCTAGTAGGGCACATTTCCACACAGCGCGGCTTTTTGAAGCCCTGATCCAGAAAATGGGCGCACATGTCGCACTTTTGGGGGAGCTGCTTTTCCTCGTTCCAGTAAATCATGCGCCTCGGGCAAGTGTTTACGATTTGCTTCTGGCCGACGGCTTTGTCCGGGTCGATTATCACAATCCCATCGTCCCGCTTGTATACCGCTCCGTTTTCCGCCATCTGCATGCACCTCGGTGCATCGCAATGGCCGCAGAGCTTGGGGACGTGGTTTACCTTGACTTTGGGGAATGTCCCCCGCTCAACTTCAGCGTTATTGATCCAGAACTGGCCGGTCATGGGCTGCGCGGCGGTATATCCGGGGAACTCCTCACCGCAGTTTTCATCCTTGCATGCCAAGAAGCAGGCGTAACAGCCGGTGCATCTTGATACATCTACAACTATGCCGTATTTCTTTTTCATCTCATCAGCCCTCCCATCTCTCTAACTCAACGTTGACCGAATTGCTGACCATGCCCGGGGCATTCTTGGAAACCATCCTTGACGGCGTGAGCAGGTTCACGCACCCGCCACGGTCGATGCTTCCCGGTTTCCCCGGCTCCAACGGGTCGTACTTGGCGCCGGCTTGATATGACATGAGCACGCCCGGTTTCATGCGCTCGGTCAGATATGCCACGGCAAGAACGGCGCCGCGGTCATTGTAGAGCTTTATGAGGTCGCCGTGCTTAATCCCCCGCGCACGGGCATCCTCGTGGTGCATGCGGACGATCCAGTACGCATATCCGTCCTTCATGGCGCGGTGGGCGGGTATTTCGTCCATCCACGGGGATTTGTTGTCGAATTGCGTGTGATAGGAGAAGCGCATGTGCGGCGTCATCAGCACCAACGGGTATTTTTCCTCAAGGGGTGAACCCTTGCCTTCCCACGGCTGCAGATACTGGCCCATCACAGGGCGCTCCTCGTCATCGGGGAAATGTTCCTGTAGGAATGTGGATACAAACTCTATTTTGCCGCTGGGTGTTCCCATCATCTTGGCGCGCTCTGTGCCTTTGAGCGGGTTCTTGTGGTCGGGCACGTCGCAATCGCGGTCCTCGTAGTACCACTTGTTTGAGACGGCATGCTTGACTCCCGGCTTAGGCGGCGGGACGATGAAGTATCCTTTTTCCTTGAACTCCTCGAAAGTTATGTGATCGGGCATGGACGATGCATCGAAAATCTTTCTGATCCAATCCTGTATGGTATTTCCCTCGGCAAATTTATCGTAGATGCCTAAGCGTTTGGAAAGCTCCTCATAAATCTCATAGTCAGTCTTCGACTCCCACAGGGGTTCTATACATTTCTTCATGTAAATGATGACACGGTAGTTGGCGCCCATGTCGTTAGCCCCGTAGCCGCCCGGCGCCCCTAGCTCGCAGATGTCCTCCCGCTCGAAGCCGGAGCATACGGGCAGAATCAGGTCTGCAAACTTTGTTTCGCTCTGCCAGTGGATATCGGAGGTAACAAAGAACTCCAGATTCGGATGCTGGAACATTCTTGGCCAGCGGTTTGTGTCGGTCATTGTGGATATGAACGAGCCGCCCTGGCGGTAGATCATTTTGATTGGCGCGCCGCCTTCTTCTTTAGGCAGCGGGCAGACCTGCCTTGTAAGCTGCTGCTCAAGGGAGTTTCCGCAGAAGCCTTCGCCTATCCATTCGGTCTTTTCGTTCATGACGCACTCAGGCAGAAGCAGCCTGTATGTCTTCTGCTTGACGGAATTCCCGACAGGGAAATAGGCTTTATCCGCTACGATGCCGAATGCGTCCCAACCGTTGTCGGAATATCCAAACATGCGGAAGTCCATGTCCATGGGAGGCGCCATGGAAGCCCCGCCCCATGTGTTGCAGCCATCCGCGCCTAGTCCTCTCATAGCAAGCAGGAAGACCATGAGTCTGGCCCATTCGGTGCCGAAGGGCTGGCGGCATGCGCCGGACACGCCATAAATCGAGCCTGTGCAGAGCATGGTCTTCTTTGTGGCCCACTCACGGGCAAGGGCGTAGATATCCCGCGCGTTGACGCCGCAAATCTCTGCGGCCCATTCGGGGGTGCGCGGGAATCCTCCATCTTCCTCGCCGAGGATGTGCTTCTTGAACTCCTCAAATCCGATAGTTTTGTTTTCTATGAACCAATGGTCGTAGGTATCCTCGTTGATCCAGACCCAGGCGATGGCTTCGGCCATAGCGCCGTCGGTGGCGGGGTACGGGGCGATCCATTTGTCAGCCCAAGGGCCGGCTGTGAAGTTGCACCAGGGGTCGATGAAAATCATCTTCATCCCCATTTCCTTGCACCACAGACGCCAACGGGTCCCGTCCTGGCCGTTGTATCCGCCGGCCGAGGTGTTTGGGTCCACTCCCCACATAACGAGTAGCTCGGTGTGTTTCAGAGCTTCTTCAAGCATACCGAAATTGTCGCTTATACCAAGCTTCCAGTAGTACCCCCATGCGTGGGAGGCACCCCAGTGCCAGCCTTCCCACGAGTCGGGGTTATCAAGGAGCTGCGTGTAGCCCAGTATGTTCCAGAATCTACCGAAAGGCCCCGTCTTGTACTGAAGCAGCCCAAAATCGGCGTGGGAACTTGGGCAAGCGGTGATTGCGGCATTGCCATAGGTGGCGTGTATACGCTTGATTTCCGATTCCAGCATATCGAAAGCTTCGTCCCAGGTGATGCGCACATAGCCGGACTTGCCGCGGTTTTGGGGATTGCGATCCCCGTTTGGGTCAAAGTCAACGCGCTTCATCGGGTACTTAATCCGGTTCTCTGAGTAGATACGGGCTTTCTGAGTTACGACATAGGAACCGAGCGAAAACTGGCGAGGGGGTGTGAACTTTTTCCCCTTGGCCTCAATAGTCCACGGCTCCGGGTCATTCTCGTCAAAAACAATGGGCCTGACCTTAGTGATTCTGCCGTCCTTAACATGCACGAATACAGGGCCACCTATCGCGCAGCTTGTTAATATCTGTTCAGCCATAATAACCTCCTAATCATGCCATTTGGCAATCTCTATCAGACATGAATTATTCGCTTCTCCGGGCACTCGCTTGGAAATAGGCCTTGATGGAGTCAATATGTTGACGCATCCGCCACGATCCGGGCTACCGGCCTTACCAGGCTCCAATGGATCGTACTTGGCACCGGCTTCATACGAATGCACTGTGCCCGGGCGCACTCGCTCTGTCACATGAGCAATGCAGCACACTGCCCCCCTGTCGTTATACAGCCTGACAAGGTCGCCTTCTTTTATTCCCCTCGCTTCCGCGTCGCGGGTGTGTATCCGCACCGGCCAGTAAGCGTAACCGTCTTTTTTGACCCTGTGCTGTGGGATGTCGTCCAGCCAGAAGCTCTTATTGTCGTTGTGTGTATGATAGGAATAACGCGGGTGAGGGCTGATCATCTGCAACGGGTATTTTTCTGTAAGCTCCGTCGTCGTATGCCCTTCCCAACTGGGGATGTAGCGGGCTGTCGGCATCCGTTCATCATCCTCAGGGGCGTATTTCTGCAAAGTCTGGGATACAAATTCCACTTTGCCGCTGGGAGTGCCCAGCAGGTGCGCCTTGTCCGTGCCTAAGTTTGGATTCAGCACTTCCGAGTACAGGTCATTGGGCCGGCCTTCATAAAACCAGCGCAAAGAGACCCTCGGCTCCTCGTCAGGTGGCATGGACGGCACAACAAAGTAACCTTTCTCTTTTAGGTCTTCAAAGGTAATGTACTTAGGCAGGTCGGAATATTCGTATACCTTGCGTTCCCACTCTTCTAAACTGTTTCCCTCTGTGTATTTGTCCTCAATGCCAAGCCGAGCCGCCAATAGGCGATATATCTCATAGTCGGGCTTTGCTTCCCACAGAGGTTCTATGCACTTTTGCTGGTAGATAATGATGCGGTGGTTGCCGTTCATATCATTCTTTCCATAACCGCCGGCCGAACCCCATTCGGATATATCTGTGTGCTCAAAGCATGTTGTAGCCGGAAGGATAATGTCGCCAAACTTTGTCTCGCTCTGCCAATGGCAGTCCTGCATGACCACAAACTCGAGGTTTTCATGCTGATACATCTGCACCCATCGGTTTGTTTCCGCCATTGTGCTGATGAAAGAGCCGCCGTGCCGATGGATCATCTTTATGGGAGCGCCATTGGGGCCTTCTTCCGGGCAGGTCAGCCAAGTGAACTGCTGCTCAATGGAGTTTCCGCAGAAACCCTCTCCCATCCATTTAAACGGCGGGTTCATCACGATTTCCGGAAGAAAGTGCCGATAGGTTTTTTGAGTGACCGTATTACCGTCAGGGTTTGCTGAGATATCGGGGAAATAACACTTCTCCCCTATAAGGCCGAAAGGATCCCATCCATTATCCGAATATCCGGGGAAGTTAAACCGGTAATCAATGGGCGCAGCCCCTCCTGAGCCTCCCCAGAAGTTTACCCCCGGCTTGCCGAACCCCTGCATAGACATAAGATAAACACAAAGGCGCGGCCATTCCGTGCCGTATGCTGTCCTGCAGGCGCCGGTGGCCCCAAAAATGCTCCCTGCCGCAAGCATGGTTTTTTTCGATGCCCATTCCCTGGCTAAAGCGAGTATGGTGGAAGCGGGGATATCGCAGATTTCCGAAGCCCACGCGGGTGTCTTGGGAATGCCGTCTTCACCCTCGCCCAAAATATGCTTTTTCCATTCATCAAACCCATAGGTGCGGTTCTCGATGAAAAAATGGTCATACGTGTCTTCGGTGAGCCATACCCAAGCGATGGCTTCCGCCAAGGCGGCATCGGTTCCGGGACGCGGGGCTATCCATTTGTCACCCATGGTGGATGCCGTGCAGTTGCAGTACGGGTCGATAACGACAAATTTGATCCCCAGTTCTTTCATCCATACCCGCCAGATCAGGTTTTCCTGCCCGCTGTACATGTATGAGGTGCTATTGGGATCCACCGACCAGTAAATGATTTGCTCCGTATTTTTAAGGGCATCCTGCAAAAGCTCGGATTGCTCGCAAAACCCTAGCCTCCACCAATGACCCCAGACATGTGGCGTCCCCCAGTGCCAGCCTTCCCAACTGTCGGGGTTATCCTGGCACTGGCTATATCCGAGGATATTGAAAAACCTCCCCAAAGGCCCCATTTTGTAATGCAGGAACCCCCAGTTGTGGTGGGAGGAAGTCATGGCTGTAATTGCAGCCTTTCCGTATTTCCCTTGGATGCGGGTAATCTCCGAAGCTACAATGTCCAATGCCTCGTCCCAGGAGATACGTTCATATTCATCTTTACCGCGCAACTCCGGCCGGCGCTCTCCATTAGGGTCAAAATGCTTGCGCCGCATCGGATAGTGGATGCGGTTCTCATAAACACGCTGTCGCTCAGGCACTGTGTAAGTCTGCAGTGTAGTCTTGCGAGGAGGCGAAAATACCTTTCCCCGCGCATCAATCGACCATGAGGGGGCATCCGCGTTGTCGTCAAAAACAAGCGGCCGCACCCGCGTTATCACACCATCCTTTACATAAACCCGAACCGGTCCGCCTACCGTACATTGTATAAAAACCTGTTCTGACATCCCGCTCCCCCTTCTAATTTCTAAATTGTAAAGTAAAAATAGCATTGCACTGTTTTATATACAATGAGTGTATGTTTGGAATTAGTGGGGTTTTTTTCAGATGTGATATTCTTGTATTATTTACCCGTGCAAAGCCCTATATGCAGATGGCTTTATTCCGACTAACTTAGTGAACGTTTGGCTGAAATGCTTATTATCCGTATATCCCACTGCAGAGCATATCTGCGCAATGCTTAGGGTGCTTTCCCTGAGCAGACGTTTCGCTTCCTTAACCCTGCAGGTTGTCAGGTATTCCGTGAAATTCTGACCTGTTTCCTTTTTGAATATTGTACATAAATATGATGCGTTTAAATGCACCCGCTCAGCAACCCGCTCAAGCGTAAGCGGCTGCGTGCAGCAAGCTTCGATGTAGCGCATTGCTTCCCTGACAGGGCGTACATATTCCCGTTCCTTCATTCTTTGTGAAAACAGTCCCTGTGCCCAAGACACAAGACAGGATATGGTATTTGGCAACGTAGTTTCGCTTCCTAAACGATCAAGTATTTCCTTTAGTTCCGGTTGACTATTTGCATCGTCCTCAGTTTTGAATACTTCGGCAACCGCTTCAACAGCAACCCAGCATATGTCGATCAGAACCGCCGGATCTGTTCTGGAAGAGATTGGGCTGAACGCATTCCGAACCGCACGCTCAAATTTCCCGATGTCTAGTGCCTCGGCGCTGCTTTTCAGATTGCCCAGTAATGTTGGTGTCAGAATATCGAAGCTTGTATGCTTGTCAAATTCCAGCTTTCCATATGCATACAGTTTGTTTTGGCCGCGTAGAATACCGCAGCGGACGGCTCGTTCTGCGGTTTCCAGCGTACGCCTAAGCTTTGTGGAATCGTGTTCCGGCAACCCGATCCCTACGCAAAAAATGGCATTATCGCAACCGCATTTATGGAGGGACTCCCTTACAATTTCATAGAGGTCGGGTAGCCTCTCTCCTACGCCGCTGTCTTCCCCGTAATTAAAGGCAAAGGAGACCTTGAAATGCCCCTGAATATAAGGAACCATCTCATGACATACAGGATCAAACCGCGCTCGCACATCCTCTATCACAGACCCAAGAAACTCCTCGTTTTCCTCTCCCAATATTCCTTTGACCACAATAATCGCCGACTGAAACACACCTTCCTGAAATTTGAAATGATATCTCTGGTTTATATTCTCAATGGAAATATTGTCCGGGGCATTAAGGGCAGTAAAGCTATCCATAAATGAGTTGCGCAGCAGACGTCTTGTCTGAAAAAAGCGTTCATTTATGTCCTGACGGCTTGCACTCCTGCGACGGTCAGCATATTTCTTCAAAACGCGTATAAGCTCACCCCTGTCCACCGGCTCCAGCAGATACTCCTCTACGCCTAGACGCATGGCTTTGCGCGCAGTATCAAAACTCTCATTCGTGCTCATAATTGCGAAGTCGCAAGAAATACCGTGTGACTGTATGTGGTCAATCAGTTCAATACCGTTAAGCCTTGGCAAATCATCATTAGTGAATACCAGATCAGGCGGCATTCTAAATATAGCCTCCATCGTCTTGATGCCATCACGGTAAGCCCCCATTACTTTGAACCCATATACACCCCAGTTAACCAACTCCAAAACACGTTCAAGCTGTTCCTTGTCTTTTTCCGCTATGAGTACCGTCAGCATACCTTCCCCCCTTACTACAATACTGCAATTTCCCCCAATACTGTGTGTTTACCGGCATTCATATATCGTTTTTCACCAAAAAACGAGATGAATGTTATATAAAAACTATATACTAGTCCACGCCAAATAAAAGATGTGTATGCAACACATGTAGCGTATGCAACACATCGAATCTAAAAAAAAACCTTCAAGGACTATGTAAAAAAAATAGCGCCGTGAGCCGAATCCTAACTCGACCCCCGACGCCTTTATGCTGTTTTTTCTACTTGTCTATTCTGCTTTCGTACACATCAATATCATCCATATAACATTTCAGCTTATCCAGACTACGGATGCAATAATAATCATTAATCCGCTCTATAAGGCCGGAACAAGTCAACTCCTTAATAGTCCTTGCTACTGTAGTTCGGTTAACATGTAAATAATCCGCCATCATTTGCTGGCTTGCTTTCATCTCAATCAAGACTTTTCCGTCATAATCCACCCCATGTTTATCCGCCAATGATAACAGCAAGTTGCATAGCTTCCAGGGAACGGCCCTGCTGCTGCTCGCACGTAACCGCTCATTAACCTCGATAAACTTGGCCGAAAGTATATAGGTGATACATAATGCTAACTCGATATCCGAGGACATGGCGTCAAAAAGGCTGTTTCTTTGGATTCGGACAAGCTTTGACGGCAATGTAGTCGCGAAGCTGAGCGTCAATCTATGCCCAAGAATAATGCTTGGCAATAGTATGATATCCCCCGGTTCTATTCTGCCAAAAACATGCTGCCGTCCTGTATAGGTATGCTCAAATGAGACAATGCGACCTTCTTTCACCAGATAGCAGCTGTCAGGTAAGTCCCCGGCGGCGTATAGTTCGTAATTCTTCGGCACTTCTATAGGGATGCCAATTTCTTCCAGGCGTTTATAATGTCTATGCCGGTCAGAGAATTCTGCAGGGGAATGGCTTGAACAATCAGGATCAATTAATCTGTCCATCATCGTCATATTCGCCCCCTCAATTAATCACGAGCGCTTCTCCTGCTATTCTAATGAATCGTTCAGCAATTGTCAATTGTAGTAATAGTGCCGTTTGTGTGCAAGTCAAAGCGCTTCGATAATCGCCGCTTGCCCCATCCCTCCGGCAACGCACAATGTAGCAAGGCCATATTTGTTGCCCCGGCGGCGCATTTCATGCAACAATGTCACGATAAGGCGGCAGCCGGACGAGCCGATGGGGTGCCCGAGCGCGATAGCACCGCCATTCACGTTTGTGATATCTTCGTTAAGCCCCAGTTCGCGTATACATCCGACAGACTGTGCGGCAAATGCTTCGTTAAGCTCTATAAGCTCGATCTGGTCAAGCGTCATATCGGCGCGCTTCAGGGCTTTTTTTACTGCTTCGACCGGCCCGAGGCCCATTATACGCGGGTCAATGCCTGTCGTCGCATAGCTAACAAGCCGGGCCAGCGGCTTAAGCCCGAGGGCCGCAGCCTTTTCCGCCGCCATTATCAGTACTGCTGAAGCGCCGTCATTACGTCCGCTGGCGTTTCCGGCGGTGGTGACGCCCGCTTTTGTGAACACCGGTTTGAGCTTTGCAAGTTTCTCCAGCGAAGTATTCTTCGGGAATTCATCTGTGTCGAACACGATGGGGTCTCCCTTACGCTGCGGGATTACCACAGGAACAATCTCGTCTTTAAACTTGCCTGCGGCAATAGCGGCGGCAGCCCGTTCCTGGCTTTGCAGCGCAAATTTGTCAACATCCTCACGTGTTATGTTCATTTTCTCGGCGACATTATCCGCCGTGACTCCCATGTTGAATACTCCGTAGAGCTCCTGCGGCTGAGCCTGAAACTGCGCTTCCGTAACAGAGTCATAAAGGGTAACGTTTCCCGTACCAAGCCCGAAACGCGGGTTTCTGAGATAAAACGCCGCAGAGGACATGCTTTCCGCACCGCCAGCTATTACTACGTCATTGTCGCCAAGCTGAATGCTCATGACGCCGTTTATTACTGCCGACATTGCGGAAGCGCATTGCCGCATGACGGTTGATGCCGGTGTTTCTTCGGGAATGCCGCATCGCAGCGCCACGATGCGGGCTATATTCGGATTGTCTGAAGACTGCCGGCAGTGGCCGAGAATGACTTCGCTTATCTCTTTTGGGTCAATCCCGCTCCTGTCCAATATCCCCTGCACTACAACGCGGGCAAGCTCCTCCGCCATTACGTCCTTGAGTGTCCCGCCTATTGATCCGACAGCAGTCCTGCACGCTTCCACGATTACTACATCTCGCATAGTTCTTCTCCTAACTATTCTACAGTGGCATATTGCCATGTTTTTTTGCCGGGACGGGGGCTGTCTTCTTGCCTTCCAGTGCCGACAGAGTCTCAAAGACCCTCCAACGCGTCTCCCCGGGCAGGATAATATCATCAATATAACCCAAAGACGCCGCAATATATGGATTTACCATCGCCTCGTTATACTCGGCGATTTTCTCGGCGCGTTTGCCCTCCTGATCCTCAGCTTTTTTTATCTCACTGGAAAATATTATATTCGCCGCACCGTCTGCGCCCATGACTGCGACCTCCGCCGAAGGCCATGCCAATACAACGTCCGCGCCCAGA
>Ga0099364_10004414_pt1 | contig 21335 bp, 26 predicted proteins | sample TergutTh196P3_FD_73070 | JGI IMG/M metagenome (GOLD analysis project Ga0099364, IMG submission 73070) | Microcerotermes parvus P3 segment gut microbial communities from Pointe-Noire, Republic of the Congo - Th196 P3 | ecosystem: Host-associated > Arthropoda: Insects > Digestive system > Gut ... | reverse complement strand
GCTTGACGTGCTGAAAGATATAAGAAAGCAGGGCATAACTACGCCCGTGATATTCCTGACGGCGAAGCATACGATAGAAGATAAAGTCGAAGGGCTTGACGCGGGCGCGGACGATTATCTGACGAAGCCGTTTTCAAACGACGAGCTGCTCTCAAGAGTGCGCGCACTGGCGCGGCGCAATACGGAAGTCACGGAAGTCGAGGAACTTATAATAGGCAAGTCTAAATTTCTTCCAAGAAAAGGCGAAATTTTATACGGCAGGAATTACGGCAAGACTATTACGCTTACCCTTAAAGAAACCGGTATTCTTGAAACCCTCGCGAAAAGCGGCGATTTGCCCGTATCGAAAGAAGATTTGCTCAACAAGCTCTGGGGACCGGAAAATGACGGCGACGTGAATATCGTCGAGGTTTTCATTTCTTATATGCGTAAAAAAATCGTGCCGGATTGCGGATTTTCGATAATCACGCAGAGAAGCCTTGGCTACAGGATAAAGCTGGGATAATAAAATGCTCCAAAATTTAAAAAAACTTAAAATCAAGCTGGCTCTGATTAATATTGTTTCGATAAGCATAATTCTCCTGATTATTTTTGTTTCCGCGTATTTTGTATTTGCATGGACGCTGATAAGGCAGGAGCGCACGCTTTTATATAATATCGCGCTGACGCAGAGCATACCGAACGACGAAGAAGAACCTGAAATATTTGAAGCTTTGACGGTCGAGGAAGAATATGTCATGATGTTTTCCGTAAAGACTGATTTGGCGGGAGAGATTCTGACATACTCCGCGAATATTATCCAGAAGCCGGATTTTCTCGCGTTTCTTTTGGAGCAGGTAAACGCTCTGGCTTATGACGGCGAATTTTTAGCGAGGGAAGTGGGCGACGTAGTAGTTACGGACTTGAAATTCGCTTATTTCGTATCAGAAAGAAACAATGGCTCTGTGTATGCTTTTATGAGTACGGAAAAGCGCGAAAGAATGTTGGAGCTTTATATTTATATAGCGTCGGGCGGGCTTGTTTTCGCGCTTATGTGGGTATTTTTCACAAGTTTAATTATCGCGGGTAACGCGACGGTGCCGATACGCAATTCTATGGAAACGCAGGAAAAATTCATCGCGGACGCTTCGCACGAGCTTCGCACGCCCCTTGCCGTTATACGCTCCAACGTCGAAATGATAATGGACGAGCCGGAATTGACTGTTGAAGAAAACATGAAATGGCTTGAATATATTTTAAAAGAGTCTAAACGCATGGCAAAAATGACCGAGGATTTATTGTTTTTAAGCAAGGCTGACATAAACAAGAATAAAAAAGAACTGGTCGTACAGAAAGAAAAAATAAATTTAAGCGGTCTTACCGCCGGGATATATGATTCGTTCGTTAAACTGTTCGAGGAGAACAATCTCTTTGACAATGATAAAAAAATAGGGCATAATATATATATACACGCGAACGAGCATCAAATCAGGCAGCTTGTTACGATTTTGATTGATAACGCGATAAAATATACTAAAGAAGGCGGCATAAAACTTGAGCTTGAGCAGGACGATAAATACGCGTATATAAAAGTGACTGATACGGGTCAGGGTATTCCCGAAGATATGCGCGATAAAATCTTCGAGCGTTTTGTCCGCGCCGATAAAGCGCGTTCGAGGGCGGCGGGCGGCGCGGGTTTAGGATTGAGCATAGCCAGAAGCATAGCGGAAGAACACGGCGGAAAAATAAGCGTGGAAAGCGAATTGGGCAAAGGTTCGGCGTTCTGCGTAGAATTGCCGCTTGATGTAAAAATATAATTAGATTAATAGATTAATAGAAAAGGAGAAAAATGATGAGAAATAAAATGTTAAAAAGAGTATTAGGATTTATAATGTCGGTTGCGATTGTTATAACGGTCGCGCCAGCCGCGTTCGCAGCCTCGCCTCCTGAAGGGGCGCAAATTACGGATATTTACAGTCCATGGGCGGAGTTCGATATTTTCATGGCGCGAGAGGCGTACGGCTTAGGAAACGAAGGCACTTATTCTAATTTCAGGGGCGGAGTTACGGGGATGAAATTCGAGCAGATGTTTGTCAGTTTAGCGGCGGCGTTTGATTTAGAGAGCTACCTGTTTTTTAATAAGTTGGACGAATATCTCACACGGGGCACAGTAATAGCTATACTTTATGAGCTTATCTCAGAAGTTGCGGAAATCGAACGGGAAGATATAATTTATAACTCGGAGTTATTGGCTGTGGATTATTTTGTTGAAAACGGTCTGATAAAAGGTAGGAGTCCCGGAGATTATCAGCTTGACGAAATTTGTACGGTTCAGGAAATGATTGTTTTCTCGGTCAGAGTTTACGAGCATTTAGTATATCTTACTGAAACATAGGATATACCGTGGAGAGAATAAAATAGCTGTGTGAACCCGGCATAAATTAAATACCGGAGGGGGGCAAAAAGGGTGAAATGACAGATTAAAGTTTTTTCCCCTTTTTTATAATTATGCAGAAAATAAATGTGCGCGGAGTAAATTTCGCGAATGTTGATATGCGTGAAGCGATGGAATTTGCGAAAAAAAATATAATAGATGGAAATATATGCGTTATTCACACGCCTAACGCGGAGATAACGCAGGAGTGCATAGACGATAAAAGCGGCAGGTTTTATGAAATTATAAATTCGGCTGATATGGTAATACCCGACGGGGCGGGAGTCGTGCTCGCTTCTAAAATATTGAAAACGCCGCTTAAAGAAAAAGTCGCGGGGATTGATTTGGCTTATAATATAATAGATTATCTTGACCAAATCGGCGGGAATTTATTTCTGCTCGGCGCGAAGCGCGAAGCGGTCGAAAAAGCGACGAGCAATCTGCGCGAAAAGCATAAGAGTTTAAAAGTTTTTTATAACGATGGTTTTTTTGACAGGAATAATCCGGAGGAGAATCAAAAAGTCATAAATAAAATAAATGATTCGAAAGCCGACGCGGTTTTTGTATGTTTGGGCGCGCTAAAATTAAAACAGGAAACATGGATATATAATAATAAAGATAAATTAAATAAAGGCGTGTTAATCGGGCTTGGCGGTACGATTGATAATATATCCGGGTTGTCCAACAAACGCGCGCCGGAAATATTTATAAAGTTAAACCTGGAATGGTTTTACAGGCTTATGAAAAATCCGGCGAGAATTAAAAGATGTATGTTACTGCCGAAGTTTGTGTTCGGGACGTATTTAAATAAAAATAAGTAAAAATTAAGATGAAAAAGATTAATAATATTTATTATATAATTTAATAATTTTAAAGTATAATTTTATTAGTATGTATGATAGATTGGAGTATTTTTAATGGATAACAGGGACGATAGCAATTTAGGCGGTAATAATCCGGAAGATAGCGCGGTAAATCCCGGAGATGATTTAAGTGCGGAAGATTTAGGCATGGAGATAGGGCATGAAATTCCCGCAGAGCCTGAACCCAAGAAAAAAAGGTTCGCGGAAGAACTGTTTGAATGGGTAGAAATATTTTCAGGCGCGTTTCTGGTTGTTATACTGCTGTTTACTTTTATTTTAAGGCTGGTTACGGTAGAAGGACCGAGTATGCAGGAAACGCTTCACGCGAGGGATAATTTAGTTATTTCGCATTTATTTTATAAGCCGAAGCAAAATGATATAGTTGTGATACAGTTGCCGAACACCGCATTTACCGTGCCGATAATTAAAAGGGTCATCGCGACGGAGGGGCAGCAGATTGACTTTGATTTCGAGAACTGGACGGTCTATGTTGACGGCGTGGCGCTTGACGAGCCTTACGTCAATTATATGTTCGGGCAGCCCATGTACAGTTCTGGTATAGATTATGCTTCGCTGCCTATAACGGTCGAGCCGGGCAAAATATTCGTTATGGGCGACAACAGGAACCACTCGTCGGATTCGCGTAACGCGCAAATCGGTCAGGTTGACGTGAATAACGTCGTGGGGCGCGTTATATTCAGGTTGTTTCCGTTAGATAAATTCGGGGTTGTGAAGGCGCAGGAGCGTAATTATGAATATGGAGAATAAAGAGCCGCGCCATGACGTTAATCCGATACAATGGTTTCCGGGACACATGGCTAAAACCCGTAGGATAATAGCTGAAAATTTAAGCCAAGTTGATATAGTTTTCGAGCTTTTGGACGCGCGCGCGGTTATATCGAGCAGGAATCCGGAGATTAAAAAACTGACGGCAGGCAAGCCTGTTTTAACTTTGTTAAATAAAAGCGATTTGGCTGACGCAAAGATAAATAAAAAATGGCTTGAATATTTTAAAAGCGCGGGTGAATACGCGCTTTTAGTGGATTGCAAGAATTTTTCGGGGATAAATAATATATACCCGGAAATAAAAAATATATTGAGCGAAAAATTAGAAAGGTATAAAAGCAGGGGCATGGGCGGCAGACGGCTTCGCGCTATGATACTGGGCATACCGAACGTGGGCAAATCTTCGCTGTTAAATAAATTATGCGGCGCGTCCAAAGCCAAAGTCGAGGACAGACCGGGCGTGACTTTACGCAAACAGTGGGTGTCGGCGAATTTTAAAGACAGCGCGGGTATCGGGTTGGACTTGCTTGATATGCCGGGCGTGCTGTGGGCTAAGTTTGAGAGCGAGCAGGTAGGCTTGAATTTAGCGTTTATCGGGTCGATAAAAGACGATATATTAGACAGTCCGGAAAATGCCGCGAAGCTGTGCGGAGTTTTGCGGCGCAAATATCCGGAGCAATTGGGCGCGAGATATAAGCTGGCTGATTTGCCGGAGGATTGCGGTGATTACGAGATATTTGAAAAGATTGCGCGAAGCCGCGGTTTTATAATATCGGGCGGCGGGATTGACGACGAGCGGTGCGCAAAGACTATCCTGACGGAGTTCAGGGCGGCAAAAATCGGGCATGTGTCGCTTGAAGTGCCGGGGGATATGTGAATATTGAAAGGGTTTATATAATGTGTGGTAATGTATGTTGATTGAGATTGAAAGTTTTTTTGGAAATAGATTAATATCTGGTAAAAAATGTACAGAAAAAGAATTAAGAGAAAAATTTAGAAAAGTTATTAAGATAGCTGAAACACAGAATTTTACAGAATTATTTTGTCGCATGTATAATTTTGAAGAATATGATTTATCAGAATATATTCAAGCGGATTTTGTTATTGATTTAGATACGCATTTAGTATATGCGCCACGCTATGGTTGTAACGAGTGAGCGTTATCGACAGCGGAATAAATTATATTATATATGATACACGAAGGCGGTTTATATTATCGCGGGGTGAAAAATGGGAGAATTTAGAGTAGGGATAAAGGCTTTAATCACATATAACAGAAAAATATTACTGATAAAAAAAGTATCTTCCGAAGGGGGATTTTGGGAATTTCCCGGTGGTTTAATGGAATTTGGGGAAGATTTACATTCTGCCTTGAAACGGGAGATACTGGAAGAAACAGGGCTGGATAATATTTGCATTGGCAAACTTGTTTATGTTATGACCGCGAAAGTTAGTTCTGAACGGCAAATCGTCGGCATTGGATACTTGGCTTACGCCAACAGCGGTATAATCACGTTAGCTGATGACGAACATACCGATTATATATGGGCTGATAAAAAACAAATGTTGGAGCTGATAAATACGTCGATGTTAAACTGCGTAAAAGAGAATTATGATATAAATTTATTGGAAATTGATTAAACAAGGGTACTATACAAAGTAAGCATAAAATTATTTAAAATAAAATTTACTGGAATTAAAGATTATATGATGAACTGGGAACTTGAAAATAGTTTAATATGCGGGGATATTCGCGGGAATTTTATATGCGGCACGGACGAAGCGGGGCGCGGTCCGCTTGCGGGCGATGTTTACGCGGCGGCGGTTATTCTGCCGCACGGTCTTGAAATTGAAGGGCTTTTTGATTCTAAAATTTTAAGCCCGAAACGGCGGGAAATATTATATGATATAATCGTGGAAAACGCTCTTGATTATGCAATCGCGAGAGCGACGATAATGGAAATTGAAAATTTTAATATACTGAACGCATCGCTGAAAGCTATGCGCCGGGCGGTGGACGGACTGAAAAAGATTAAGCCTGATTTTATATTGGTTGACGGAAATATTATACGCGGTTTTGACGATTTGAACGTATGCGGGATAGTCAAAGGCGATTCTATGTCGCCGAATATTGCGGCGGCGAGTATACTGGCTAAAGTTGAGCGCGACAGGTATATGCGCGAACTTGCCGAAATTTACCCGTTCTATAAATTTGAAAATAATAAAGGATATGCTACTCGCGAGCATATAGAAAGATTAATCGCTTTCGGAAAAAGCCCGGTTCACAGGGATAGTTTTCTGAAAAAGATTTTACCGGAAGGGGAACTGCCGCAGATTGAGATACAAGTCTGATTTTTTTGAAAATCATAAGGAGCTGGGTGATTTCGGCGAAAATATCGCGCAGTTATATCTGGAAAGCAAAGGCTGCGAGATAGTGGCGCGGAATTATAAATTTCTGCGGCGCGAGATTGACATAATCGCGCGGGACGGCGAATATATAGTTTTTATTGAGGTGAAAACGCGGACAAGCGCGTATTCTGTGACGGCGGCGGAGCAGGTTGACTATAAAAAGCAGAAGCGTATAATATATGCGGCGAAAGGCTGGCTGCTTGAAAATAATACGGGGCTTCAGCCGAGATTTGACGTGATTGAGGTTTACATAAAAAAAGATAAAAATTATGTCAGGCGGATAGAAAACGCGTTTATTCTTAATGATAGAAATATATAAGCAACGGCGTACTCGCTGTTTTTAATAAAATTGGTAAGGAGATTTTATGAATTATACTGATTTGCATTGTGATACCGCGCTTGAGATATATCTGAAAAAATGCGGTTTATCTGAAAATAATCTGCGCGTTGATATAAAAAAATCAAAGATATATGATAAATATTCGCAGATATTTGCCGTTTGGAGCGAGCATGATAAAAGTGATGATGTAAATTACGAAAATTTTTTTAAAATCAGGGATTATTTTATAGAAAGGTGCGCGGAATCTGATATTATTATATGTGAAACGGCGCGGGAATATAAGGAGAATAAGAACAGGAACAGGGCGATTTTAGCTGTTGAGGGCGGCAAACTGCTTGCGGGGGATATAAACAGGCTTGCGGTTCTGCGAAGTCACGGCGTTAGGTTTCTGACGCTTGTATGGAACGGCGTTTGTAAAATCGGCGGAGCGTTTAACTCTGTCGAAGGTTTGACGGATTTCGGGCGGGAAGTCGCGAAAAAATGCGAGGAGCTTGGAATAATAATAGATTTGTCGCACAGCTCGGATAAAACTGTTAGAGATGTGTTTGAAATTACAAGCAAGCCTGTTGTCGCTACGCACTCGAACTCACGGAGCGTATTTAATCACAAGCGGAATATTACGGACGAGCAGTTTTGTGAGATAAAAAAGCGCAGAGGGATTGTCGGGATTAGTTTTTGCAGCCCGCATATATGCGAAGAACCTGCGTATATAAAAGATATTGTGGAGCATATAGATTATTATATGACGCTTGGCGGTGAGAACTGCGTATGTTTCGGCTGTGATTTTGACGGCGCGCCGCTGCCTGATGATATAAAGAGTATATCTGACGTTGCGAAGATTGCGGAGGAGTTAAAAAGGTCAGGTTATGATGATATTTTGATTGAGAATATCATGTATAAAAATGCGGATAACTTTATAATTAATAATTTATAGGGGAAAACATGAGAATATATGTAAACAAGCCGATGCCGGAATATGATTTGAGCGGTATGAAGCCGTATTTGCCGGAAAAAGTGCTGGCTAAAATGAAAATATACTCGATTATAATAAATGCTGTGATTATTATTGCCGCTTTGTTATGTATGAGGTTATTTCCGGCAGTTGTAGGGCTTGATGCTTTTAGTCAGATTAAGCCTGAGATAGATAATCGCATTATAAGTGGTGTTGTATCTGTGTTTATTAGTTTGATATTTGTAATAATTTTGCTGATACTTCACGAGATACTGCACGTGCTGCCGTTTATTTCGCATGATATTTATTTATACTTTAATAAGACTGTTTTAGGGATAATACCGGCGCTGGATTGTGATATGACATATTTTAGCTGGGTTATTTATCGCTTGCTGCCGTTTATTATATTAAGCGTGTGTACGTTTATATTATCGTTGTTTTTAGCCGAGCCTGTTTCCGGGATATTAAGATATACAGCGTTTCTAAATGTGCTGATGTCGTCGTTTGATTTGATTTTTACGGTTTTTACGTTCAGGATTCCGAGAACGGCGGTTTTCCGGCGGGGGTATTACAGGGTTTAAAATTAGTGAGTAATAAATTTAAAAAATAAAAAATTTTGGAGGTAATTTAACATGAGTGAAAAAAGAAAAGCATTGGTAGTTTGGGGCGGCTGGGACGGTCATCAGCCTGAATTAGTCGCGAAACGCGTGGAGAAAGTTCTAAAGGCTGAAAATTTTGACGTTGTAGTTAAAGATACGCTTGACGCGTTCTTGGACGAAGAATATCTTAAAACGCTTGATTTGATTTATCCCTGTTGGACGATGGGGCAAATCACGGGGGAACAGCGCGGTCCTGTTTCAAAAGCTGTGGCTTCCGGCGTTGGACTCGCAGGAAATCACGGCGGTATTAATGACGCGTTCAGGAATGATACTGAATGGCAGTTCATGTGCGGCGGAAACTGGGTAGCTCATCCGGGTAACGACGGCACGCCGTACAAAGTTAATATCAAGAATAATTCCAGCGTTATAACTCTGGGCTTGAAAGATTTTGACGTTGCCAGCGAACAGTATTATCTGCACGTTGACCCTGCAGTTGAAGTGCTTGCGTCTACGCGCTTCCCTGTGGCAAACGGTCCCCACGTGACTAATAAGCACGTGGATATGCCGACGGTCTGGACCAAAATGTGGGGATACGGGCGAGTGTTTTACACGGCTCTGGGACATCACGACGACGTATTTGATATATACGAGGCGGGCGAGATTTTACGGCGCGGTATGCTTTGGGCGGCAGACGGCAAGAAAATAGCCGTTGAGAACGGCACGACGGATATATCTGATTTCTTCAAGCAGACGTTTGTGTAAAATTTAAAGATAGAAAAGAAGGAGCGTAATTATGAGTGATATTAAAGGAGTCGGCGAAATGGTTTCGCGTACTGTTCAAGTTAAAGATTTCACGGCTCTAGATGTCGGCGGTTCTTATCTTGTAAACTGGAGATATTCAGGAAGTATCGCGGTTACCGTGGAAATGCAGGAAAATTTGTTTGAGTATTTGGAAACTTCTGTGAAGAACGGCAAATTATATATAGGTTCAAGCAAATCGTTTAACACAAGCGGCGCAAACAACAGACCGCGCATTTATATCGAATCGCCTAATCTTGAATCAATAAATTTAAGCGGCGCGGCGAGTACGGGCGAATGGGATAAAATTAAATCTGAAAGTTTTTCTGTAATCACGAGCGGAGCCGCAAACATAAATATTAGCTTGGACGTCGGGCAGCTTGAGATACTGGCTTCGGGAGCGTGTAATATCGTGCTTGACGGAAATGCCGACACGTGTAAAATATCGGCGTCGGGAGCGTGTAATGTTAAAGCAGGGGAGTTTCAGGTAAGAGAAGCTAAAATAAACGCGTCGGGCGCGTGTAACGTAAATATATCTTGTTCTGATAATTTGGATGCGGGAGTAAGCGGGGCAAGCAACGTGCGGTATACGGGCAACCCGGTTGTAAACCAACGCGTTTCCGGAGCGGGCTCGATTAAGCGCAGTTAAGAAAGCGCGATTATGAAAAGGAGTTAGCATGACAAATCAGGATATGGCGCGTAAAATATTGGAGGCTGACAACCAGTATTATAAATCTTTCGCGAATTATATAAACACGGATTACGGGATATTATATTATAATACGGACGAACCGGAATGGACTGATTTTAATCACGCGTGTATTATTAATTATAATACAGACAGTGATTTTGACGCGATTATAAAAAATATAAAAGATTTTTATATCTCTAAAAATTTACGTCCGTTTATATATTCTGATTTTACTCGCGGACAGCGTGAAATAATACAGTCTGATTTGATAAAAAACGGTTTTAAAATCGAGGATAATTACGGCGGTCAGACTTTTGTAATCCACACGTCGGAGTGTAAAATTAACGCGCCGTATACGCTTAAAATCAAGAAGATAAATAAAAACGAAGATTTATCCTGCATTTATAAAATTATGAAAGATAAAGATGATGCTGAAGATATTGAAACAAGATTTAAAAATCAGGGTTTCAGTTTATTTGTCGGCTGTTTAAGCGATGATACGCCTGTCGTGACGGCGGATTTAGAATATTTTGACGGCATTGTTCTTTTAGACGACGTAGAAACAGCCGAAGAATATCAAGGCAAAGGCTATGCGCGGCAGATGATAAGATTTTTAGTTGATTATCATTATAAAAATTATAAAGACAGTCTGCTTTATTTATATTATGATAACCCTGTTGCGGGACGGATATATAATGAAGCAGGATTTACGGAAGCGCATATTGAACTATGGGCGGCGTACTGCGATTAGGTTTAATATTTTAAGGGGAATAAATATGGTATATATGAATAAGGAAACATTTGAGCTTTGGGAACCCGGACAGTCCAAGGATAATTATTTCGAGATAGATGAGGCAATAGTACCGGCTGTACAGGTCTTGAACCGCAAGGGATATATCACGACAGATTGCTGTGCCGGACACCCGTTTAATACAGAGAGTAACGGAATGTATTACAGCTATATAAATTTTAAAGAGGGAGTTATACTTCCGTCGCTGCCGCCCGGGTATAATTTTTATAACGGAACTATAATGCGTTTCTGGGATTTAAACACAGAGTTTTATGGCTTCCTGCGCGATAATGTTGATACTATGGAGAAATTACACGAATGGGCTTTGAGCTTACCGGAGTTTAAATAAGATTTTTGAAAATTTAATAAAAAAATACAGGAGGAATTTATTCATGGCAAACGAAATAATTTTTACGGTAACGGAATCTTTGGACGGCGGATATGAAGCTCAAGCCGTAGGACATTCAATATATACCCAGTGCGACGAATATCACGAGCTATCCGAAATATTGCGCGATGCGGTTAAATGTCATTTTGATGAGGATGAATTGCCTTCGCTTATTCGCATACACTGGGTTAAGGACGAGGTTATAGCTGTATGAAAGTGCCGAGAGATGTAAATGCAAGTGAATTAATAATCGTTTTAAGGCGTTATGGTTATAATTTTATAAAACAAACGGGAAGCCATATCAGGCTGTTAAAAAATCTTGATAAAGGAGAACACGTTATAACCGTACCAAATCATTCGCCTATAAAAATAGGCACTCTGCAAAATATCGTTAAAGATATTTGTTTTGTCAACAAATTAGAACTAAAAGATTTTTACCGTCAGCTTTGAAATATCAGTAAGAAATAATAAATAAAAAAAATACGGGAGGATTTATTCATGGCAGAAAAAGTTAAAGCCGGAGTTGTTGGCTGCGGCGTTATTTCAGAGATTTATATGCAGAATCTAACAAACAGGTTTAAAAACGTAGAAATTGTCGCTACTATGGACTTAATAAGGGAACGCGCAGAAAACCGGGCTAAACAATTTAACGTGCCGAAAGTGCATGACCTTGAAGATTTTTATAAAGACCCGGAAATTGAGCTTGTGGTCAATTTAACTACCCCGCAGTCGCATTATGACGTGGATATGCGCTCGCTCCGGGCGGGCAAACACGTATACTCTGAAAAGCCGTTCGCGCTCAACAAAAAAGACGGCGATGAAATCATGGCGCTTGCCGAATCTAAAAATTTAATCGTGGGCTGCGCTCCGGAAACTTTTTTGGGCGGCGGTTTGCAGATGTGCCGTAAATTAATTGACGAGGGTTGGATAGGCTTCCCTGTTGCGGCGACGGCGTTTATGATGGGACACGGACACGAGAGCTGGCATCCTGACCCCGGCTTTTATTATGATTTCGGCGGCGGACCGATGTTTGATATGGGTCCGTATTATCTTACCGCGCTTGTGTCTATGCTCGGTCCGGTTGATAAAGTCGCAGGGGCAACTAAAATAACTTTCCCGACCAGAACAATCACAAGCCAGCCGAAATACGGCGAGATAGTAAAAGTAAACGTGCCGACTTATGTAACGGGGACGCTGACTTTTAAATCCGGCGTTATCGCGACGATTATAACGACGTTTGACGTTTGGGACGCGCAGCTGCCGAACATAGAAATATACGGCTCGGAAGGCTCTATGAAAGTGCCTGACCCGAATACGTTCGGAGGACCCGTTTTATATAAAAAGCCGGGTATGCGCGAATGGAAAGAGATTCCTATAGTGTTCGGACATCAGGAGAACAGCAGAGGTATCGGCGTATCTGACATGGCTTGCGCTATTATGAGCAAACGCACGCACCGCGCAAACGGCGATATGGCTAATCATGTGCTTGAAATTATGTGCGCTATTCATGATTCAAGCGATTCGGATAAAATAATAAAACTTGATACAAGCTGTGAAGTTCCGGCGTTATTTCCGTTGGGCTTGATGGACGGCGTTTTGGACAAATAAATTTTTAAAATAATTTAAAGGGAGAAATTTATGATTTTAGGAATATGCGGCGGGGTTGATGAAAGCTCTGTCAAATTAGTAAAAGATATTGGTCACAGATATATAGAAACATGGCTTCCGAATCTATACGGCGAAGCTAATAAAGAAAAATATGAAAATTTTTTAAGGGCTCTGGATAAAAATAAAATAAGGTGCGAAGTCGGTCAGTTCGCATTCCCCGGAGAATATAATCCGGACGGCAAGCAGACTGAAGAAGCGCTTGAAAAAATCAGGGATAATATATATAAATTACTGGACGCTACGTCGGACTTAAATTATGAAAAGATAGTAATAGGCGGAGGCGGCGCAAGATTTTTGCCGTCCCCTGATAAATTTGACAACGTGATGCAGCAGTGCGCCGATATTTTAAGATACGCGGTATCGCCCGCGTTTGACGATTTCGGCGTGATTGCCACCATCGAGCCGCTTGTAAAAGGCGAAACGTCTTTTATTAACACTACGGACGACGGCGTAACGGTCGCGAAGCTCGCGGATAAATCTAATATTAAAGTTATGGTCGATTTATATCACTCCGGAAACGAAGACCCGAATTTTGACAAGTTCCCGGAATATAAAGGCTATATCATGCACTCGCACATGGGCAAGCCCAAGCCGCGCGTTCACCCGTCGCCGGACGACGGCTATGATTATGCGCCGTTCTTCGCGGCTCTGCGTTCCGCCGGCTTCAACGGCAGAATGTCGCTTGAGGCGGGCTCAAGCAACCCTGATTATAAATTAAGTTTAGAAAACGCGTTTAAAGTTCTTGAACCGCTGTTATAAAGCGGCAAAATTTATACGGGCGGGATTTATTTTCCCGCCCGTGAAATTTTTTATTTATTCGCCGCGCATAACGCGAACGATTTCGTTCATCTTCGCGAACCTTTCAGTCGATACATAATCCGTAATCGAATTGCCGCTGCCGATTGCGATTCCCGGCTTGTTTATTAACGGTCCGACGGCTTCACGCGTGTAGCTTTCTATATCTATGCCGGATATATCGCACAGAGCGTCCGTATCAATCCCGCCGAACAATCCGATTTTATCGCCGTAGCTTTTGACAAGCTCGGAAAACGGCGCGATTACGTCCTCGTTAGAGTGCTTCGCATCTATCCCCGCGCCAATCAAATCGTCCATGATTTCAGCGAGATTACCGCATGAGTGCAACAAAAACGGCTTGCCGGTCTTAGATTTTATCAGGCTGATTATGCGCTTGTACTGCGGCACTATATGCTTTCGCACATCGTCCGGCGTAAGCATTGGCGATATTTTATAGCCTAAATCGTCGCCGAACCTGTACACACAGAATAAATCGTCATACAAGTCCAAAAATCTGTCCCAGATTTTATACAGCATATCGCCCACAGCTTTAAACAACAGCGCGAAAAGCTCTGGGTCATCGTTCCTGATATAGCATAAATCCATGAAGCCCGTAATATCCTGCACACATTCAAACACGCCGTTACCTACCCCGCCGATTAATTTCATGCCCGCTGGGATAGCCTTGCGCATACACCCGATATTAAAATCATACCTGTCGAAATAAATCCCCGGTATTTTATCCCATTCATATTTATCAAAATCAGCCCTGATTTTTATTTCGCCGTCTTTATGCGCCCCAAGCGAGCCGCTTCCGGGCATAACCCCGGCTGAGCCAAGCTCATAACATACGGCGTCATATCCGAGAGTTTTAAACATATTATTAAAATGCTTGTAATATTCAATCGTATCGCGCTTATTCTCTCCGGTTTTAGCCGGGCTTTTTAATCCCGTGACTTCCTCAAAAATCCTCGTCGAAACAACGTGCTCATAAAGCGGCGTGCGTTTTGGCTGCATATTTTTCGCCGCTAGCACTATATTATTATAATCAGGCTCGAAATCTTTTTTTATATAAATCATAATTTTATCTCCTGTATTATTTTTGAGCGTAATATTCTTCAAAAGCAGCATTCTCATCCGGGAGCGGTTCATCTTGTTTTGAATAAGTAGTATCTATGATGTTCACTCTCTTTAATTAATATATTTTACCTGTCTTTAAGCAAAACGTCATGCGAACCGCCCTCGGCGATACTTGTAGCGGATACAAGCGTGATTTTAGCGTTCTTCTGCAAATCCTGTATATTCAAAACGCCGCAGTTGCACATAGTTGACCGGACTTTGCTTAAAGATAACGACAGATTATCTTTTAACCCCCCGGCATACGGCACATAAGCGTCGACGCCTTCCTCAAACGATAAATAACTGTTCCCGCCCGAATCGTAACGCTGCCAGTTCTGCGCTCTGTTCGAACCCTCCGCCCAGTATTCTTTCATGTAACTGCCGTTTATATTAATTTTATTTGTCGGGCTTTCGTCAAAACGCGCAAAATACCTGCCGAGCATTATAAAATCCGCACCCATAGCAAGGGCAAGCGTCATGTGATAATCATACACGATGCCGCCGTCCGAACATATCGGTATATACACGCCCGTTTTTTCAAAATATTCGTCCCGCGCCTGCGCGACTTCTATTATTGCCGTAGCCTGTCCCCTGCCTATGCCCTTTTGTTCGCGGGTTATACAGATTGACGCAGGACCAACCCCGACTTTGATAAAATCTGCGCCCGCGTCAGCAAGAAAATCAAAGCCGTCTTTATCCACGACATTTCCCGCGCCGATTTTTACTTTATCCCCGTACTTTCCGCGCACATATTCAAGCGTCATCTTTTGCCACTCGCTGAAACCGTCCGAACTGTCTATGCAAAGTACGTCCGCGCCCGCTTCGACAAGAGCCGGCACGCGTTCCGCGTAATCCCGCGTATTTATACCCGCGCCGACCATAAATCTCTTTGATTCGTCCGTCAGCTCGTTTATATTTTCTTTATGCGAATCATAATCTTTCCTGAATACAAAATATTTTAATCTCTGCTCTTTATCTATAATAGGCAGGCAATTCAGCTTATTTTCCCAGATAATATCGTTCGCTTCCCTAAGCGTCGTGTTCTCGTCGGCGTATATCAGGTTCTCGAATTTTGTCATGAACGTCTCGACTTTAGTGTCCGGACTCATTCTGCTGACCCGGTAATCCCTGCCTGTCACTATGCCGACTAATTTTCCCGCTAGCGTGCCGTCCGTTGTTACCGCGACGGTCGAATGCCCCGTTTTTTCTTTTAGTTTTAAAATATCTTCAAGCGTGCTTTCCGGCGGGATATTAGAATTGCTCACGACAAAACCCGCCCGGTAGCCTTTAACCCGCGCTACCATCTGCGCCTGTTCTTTAACAGGCTGCGAACAGTAAATAAAAGACATACCGCCTTCCCTTGCCAGAGATATAGCCATATTATCGTCCGAAACGGCTTGCATAATCGCCGATACTAACGGCACGTTCAGGCTTACAGCCGACTGCTCCCCCTTTTTATATTTTACAAGCGGCGTTTTCAGGCTGACGTTTGAAGGTATACATTCCTTTGAAGTATACCCCGGTATAAGTAAATATTCCCCGAATGTGTGCGATTGCCCTGCAAAGATTGCCATAATGTTCAACCCCCTAATTTATATCATCGTTATTTTGTTTTTCGATTCTTTCAAGCCGTTTATTTTTTCGATTGGATTCAAAAGCTCGCTTATCGAATGGTCGCAGTTCAGCGCGTTTATCAGTTTCGCGAGATACTTTGATATATCGACGTCGCAGTACCACGGCTTACCCGTTATTTTCTCGTCTTTATAATTCGCGTTAGTCACGAATATTTTATCTATAATCCCCCTGTCATAGGCTTCGTCGAACAATTTGGTACCCTTGCTGAACTGCCCGAAAGTTATAAACGTGAATATGCGCTTCGCGCCCATTTCATTCAGTTTTTTCGCAACCTGGATAAGAGAGCCGCCCGTCGCGAGTATATCGTCAATTATTATTACGTCTTTGCCTTCGACGTCTTTTCTCGAGCCTAAAAAATCATGGCTTATAACCGGATACTCGCCGTCTTCTATCCTCTCGTAGTCGCGCCTTTTATAGAACATACCTATTCCAAGCCCAAGATACGCCGAATACCGCAGGCATCTGGACATCGCGCCTTCGTCCGGGGCAATAATAAGAGCTTTGTCCGAAGTGAGTTCTATATCCTTCACATTTTTGCACAATGCTTTAATCATCTGGTATGAAGGCGTTATCGTGTCAAATCCGCTGAGCGGTATCGCATTCTGCACGCGCGGCTCGTGCGCGTCGAAGCACAATATATTTGACACACCCATTTTGGCAAGCTCTTGCAGCGAAATCGCGCAGTCCAGCGATTCGCGCGATGTTCTGTTATCCTGCCTGCTGCTGTAAAGCATAGGCATAATCACGTTGATTCTGCGGGCTTTCCCGTTCAAAGCCGCAATCGTGCGTACTAAGTCCCTGTAATGGTCGTCCGGACTCATGTAAGTATCCATGTCGTACATTTTATATTTGACGCTGTAATTATAGCAGTCGCACAATATAAAAATATCATACCCCCGAACACTCTGTCCGATAATCGCTTTCGCCTCTCCCGTAGTAAACCTCGGACACGACGTTTTGATTAAAAAATTTTCCAAGTTAAGTGTTCCCAGTTCCGGTCCGTACCTGAATTCATGTAAATGCCTGTTAATTTCCTCGCCCGTTTTTTCACAGCCTTTCATAGCTATAACGCCGAGATTCCCGAAAGCATAATGCCCGTCGCCCAAAACCGGTTCCGAATACATCCGCAGTTGTTCCATTTTTAACTTCTCCCCTTTTTTTATATTATTTTTTAAAAACAAAAAAAATCTCCCGTCAACAGTCACATATTATTTTATAATTAAAATAATAATAGAGATTTTCCCGTTTTTTTATTTTATAATAAAATTATAGCATATAAATGCAGATTTGTCAAGATATTTTGAATATTAAAATCCTTGCAATATTTTAAAAAATATGTTATACTTAAACAGATTAAAAAAACAAGGCAGGTTAAAAAAATATGTTCAGAACATTTTTAAACGGCTTGGCATTCGGAATCACGCAGATTGTGCCGGGTGTAAGCGGCGGCACTATCGCCGTTATACTGGGCTTTTACAATCAGCTGATTGAAACAGTCAACCATTTTGCCAAAGACAAGCGCAGGTATCTCAAGTTTTTAGCCCCTTTTTTTGCCGGCGTTATTCTCGGCATAATAGCGTTCAGTTCTTTAGTGCAGTATTTTCTCAATAATTTTTCGCTGCCTACCATGTCATTTTTCATCGGCATGATAGCGGGTTTGATTCCTGTAATAAAACTAAAATTATTTACGGGGAGCACGGCTCGTACTGATATAATCAAGCGCGCCGTTTTAATTATATTGCCGGCGGCTCTGCTTATTTTAATCTCTAATTTCAGAACCGAGCCGATTGCCGATGTTCCTGAAAATATCGGCGCCGCTTTAATTATTTTTATATTTTTTTCAGGACTGACGGCGGCGGCGGCTTTAATCATGCCGGGAATAAGCGGCTCGCTTATTTTACTGCTTTTCGGCGTTTACAATATTATAACTTACTCTGTTTCGTCTATCCGTTATTTATTACTTGATATAACTAATATTCAGCTCTGGCTTGACATAATCAAAATACTCGCGCCATTTGGTGTGGGCGTAATAATCGGCGTGCTTACAACGGCAAGATTAATCGAGAAGCTGTTAAAAAATTATTCCGTGACTATTTATTCAATTATTTTGGGGCTGTTACTCGGCTCAGTATACACGCTTTTAAACGAACCGCTCACTTTTCAAAGCGGCGTTTCGGCTTTCGGCGTTGCCTTGAGCGTTATAACTTTTATTACAGGCTGTGCCGCATCGTTCCTGTTAGGCAAAAAGCGTATGTGATTATTTTTTCTCTGTTGCGCGGACAGCTATTATAATTATAATTGTCACCGAAGCAACGGCAAGTATTATTTGCAGAATTAAGTTTAACATAATATATCCTTATTATTATTTATTAATATATAAAGGGCGGGAAAAACCCGCCCCTTACGCATTTCTGTTTTCAATTACGCTTTCTTTTTCTTCGTAGCGAAAATAATTATAACAACTATAATCACAACCGCAACAACCGCAACGATTATCCATAAAATCATGTTCCCGTCGTCGTCGCTGCTGCTTGAAGCAGGAGGTGTCGTTGGTGTTTCGCCGTCGTCGGCACTTTCGTCGCCCGGCTCGTCGCCGCCGTCTGCCGGAGTATCAACTTCTGCCGGAGGTGCTGCCGCTTCCGGTTCGTCCGAGGGAATATCACCGGTTCTGGTTACTTCAATAGCCGCAAAGTTTACGCCGCCCGTAAATTCAACTTTGATAACGTGCTCGCCCGAAGTCAGCGCAACTTCGCCTACCGGATATTTATCATACTCCTGCCAGCCGTTTTTCGCCGAATTTGCAGAAGTTCCCACTTCCGCATCGCCGACCGTTATTTTGACGCCGCCCGTCGGGTCTGCGTCTGATGCAATCGCGGCTACGAAGCTGTAAACGCCGTCGCTCGCCACGTTTACTGTGTACTGAACCCAGTCGCCCGCGGCTATCCAGCCGATATTGCTTCCCCATTCGCTTCCGTTGCCTTCAGTTCTTACGGCGTGACCTTCTCTTACTTGCTGTGCGCCGTCCGCTCCTTCTTTTTGATACGGTTCAGGGTCAAAGTCTGTAGCTTTAATCGTAGTAGTGCCGCTTCTTGTAATCCTGTAATTCGGATTCTCCCATACAGGAGGGAATCCAAATTCGTTGAGAGGCTCAACGTCAAAGCCCGCGATATTTATTCCGCCGCCCGACCATGATTCCATTCTTAGAATATGCGTGCCCGCGCTTACATTAGTATCGCCTATCACATACATAGTATAATCCTGCCAGCCGTTGCCTTCTTTGCCGTCGGGTGACGAGCCTATTTTCTCGCCGTCGAGATATAAATCAATCCCGCCGTTGCCTGAATCCGAAGCTATCGCCGCGTTAAACCTGTAAAATCCGTCAGCCGCTACATTAATAGTCCATTGTAGCCACTCGATTTGGTCCATCCAGCCAACGTTGCCCTCGAAGCCGAAATCATTGCCGCCGTGTTCTGTTCCAACGTCTGTTTCAGGTCTGATGTTCCTGCCTCCGTCGGGAGTATCAGTCGTGAGTCCGTACTCCGTGTCAAAATCCGTCGCGTTAATTTTTGATACGCCGCTGCCCGCGATATTAATCTCCGTGTACGGCGCCGCGCTTACATTTATGCTTAACAGCGGCATCATCACCAACGCCATAACTATCAAGCCCGCTAATATTTTTTTCCTCGACATAAATAATTTCTCCTTTTCTGAATTTACATTTTTTTTACTTTGTAAAGTTTATTTTGCAGATACCTAATATTATACCATAAAAATCAAAAAAATCAACAATTTTCTATTAATTTTTTATTTCCAATCTTTTGATATATTTCGCGCCGCGCCTAATTTGATTTATACGCGGCCTCGTCCGACGGGCACAATGCGAGGGCTTTGACAACTTCGCGCGGTTTGCTCATCATGTCCGCAACAGTATCGCGCCATTTCTGATAATGCGCCGTCGTCCTGTGATGCGCTATATCCTCGTCAGCTTTATAAATCTCGTAGAGATAAAAAAGCGTCGGGTCATCTTCGCTTTGCAGCACGTCAAATCTTAAAAAGCCGGGTTCGTTGCGCGAGTTCTCAGAATTATAAAAAGATATTTTCTTAAACTCTTCGATATTCTCTTCTTTTATAAATATTTTGACTATCAGCGATTTCATAAAATTTATACTCCTTTGCACACATTTGTTGTAGGGCGCGGCTTCCCAGACGCGCCGTGTAAACCATCATGATGGCGTAAAATTGCGACGCATCATATTTGCGGCGCGTCAACGTAAAATCATATTTGCGGCGCGTCAAGGATGCCGCGCCCTACATATAATTTACAAAACTTTGAAAAACTCCAGAAGTTCGCCGTCCGGGCCTTTTACAAACGCGATTCTCACAGGCAGGGGCGGTGTCGCCGGTATATCCAGCGTCTGCGGCACCATGTGTGAAGCTGCACCCGCTGCCATAGCGTTCTCGTACGCCATGTCAGGATTAGTTGTCGCGAAAGCGAAATGCACGAATTTCACGTCCTTTTCTTCGTTTGCGCTGCCGTTCGCGAATATCTCGAAATGCGAGCCGTTGCCTATATCAAGCAGACACGCACGCCCCGTGCCTTCGCCCCAGTCCGCCACTTTTTCGAAACCCAGCCCCTCAATATAAAACTTAAGCGACTCATCATATTTTGCTGAAGCCAGTGCTAAATGATGTATGCCGATGTTTGGTATTTTCTTGTTTGCCATGATTATCTCCTCCAAAATTTTAAAATAAAAATTAAATTAAATCTATTATATTACAAAAAAACAAAAAAATCAAGAGATTTATCAAAATCTCTTGAAATATTTTATTTTACTTGACTTTGCGTATAATTTTTGCTATAATATATGAGTATGGATAGCAGGGCGACCGGCTCATCTCCTGAAAGGGGGTGACGCCGATGAAAACTAAGTTATTGAAAACCATAGCATGGATACTGATAGTTTTACTGTTAATGTTTGTGCTTCGTATAGAAGTAATTTAGCCGCCCCTGTTGCAAGTACGGTGGCTAATTTCTTCTGACAGCAAAGTTAAACCATTCTTGAGCCGGTTGGCCCGGTTGCTATCCATC
>Ga0099364_10004413_pt1 | contig 21338 bp, 16 predicted proteins | sample TergutTh196P3_FD_73070 | JGI IMG/M metagenome (GOLD analysis project Ga0099364, IMG submission 73070) | Microcerotermes parvus P3 segment gut microbial communities from Pointe-Noire, Republic of the Congo - Th196 P3 | ecosystem: Host-associated > Arthropoda: Insects > Digestive system > Gut ... | reverse complement strand
GAAAAAGCTCGATTATCTGGTTATCACCCACATGGACAGCGACCACATCGGTTCCCTCCCCGAAGTGATTGCTCAATACCCGCCCGCAACCATCATAATGCCCCGTCTGAGCGAGAAAAATGTGCCGACGACCCAAATTTACGCACGCCTGTTGGATGCGATTGAGGCGAGCAATGCCAAGGTTTTGGCAGCGCAAGCCGGTAATCCTTACCAATTCGGTGAGGCGAAGATGCAGATTATTGCCCCCGTATCGGACTATTCCAACAGCAACGATTTGTCTGTCGTCACCCGAGTGACTTTGGGGAATATCGCCTATTTGTTTACTGGCGATGCCGAGGGCAAGAGTGAAAGGGATATGCTCGCCGCAGGGCGAAATCTGCGGGCGGATGTGCTGAAAGTGAGCCACCACGGGAGCAAAAGCGGCACATCGGCGGAGTTCCTGTCGGCGGTGAAACCTAGCGTAGCGGTGATTTCTGCGGGGCGGAACAACACCTATGGACATCCTCACGAGGATGTACTCAAACGCCTTGCAAGTGTTGGCACCCGAGTGTTGCGCACGGATCAGATGGGGCATATCATCGTGGCGACAGACGGGAAAGAGTTGGTGACAAAGTGAGCAGGTGTGAGTATTTCGCCGTGGATCGTTTGGAGGAAAACGCGGCGGTTTTGGAGAACGAAAACGGGGAATTCATTGATGTTGCGCTGAATCTTCTGCCCAAAGAAACCCGGCAAGGCTCTGTTTTACGCCGTGAAAACGGGCAGTACCTCCTTGACAGGGACGAGGAAGAACGCCGCAGACGGGCAAATTTTTTACGGCAGGAACGGCTGTTTGATTATCTTAATTTCTAAAAACGAAAGGCTACCCATGACACACAAATTGACTGACATCCTGCGGGAATTTTGCGCCTTACCCCCAAACGGGGATGGGGCGTTGGAAATGATTGCAAAATATGCGCAAGAGAAAGATAAATTGTACTGCGACCCTTTGGGAAGCGTCATTTTGGAGCGCAACGGCGGCGGCGAGCTCCTGTTGGAAGCCCATTTGGACACCATCGGCATGATAGTCCGGGAGGTTTTGCCTCAGGGCTTTTTGCGGGTGCATCCCGTTGGCTCTATGGACAGACGCCCCCTCCCCGCCCAGGTGGTCACCGTATGGGCGAAAGACGGGGAAATTCCGGGGGTGGTGATTTCCGTACCGCCCCATCTCAAGGAAAAGGACGCGCCTGAGGTGCCTGAATGGAACGCGATACTTATCGACATCGGCGGCGTTGAAAACCGCGTAAAACAGGGGGACTTGGTCAGTCTTTATGCGCCATTAACGGAGCTTGAAAACGACTGTGTAAGCGCGTCGGGACTGGACAACCGCGCCGGTTGCGCGGCGATATTGCACGCCCTACTCGCCGCACCGGAAAAGCCCGTCACGGCAGTTTTTGCTGTCCAAGAGGAGATAGGCGGTTCCGGGGCAAAGGCGGCGGCATTCAGAACGAACGCCAAGCAGGCAATTGCTGTAGACGTGACTTTCGCCCGTGCTCCTGATGTGAAAGGCTATGAGAGTTGCATACTTGGAGGCGGTCCCGCCCTTGGCTACTCACCCGTATTGGACAGAGCTTTAGGTGAAAAACTACAAAAATTAGCAGAAAAAAATGGCATCCGCCTACAACACGAGGTTATGGGCGGACGCACCAACACCGATGCTGACAACATCCAAAGCGCCCGCGCGGGTATCCCCACGGCGCTGTTCTCCATCCCCCTGCGCAATATGCACACAGCGGCAGAGCTTGTGCGCTTATCGGATATTTCGGATGCGGCTAAACTTATTTTGGAGGTTATTGAGAGCTTCTAGAGGTCTTCGCCGTCAACTGTAGACGTGGTCACTTCGATTTGCACCAACGCACGCCTGAGCAGTACCTGATCGTTTTGGATTTCCAGGGCGTCTGTTTTTTCGCGCAGACGTTTTTGGGCGTGGTCGCGCATGGTTTGGGCTTGGAGGTTGTCAATTTCGTCGGGATGCTCAGCCTCACTGGTTAAAATTGTCAGCTCATCGTTTTCAATCATCGCCAAACCGCCGTAAACCGCGATTTTTTTCACGTCCTCACCCCGGCGAAACCGCACGGCGCCGTAATCCAAAATCACAGAACACGGCGCATGACCCCGCAGCACCCCCATGTCGCCGGTTGTACAGCGCATAATGACCATATCGGCACTTTCGTCAACCTTCACCTCACTGGGTGTGACAATTTTCAGGCGGATGCTCATCGTATCTCCTCACTTCAAACACTTACCGCCGCACATCTGCCCAAAGCTCATCCACGATAAACCTGCGTAAATCTGTGGGCAGGGCTGTGAAAACCTGGCTCTTGGGAGGATTTTCGGGGTAGAGATACTCGTCCTCATAGAGCTCGTATTCAGGGTTTTCAACGACGGTGCGGTTTGGGCTGGCGTAGCAGACCCACTCGGCGTTCTCCAGGGCGATGTCAGGCTCAAGGAGGAAGTTGATAAAGTCGTGAGCCCCCGCCACGTTGCGGGAACTGGCGGGAATCGCTAGGGCATCAATAAAGCTGTTCACGCCCTCCTTGGGGTAAACAAGGGTGACATTCGCGTTTTTGTCTTGGACGGTGTAGATGTCGCCGTTGTACCATGGCGCCATGAGAATCTCATTGGTTTCAAGTTTTTCGCGGATGTTGTCGTCGCCCCAACCATAATGCTTTAGCTCCTTGATTTTTTCGGCGGCAGCTGTCCAATCATCACGTTCTTGGGTGTTGAAGTTTTGTTCCAAAACGCTCTGGGCGATGGCGAAAGAGTCCCGATGGTCGTCAATCATCATGAATTTGTCCGTGTATTCCTCATCCCAAAGAATCTCCCAACTCTCAGGAACTTCATTCATCAATGCACTGTTATAAAACAGACCAACAAGCCCCACAAAGTAAGGCACGGTGTACTCCTGCTGGGGGTCATAACTGGGGTTTTTGTACTCGTCCAAAATGTTCACCCAGTTTGGGATAAGGTTATAATCCAGTTTTTGGACCAACCCCTCGTCAATCATCATCCCCAACATATAGTCAGACGGAATGACGATATCGAAGTTTTCCGCACGGGTGACAAGCTTGTTGTAAAAGTACTCATTACTTGGCACTACCTCATACTGGACGGTGATGCCTGTACGTTCCTCAAATTCGCTGATGACATCCAGAGAATCCTCGGTACCGTCGGCGATATAATCCTGCCAGTTGAGAACCTTCAGGATCTTGCCGTCGCCCTGGGGGACGGTGAGGGGTGCGGCGGGGACTGTGGTGTTTTCCGGTGCATCGGTGTCTTGGGGATTACAGGCGGCGAGAACGCCAATACCCAAAATCAGTACCATGAGAGTGCAGAGAATTTTTTTGATGTTTATCATTTTTTACTCCTTTTGTGTTGTTTTCTTGCTATCTATATATGGCGATGTTGAAAAATTATATTTTCAAGGAGCCTATTATTTAGTAGCAAGCTTTTTGTTATTCTTAGCCTGCACCGCGTTGATGACGAGGAGCAGGACAAAGATACCGATGAAAATCAGACTGGACATTGCGAAAATCGTGGGGCGCAGAGGACGTTTTGTCGCCGAGTAGATGATAATGGGCAGTGTTTGGAAGCCCGAGCCTTTGGTGAAGTAGCTGATGACAAAGTCGTCTAAAGAGAGGGTGAATGCCATCAACGCCCCGGTGATTATTGCCGACATGGTGTTTGGGAGTATCACCTTGACGAAAGCTGTAAAGGGTGTACATCCCAAATCCAACGCCGCTTCCGTAAGACTTTTGCCCATTTGGCGCAGACGCGGCAATACAGATAGTATAACATAGGGCAAACAAAAAGTCACATGGGCAATCAATAGGGTGCCGAAGCCCAATATCCCCTGACCCCAAATGAGCCGCCCCGCCATAACGAACATGAGCATCATGCTGATGCCAGTGACGATGTCCGGCGCCATCATGGGGATATCGGTTGCGGTAAGGATTGCCCCTCTGGCGAGATTTTTCTTCCAGGCATCCAACGCCACTGCTGCCGCGGAGCCGACAACCGTGGCGATTGCCGCGGAGGACAGCGCCAACACCAGTGTGTTGCGCAGCGCGGGGATGTAGTCCTTATGCTCAAAAAATTCCTTGTACCAACGCAACGACAAATCCCAGTCCATCACAGCCGTGCTGTTTTGACCGTTGAAAGAGAACACAATCATCACTAGCATGGGGGCATAGAGGAACAGGAAGATTATTGCCACGTAGAGGTATTGAGGGATTCGCTTGGTTTTTTTCATTTTGACTCCTTGGGAAGCTACTTTTCCTGAAGAAAAAATGCCGACTAATTATATCACAAAGTTTAGCTATAATTTTTCTAAAATAGAACAATGGGCAAAAGGGGCAAACACCCAAGCAGTCCTCAAATATTGAGCTTTGCTTTTTATTTTGTGGCGATGTTGAAAAAATATCCGATAAGAAGAATTGATTTTCAAGTTAGGCGACTATAGTTTTTCAACAAGCCCTTTATCCGCAAATTCCCCTAAACATCCAACAAAACACCGTTGACCCGCTTGCGTACCTCCTCCATGCGCTCCCCGTCAAGCTTATACTTGCTCCTGAAAACCAGGAAAGAGCACAGGACAAACAGGGCAGGGATTGCGAACATCATCACGGAAATACCCAACTTTGCGCTGTCGGGTTGGATCGTCAGTGAGCCGTCATACTTGAACAGATCCAGTCCAAAGCCCATGATTAAAGCTTGGAGCATGAACGCCACTTTCTGTAAAAAGCTCTTCATGGAAAAGACAACCGCGTCGGTACGTTCGCCGGATTTATACTCGCCATAGTCCACAATATCCGAGAGCATGGCGGTTTGGGCGACGAACATGGCGCCGATGCCGATACAGCCCACCGCTCCGACTGCCAAGAAAAGGTAGTAGTTTTTGAAAACCTGCCCTGCGATAAACATGGCAATGTAGGCGGCGAAGCTCAAGCCCATAACGCATTTGACAGCGGTATTCCGCCCGATCTTGTTAGCCAACAAAGGCAGCAGTACAAGCCCCAACGCCTGCCCCGCTCCCGCCGCCATGCCGAATTTAGCGTAAAGATCCACGTTCTCCATCACTGAGCCGAAAAAATAGATAGCAAGGGCGTTTGTCAAGTACCAACCCGCGTTGAAAAGTATGGCGACGACCATAAATACCAACAATTGGTCATTGCTTTTGATGGTGTCAAAAGCCTTTTTCAGAGTGATTTTCTCTTCAGGGGCATTGGGGTAAGTGCGAGGCATTTTGCGGGTGGAGTAGACGGCAACCAGGGAGGTGACTATCATAATCCCTGCGCAAATTATCGCCCAACGACTAAAGCCCAGGGGATTTTTTTCCGTGCCGTCCCCCAATTTTTTTACCATCATAATCGTGAAAACTACAATAATCAACTGACCGCCGCCGCTAAAAAGCCGGGGTATTGCCGCCGCGATATTGCGCTCTTTCGGGTCGTTGGTGAATGTGGGTATCATGGACCAATACGGCACATCCGCCAGGGTATTGCTCATGTCCCAAAGGACGTAGCACACGGTGACATAGACTAGCAGTGACACGCTTGTTTTCGCGGGGCTGACGTCAAAGCCGGGATTTGTAAACAGGGCAATAAGCACCACAGCGTTACTCAGTGTCCCCGCCAAAATCCACGGGCGAAATTTACCGTGCTTGGAGCGGGTGTTGTCCACCAACGCGCCCATCATGGGGTCGTTAATGCCGTCCCAAACGCGGGCAAGGGCAATCATGACGGCGAGGAAAGAGCCGCTTATGTAGAGAACGTCGGTGAAGTAGTTCATAAGAAAGCTGTTGAACAGCCCGTAGCTCAGGTCAAAGCCCACCGCGCCGATGCCGAATCCGATTATGGTTTTCAGGTGAAGTTTTTGTGTTTTTGTGTCCAAGGGAGTTCTCCTTGAGATTTTAGAATTTTGTATAGTATAGCACAAAACTGGGGGATTGGCTTAGCATTTTTACTTTCTATAACCGTGCCATCCGCCGGAGAAACCACACTCGCCCCAATTGGCGAAGCGATGTCTATACCTGGGTGAAACGGCTCGTAATCGCCGTATGCACGATAGCCGAACCTTGATGATATGCCGTGGTAGGAGGGTGTGGGCCACAAAAACGACATCGGGTTTTGCGGCAACGGCAACCGTCGGCGTCGGCGTTGGCAACTTTGCCACCGTTCCGGTCTCTTTCTTGCCGCAATTTTTGCAAGTGCGTTCTCTTGTTCCCTCGGCTTTTGTCGTGGGCTGTTTGGTGGTTTTCCAAGCGTTCCAGGAGTGGGTGCAAACCAATTTCGCCACCGTGCCTGTCTCTTTTTTACCGCAATTTTTGCAAGTTCGCTCACGCGTGCCAGTTGCAGTGACGGTTGCTTTTTTCGTCGTTTTCCAAGCGTTCCAGGTGTGGGCGGTGCAATTCGCCTTAACCGTCAACTTAATCGTCTTTTTCGTTTTGTCGTAAAGCGTCGCGGTTATCGTGACACTCGTGTCTTTCGTCACCGTTTTTGCTTTCACAACTCCGCTAGAATTGACCGTCGCAACCGCTGTGTTACTGCTCGCCCAAGCAACAACAGTTAAGCCGTTTTTCCTCTTTAAGCCGTTGTAGTTTCCTCATCCCATTACTAAACTAATCTGTATCAACATAATATGTAATGTTAACTATTTCTGATTGTTCATAGTCATCACCCATATAAATATTTCTTTCAGTGCTAAACTTGATATTTCCAAACTGCAATGCCAATTCAGAATTACCATAATCGTCAGTTGTTTCGATATAGTCTTTGCCGTATGCTTTTATTGCATCGCCGAGCGTGTCTCCAATGCTTATTCCTTTGGAGGTTTTATATTTACAACCATCATGTATTCTAATGCTCGTTAGCTTTTTATCCAAATCATAATCAAAAGTTGCAGATATATCGCCTTCATCGGTTTTAAGCAAGATAAATATATCATCTATGGCGTCGTTCAATCGATGATTAATACCTTTTTTGCTTAATTCTTCCGAAACGCGATTAGGAGATTTTTCTGATGTGAAAAGTTCAGACAAATCAACAGCTTTTGAGCCAATTGACATACTACTTGGTGTAAAATAATCATCTTTTGGGGTTGAAGTTAAAACACTAGTAGGAGTGGTGATTGATGTTAGAACACTAGTGGAAGCTGTGGTTGATGTTGACGTTCCAATATCACTTGGATTATCAACGGGACCATTTCTATCGCAAGAAAGAAGCAATAATACCAAAGAAATTGAAAAAATGGCTGTTAAAAGTTTACGCATGATTTTTACCTCCAGAGTTAAAATGTTATTAGTCTTAAGGACTTTGTATTATATTCTTCGTGAACGCTCAGTTTTCGGGTTTGATTTCCATAGGTTTCGATAATATGAAAGTGATTTTTTATTCAGTTTGCTTATTTCGATGCCTGCATCTACAGCATATATCGTAACCCAATGTGCATCCGTTCTTCCTCGCACTTTGATTATTGTTGGCTTGCCTTTTTGGAGTTGTCTATAGATTAATTCATAGCCGTCGGCTGTGTCACGGTCAATTCTTGACCCAGGCGCCCAATTTGCAACCCCTCCATTCCACGGCACAGATGTAGGCAAAAATTCTTTTCCACTCAAAAATGACCTAACAGTTGCGAGTGCGGTTGCGGAGCAACCTACGTTTTGTCCTTTTGAATTTAGAAATTTCTTGTAGTCATTTTGATCATACCAATATTTTTGCGGAATGTCAAGTTTTATGCCTGTTGTTTTTGCGCTTGAACTGGGGCTTGAATTTGTTGTCACCGTTGGCTTAGTGGTACTAGCCACCACCAACTTCGCCACCGTCCCCGTCTCTTTTTTGCCGCAAAGTTTGCAAGTTCTCTCACGTGTGCCAGTTGCAGTAACTGTCGCTTTTTTCGTGGTTTTCCAGGCGTTCCAGGTGTGGGCGGTGCAATTCGCCTTTCCTCCTCTCACTGCCTGCGGTAATATTCGTTGATTATGTCGTTGTCGAAAGTGTAAATTATGTCCGCGTTGGGGAGCTCGTATCGTTCGTCAGTCATGTCTTGTTCTAAATTAATACACGCTTGTCGCATTCGTTCGACAACTTCATCAAAATCTTTTCTAGGAATATTAAAATGCTTGACAAACGAAACTAAAAACATTTCGCTTATTTCTTTTTTTGATTCTATATCTTTTTTTGTTATGGCATTATACCATTTATCATTTTCATCTTTATCAACTAAAAAGTCAAAATATCCGTCAATTTGATAATATGTTAATCTATACGAAAATCCATATAATGGAACTAATTGTTCATCGAGGTCATTAATATCTACAAGTTTAATTGATCCAGGAACATAAACAGGCAATTTTTTATTCGCCGTGGTGCTAGTCGTAGTTGTTGTGGTCTGAGCAGATGAAGTTGTACTAGTTGTTGTGGTGGTTGTAGTTGTTTCAGTAGTTGTCGTTGTTGCGGGTTCACTAGTTCTTGTTGTTACTGTAGTCGGGAAATCGTCAATATCTACTGGTTCTTCTCTATCACAAGAGACCAATAGTAAAAAAACGACAGCGATAAATGTTAATGTGAAAATGATTTTTTTCATGATTTTCCTCCTCTCATTCCCGGCGGTAATATTCATTGATAATGTCGTTGTCGAAAGTGTAGATTATGTCCGCGTTGGGGAGTTCGTAAGTTTCTTCATCGGATAGTTCTTTTGCAAGAGCATTATATGGCTCACGCATTTCTTCAATTGTTTCTTCAAAAACTTCTTTTGAAATGTTGAAATGTTTTACAAAACTTACAATCGACATTTCTTGAGGCTCTTTGCCTATCTCCTTGAAAAGGTTTTTATTTGCCCATTCATTAAAGGTATTTATTTCAATCAAATCTATAAAAAAGCCCGAAATTGTATAATATACACTTCTTCTAGTTGGAACAAAGCTCAACATCAAATCTGCTTGAACGTTCTCTATATCGCGGAGTTTTATTGAGCCTGGTACATATTTGGGCAAATCACTACTTTTTTGGCTTTCAGTTGGTTTGATTGAAGAAGTTGTTGTGGTTGAAGTTGTCACTGTTGTAGTTGTAGTGGTGGTTGTTGTCGTTGTAAGGGGAGTTGTAGTGGTGGTGCTCGTTGGAACGGAAGTTGTTGAAGTAGGTGTAGTTATATCCACTGTTTCTTTGCCAAAATCACAAGATGAGAGCAACGCTAAAAGCGTTAATATCGATATTGTTGTTAATAGAAATTTTTTCATGATTTTCTCCTTTAAAGTGTAATTATTTCTTCCATTTATTGTTTGTGGAAGATAAATCGACTGCGGTATAGTAATCGTCGGTGAATGCAAGGTTAAAATTAGGGTTGAAAACGTACTTCCCATTTTGTTTGATATAAATGGGATTTGGGTTAGTTTTGCCGCTGCGTTTGTCGTTATCAGTATATTCTGTAAGCGGGTTTATAGATGTCGCTTTATTTCCGTAAACTCTTCTAACCTCAAAGTGTAAATGTGTAGCTGTAGTATACTGCCCAGTGTTACCGGTTGTAGCGATTCTTGCGCCTTTTGCAACTGTTTCTTCAAATTCCACATTGAACTCACTAAGATGAAAATACACAGTTTGACTTCCGTTGCCGTGTTTGATATAAATTGAATTTCCGCCCTCTGTCCATTGCCTCAGTTTTACAACACCATCTAGTGGCGCAACGACATTATGCTTACCGCCAATGTCAATTCCCGCGTGGAAAGAGCTGCGTATACTAATTTCGCGCCAACCCCAACGCGAAGTCCAACTATGGTTCGTTGGCACAGGCCAAAGCCACTCGTCGGTTTTCGCGGCAACCGTCGGCGTCGCCTTTGGCAACTTTGCCACCGTCCCTGTCTCTTTTTTGCCGCAATTTTTGCAAGTGCGTTCTCTTGTCCCCTCGGCTTTTGTCGTGGGCTGTTTGGTGGTTTTCCAGGCGTTCCAGGTGTGGGTGCAAACCAATTTCGCAATCGTTCCGGTTTCTTTTTTACCGCAACGTGAACAAGTTCTCTCACGCGTGCCAGTTGCAGTGACGGTTGCTTTTTTCGTCGTTTTCCAGGCGTTCCAGGTGTGGGCGGTGCAATTCGCCTTTCCTCCTCTCACTGCCTGCGATAATATTCGTTGATTATCTCGTTGTCGAAAGTATAGATTATGTCCGCGTTGGGGAGTTCGAACATTTCGCCGTTTACATCATATCCGTTTTCATTATAGCGTTTATATGTGTTTTTAACCGCAACAATAAAATCTTCTTTTGAAATATTATACTCTTTGATATACTGTACTACACGCATTTCATTTTCAACGAAAGGCGTGTTGTCTACCCAATGGTTATATTTCTCAACATCATATAAATCGGGAAGATTGTCAACTCCTGAATAGTATACATATCTATACTTTGCGTTTGGCGGCAAATTAAAATATGCATCTTCCTCAGCCATTAAGGTTATATCTCCAGGAACGTATTTAGGTAAGGAATCCACATCTTTATGCCCGTCAGTTTCAGGCATAATTTTTGTGCTATCAGGAAGATATTCCGAAGAAGTTTTGTGTTCCGTAGACAAATTTACTTCTTCATTGTTATTCTCGTTGCAACTTGCGAGCAACAAAATTAAAGAAGCTAAGATAATTATAATGAATTTTTTCATGATTTTCCTCCTCCCATTTAGTGATAATTTTGTCAATCAATTATCAGCCAAAAACTCCGAATACGTTCTATATGGTTGGTTATTTTTTAACCATTCTTGTAACGATTTTTCAGCCGCAATAGCTTTTTTCAAATCTCGGCTGTAGTAATCATTGATAAGCACGCTATTAAATGTATACAGAACATCAGCGTTGGGAATTTCGTAACGTTCAAATTCAATGTCTATACCATCTCTCATCAAACTATGAACAATTTCTAAAACATTTTCAATCGCTTTGTCAATTTTTTCTCTAGGTATATCAAAATCTTGTATAAACTCAAGTAACAACATTTTTTGAGGTTCCGCATCATTATTTGCAAACTTATCGGAATTAAACAACCACTCGTCAAAAATGCTATCCTCAACCAAATCAGAAAATGTACCACGCATTTCATAATAAAGGAGTCGATATGAGGGCAAGAATGGAAATTCACCTCGAGCCTCTTCTGCACTTGCAACTTTAATTAAACCATGCGGGGTTCTAAACACAGGATACACAATTCCATCATCAATCACAGTTTCAAGCGTCACTTCTTCATAGTTGACAGTTTGAACTGTTGTGTCTTCATCGGTCGTAGTCTGAAGTGTTGTGTTTTCGTCGGTGACAGTTTGAAGTGTTATTTCGCCTGTATATTGGCTAGGCAAGGTTTCTTTACAAGAAGTAAGTGCCATAATAGCAATAATTATTAGCACAAAAGAAATAATTTTTTTCATAGTTTTTCTCCTTTTAATTAATATCCTTTATATTTGGTGTCTTTGCTACTATATTCATCACCTTTGTTGAATTTATAGGAAGTGTTGAAAATATATTTGCCATTTTCTCTAATAAATATCGGATTTCTGTTGAAAATATTAGAGCCATCACTAGTATAATACTTATCTTTCCCTTGCACAGGATATTTGTTGCTACTTCTTTTATCGTCAGAATCGTAGTCTGTTAAGGGATTGATGTTAGAAGCTTCTGTTTTTTTCGAATCTGTGTATACTTCAAAATGCAGATGTGCCCCTGTTACATTTCCCGTTGCTCCAGTCACTCCAATCTGTGTACCTTTTGTTACACTTGATCCATCTTTAACGCTAGTCGAATTCAGATGTGCATAAAGTGAAATATAACCGTTTGAGTGTGTAATTTTAACATGATTGCCATAACCTCCTGAACTTCTTATGACCTCAACTTTACCATCCGAAATCGCAACTACTTTGTGACCTCCACCCGAAACATCAATACCATAGTGCAATGGGCGGCTTGCGGCAGTGGGTGGTTTTCGCCAACCCCACCTAGAGCCAAAACCAGAATTGCCCGCCCAATAGATTTTGTTGTTAACCGACGGCACAGGCCAAACATAGCTTGCCGTGCTACTAACAGCTACGGCAACCGCCTTAACCGTCACATTACAACTAGCTGTTTTTTTCCCATCATTTGTTGTAACAGTTATTTTCGCCGTCCCGGCTTTCACCCCCTTTACCTTGCCGTTAGCGTTCACTGTCGCAATTTTCGTGTTACTGCTGCTCCATGTTACCGCCTTATTTGTCGCATTGCTCGGTGCCACACTTGCGCTTAGTGTGACCTCTTTGCCAACATCAACGCTTGCGTTTTTCAGTGAAACACCAGTCACCTTAACCGTCGGCGCCTTGACGGTCACATTACAACTAGCCACTTTTTTTCCATCATTTGTTGTAACAGTTATTTTCGCCGTCCCGGCTTTCACCCCCTTTACCTTGCCGTTAGCATTGACCGTCGCGATTTTCGTGTTACTGCTACTCCATGTTACAGCCTTATTTGTCGCATTGCTCGGCGTCACACTTGCGCTTAATGTCACCTCTTTGCCAACATCAACGCTTGCGTTTTTCAGTGAAACGCCACTCACCTTAACCGTCGGCGCCTTAACCGTCAGCTTAATCGTCTTTTTCGTTTTGTCATAAAGCGTCGCGGTGATAGTGACACTCGTGTCTTTCGTCACCGTTTTTGCTTTCACAACTCCGCTAGAATTGACCGTCGCAACCGCTGTGTTACTGCTCGCCCAAGCAACAACAGTTAAGCCGTTTTTCTCCTTGACAGTCGAGGTTTCTCCGGCATTCAGCGCCGTCTTGCTAGCCGTCAGCACTGCCGACGAAGACGCAATATTCACAACAGTGATTTTAATCGTTGCCGATACGTTTTTCTTCTGGTTGTTCGTGGAAACGGTAACGGTAACGGGTTTGTCCGTCTTTTTCTTGCCGACAAAGACCGACGAGCTTTTTTCCGTTATGTAGACTTCTTTTGTATCCGAACTGCTGTAGCCCCAGGAAAGCGCGCCGACCTCGTCTTTCGGTTGCGGGCGCGCGCTGAAGTCAACGCCTTTGCCGCCCACGCCGATTGTCACAGCCGACGACGAGCCGTAGCCCTGGATACCCACGTTCAGACCCGTCGGCGCTTTCTTCACCGTGACAGAAATTGTCCCCAATATCTTGCCGTCAACCGTGCTCTTCGCCGTTGCAACAACAGGTTTTGTTGTCACCTTCTTGCCCGTAATCTTGCCGGTTTTCGCGTCTATTGTCAGATACGCTTCATCCGCTTTTTTGACGCTCCAGGTCACAGTTTGGATAGTTCCGGCAGGCGCAACCGTCGCTTTCAGCGTATATGTCTCCCCAACGCCCAAGGCGCGCGCACCGTCCCCGGGCAGCGGCGACACCGTCACTTTCGTCGGCGCCGGAACCACCTTAACAGTCAAAGCCGCGCTTATGTTCCTGCCGTTTTTGTCTTTGCCCGTTGCCGTGATTGTCGTCGTTCCCACCTTTTTAGGCACAACCTCAAACTGGAAATCCGCCGTGCGCTTCACGCTTGCAATTTCAGACTTACTGCTAGAATACGAGATGTTATCATAAGCCGCCCCAGGCGTTGGTTTCAGTGTATACTTCTTCGCACCCTTTCCAAGAACAAGGGTCACCTCTTTCGACGGCATAGCCAACGCCGTAAGCAAATTCTTGACCTCAATTGTCACCTTATTGCTAGTCTTGCCGTTGTACGTCCGAACGGTTATGTCCGCTTTTCCCGCCCCGACGCCTCGAATAACGCCGTTCGCGTCAACAGTCGCCACCTTTGTATTGCTCGACGCGTAGCTCCTCGTCACGGCGTAATTGTTGACCGACACCTTATACGATGTAGCCAATGTCTGTCCCACGGCGATGATACTTTTGTTCGCCGAAAGAGTAATCCCCGTCGGCGCAGGCAACGCCGTAATAGTTACACTGTTTGCTTTGCCGTTGACTGTAGACGCAGCCGTAATCGTTACCCCAACACCGCTTGGCTTGCCCGCAAGCACGCCCCGCTTGTCATTCACAGTCAGAACGCCGTTCGCACTTACGCTGATTAAGTCCGAGTTGGTGCGTGACCATGTCACGCTCTGTGTTGCACTAGGATTGGATTTGTCCGGCGCAACAATCGCCCTGAGTGAACAAGCTTCACCAACGCCAAGCTTTGCGGGAATCGCCTTGCCGCCGCTAGTGAGCAGACTTACCCCTGTAGGACTCGGTCTGACCGTGACAGCGCAAGTTCTGTTAAACGACGCGTTTTCGGCGGACTTCACAGTAATAGTTGCCGTACCTGCACTCACGCCTGTCAGCCTGCCGTTTTCAACCTTCACAATATTTGAATTACTGCTTGACCATATTAAAGCTTTGTTGTTGGCAGTTGACGGAGCAATTGTAGCTGTTAAATCCTGAGTTTTGCCGATTTCTAGGGTTGCACTCGTTTGACTGAGAGTCAGACCCGTCACAGCTGTCCTTACTGTCACAAAACAATAATCGTTATAATTGCCCGCTTCAGCAAAAATGACAACAGTGCCGTTTGCTTTCGCGGTTACCTTACCTGTTGAATCTACTGTCGCAATACTCGTGTCACTGCTACTCCATTTAACATTTTGCGGAGCGTAAGTCGGCAAAATGGATGCACTCAATGTTGCATTTGCTCCGGTATTAAGCGGCAAGGTTTTCCGGCTCATCGTAACCTTAGTCACATCAGCATTGCTAACAGTCACTCTACAGCTTGCAGTCTTGCCGTTAGCACTTCTGCCTGTGATTACTGCCGTGCCTGTTTTCAGCGCCGTGACTACTCCGTTTGATACACTGGCAATAGCTGAATTGTCGCTTGACCACGTTACAGTCTTGTTTGTCGTATTTGTTGGAGCAACTGTCGCCGTCAGCGTCGCTTTATCCTGTACTTTTAGCTGGAGTGATGTTTGGTTCAGTGTTATTCCAGTAGCCAAAATGGGATTCACATTTATCGTGAAAGTGGCTGTTTTGCCATTGTGAGTTTTGGCTGTAATTACAGCAGTACCGTTTGCAACGCCTGTGACCTTACCTGTGACATCCACCGTAGCAATGGTTGGTTTGTCGCTTGACCATGTAACTGTTTTGTCTGTAGTATTTATGGGAGCGATGGTTGCTGTCAGTTGTGCAGTTTTGCCCGCATCAATAGTAGAGGCAGAACCGCCGGCAAGCTGCAGAGTTATTCCTGTTGCGGCGATGGGAACAACCTTAACCACGCAAACAGCGGTTTTTCCTCCTGCCGTTGCGGTGATGACTGTTTCGCCTAAGCCTGTAGTTGTAATAACTCCACTTGCGCTGATGGTCGCAACAGTTGGCTTGCTTGAAGACCAAGTCACTGTTTGCGGCGCGTAATTTGGAAGAATAGTTGCTGTGAGTGTTCTTGTTGCGCCCGCAAGCGGCATTTCAATGAGTACGTCGCTTAGGTTAATTGTTACGTTCGCAACATCGGAGTCGGTGATGGTCACAATACAGCTTGATTTTACGCCGTTAGAGCTTGTTGCGGTGATTATCGCCGTGCCTTTTTGCAATGCTGTGATAACGCCGTTATTAACACTGGCAACAGTTGGTTTGTCGCTTGACCAAGAGATATTTTTGTTTGTCGTGTTCGTTGGAAAAACCGTTGCCGTGAGTGTTGCCCTGTCTTGCAACTTCATTTGGAGGTTGCTTTGGCTTAAGGTTATATTCGTAGCCAAAACGGGATTGACAGTCACAGTGCAAACTGCACTGAAACTGCCGCCCTCGGCAACAATCATGGCAGTTCCGGCGGCGATTGCTTTAACCTTACCTGTTTGGTCAACGGTTGCGATAGCAGTATTGCTTGAAGTCCATTTGAGAGCTTGAGGTGCGTAGTTGGGAGTTACTGTCACACTTAAAGTTGATTCTTGACCGACAGCCAGTTGAAGTGTTGTGTTTACAAAAGTAACTTGCGTAATTGGCGCATCTGCAACGGTTACTGTGCAGGTTGCAGATAGCCCATTATTACTTCGGGCTGTTATAGTCGCTGTTCCTGCGCCTTTTGCAACAACAATGCCGCCAACGACTTCGGCAACAGCGGGCTTATCGCTTGACCATGTGATATTTTTGTTTGTGGCATTTATTGGGGCAATGGTTGCGGCGAGGGTTTCAGTGTCAGCAACTTTTAGGTTAAGGCTAGTTTTATTTAGTGTAATGTTTGTTACTGCGGTTTGTGCAACAGTTACTGTACAGCTTGCAGTTCGGTTTCCCTGGACTGTTCTTCCTGTGATTGTTGCCGTGCCGACTGATATGCCTGTAACAAGCCCATTATCATTTACAACGGCAATTTTTGTGTCACTGCTTGACCAAGTTATACTCTTGTTTGTTGCGTTGGTCGGCGCTACTGTCGCTGTAAGCTGAATAGTTTTATCGGCTTCAATTGTTGCTGATGTAGTTTTTAGGGTTACTCCTGTAGGCACAATCGGAACGACACTAACAACACAAAAAGCCGTCTTTGAGCCTGCCGTGGCTGTGATGACAACTTCGCCCAAGGCTACTGGGGTAATCACGCCGCCGGCAGTTATTGTTGCAACGGAAGTATCAAGGGATTTCCATGTCACTGTTTGCGGCGCATAATTTGGGAGTACTGTCGCGGTTAAATTTCTTGTTCCGCCGCCAAGCTGCATTGTTAGGGCGGTTGAGCTTAGATTAATATCTGTTACTTCTGCATCGCTGATTGTTACTGTGCAGTTTGCTGTCCTGCCATTTGAGGTGGTGACCGTAATTGTTGCTGTGCCTGCTCTCAGTGCTGTAACAACGCCGTTTGATACACTGGCAACAGTTGGTGCTGAACTTGACCACGTTAGTGTTTGGTTTGTGGTGTTAGCCGGAGCAATAGTTGCTGCGAGAGTAGTCTTATCCTGCACTTTCATATTTAGTGCAGTTTGATTTAGAGTCACGCCAGTTGCCGCGACTGCGTTCACCGTCACGGTACAGCTTGCGGTGAAGCCGCCGTCTTGAGTGGTCGCGGTTATGGTTGCGCTTCCTACCGCAACACCCATAACTCTGCCTGCCGCATCGACTGTTGCGATGCCGTTATTTGAACTTGTCCAGTTCACGTTTCTGTTAAGGGCGGTTGTTGGTTGGACGTTCGCTGTCAGAACTTCCGATGCGCCGATCGAAAGGGTAGTGCTTGCTTTATTTAGTGTGACAGATTGCGCACTGAGTGGGGTAACACTGGATTTCAGCATATAGCCAGTCTGAGCGCCGACAGATACACGGTAGTAATTGCCGCATGAACCCACTATATTAAGAGGTATATTGTTAGCGAAGGAGGCGATTTGCCGAGCGGCAATTTCCGCGCCATCACGTAGAATTGACGTCGTGTTGGTGCGTCCAATTTGGTTGGACAGTGGGGTAAAGGCGTAAATATATACTGTCCGCCTTGAAACATTTTCCATCGTCATGACGGTGGAGCTTATGCCCTCGCTCAATCCCCGAAACACATAGCCGTCATCGGTCGGTGGGTCCATGCTGAAAATACCGTTGCCTGTTACAGACCAATTCAGTGTTCGTATCGCGGTTGTAGCTCCTTCCACATACCGGGTAGGTCGTGAAGTCGCCGTGTTGCCGACACGCAAGTTAAGTATCTCGCCTTGACCGGTTATGCGCTCGACATGATAATGAAAAACGAATCCTCTCGTGCCGTTGGGAAGCTCCACATAAACCATATCATTGTTTGCTTGTAATACGTAGCCGAGGATCTTAATTTTTACGCCTGCGGCGACTGTGGGTATTGTGGGATGTTGGTAGGCGTCGTCACTAGTGCCGGCTATATAGAATTTTGTCTCCCGGCTTGTTGTTGCATCAAAATCTCGGTAGGGTTGGTAAACGGTGATCCGACAGTTTTCCATGTCGCCGTTTGCGGCGGTGGCTCTTATCCAACCAAAACCCGTTCCATTCGCTGTAACAAGTCCATTTTGGTTTACCGAGGCGATAATTGATGTATCTTGCGACCATGTTATATCTGTACCAGTGGCGGTTAGTTGGAACGTTCCAAATTCAGGGAGGACTAGATTTGTTCTGTTGAGTGTGACTGTGCCGGCGGCAAAAACTTGAAATCCGCTCAAAGAAAAAGCTGTCAGCACTATTGCAAATGACATGACAGCTGATAAAAATCGGCGCAGGGTAAACAAGGAATCGTAGCTAGACTTCTTCTGTTCTTTTGGTTTTGTTCTCATGAGAAAAGACCTCCGACTTTTGATTTTTGTTGCAAATTGACTAGCAAAGATTGGGAGCCAATTTGTGTAAATACAAGAGATGAATTGGAAATATTTGGATAAAAACCTTAACTTGCTTTGTTATTCTATCACATATATTGTCGAAAGTCAAGACATTTTCAATTCAACTTCCCACAAAACGCACCAGAAGTTAGGTGACTCGTTTGGATGTATGCGCAAATACCCTCTTTATCTCTAGCGGTTCGACTATCTCTCATTCCAAAATTCCTAATCTAGCAAAAGAACTCTGTGCGGTCTACCTGACCGCTGATTGGCACAATTCAAACCAAAACGTGCTACCTTTGCCCGTTTCGCTGATAACGCCGTATTCGGCATTGTGCAGGACAAGAACGTTTTTTACGATGGAAAGTCCTATTCCCGTCCCCACTATCGCCCGTTTATGCGTTTCGTTTAATTTGTAGTATCTGTCCCAGATGGCTCCCTGCTTTTCTTTCGGGATTCCTTCTCCGGTGTCGGTCACTTCAAAACGCACATTTCTATTTGTTCGTTTTAATGAAATAATTACGCGTTTATCATCGCCTGTAAAATTAACGGCGTTGCTGATAAGGTTGTAAAGCGTTCGGCGCAACATAGGCTCATTGCCGTAAACGTTGAGATTTTCTTCGATATTTATTTCAAACAAATAGCCGCCTTTGTCAGCCAGTGTGTTAAAGCTCGAAAGAATATCACTAAGGCATTGGCTCAAATTTACAACAGATTTTGTAATGTTGGTATTACCTGATTCAAGCTTTGATAATTCGAGAATTTCGCCTACCATGCCTGTAAGCCAGTCAGCTTCTTTGATTATTGTGTCGCAATTTTCGTTCCGCTTGACCGGATCGTTCCCGGAAACATCTTTAATCAATTCACCGTTTAATTTTATGATAGTCAGCGGCGTTTTCAAGTCGTGAGATACATTGGCAATGAATTCCCTGCGGTAATTATCCAAGCTGCGCAGCTCACCAGTCGTGTAATTCAATGCGGACGCCAACTGATGTATCTCGGTAAAGCCGTCGTCATAAAAGGTTCCATCTAATTCGCCCTTTACCAAACGCTCCGCCGATTTTGTAAGATTAATAATCGGCTTTGACAGTTTTTTTGAAATCCATTGCGCCATGAAAAGAGCGAGGATAAAAAGGATTGCAGTAATGATATAAAATTGCGTTTTCAAAACCGATATGGTGGAATCTATTGAGGGAATCGGACTGCTGATATACACATAATAAATCGAATTATTATTGTCAATCATTTTGGCGATATATACCGATTGCGTCATATCGAGTGCGGTGTTTTCTTCTATATAATAGGTCCTGCCGGAATTGCTTTCCCGCAGTTTTTGTAAAGCTGTATTCAAATAATTTTGCGGAAATTTGCCAAATACCCCCGGCGACAGTGCGTTAGCAGAGTCTGACGGAAAACCGTCAAAATTCCACATCATCCATCCATATTCATCAATCATAATAATGCGAAGATTGTTTTTGAATGCGTATTCGTTCATAATCGCATGAAAATCGGCATCGTCAAATCTATCGGTAATTTTATTGCCGATAGTTTTTATTTCATTTAATTTCATGCTTTCATAAAAGCTGCCGAGAAACAAAAATTGCAAAGCCCAAAGAACTGTAAGAATGATTGCGGAAAAAATCATGAGGTACAGCCAGCTTTTAAATTTTAGCCCTTTAATATTTATATTCAAAGCGGTATCCAACTCCTCTCAGAGTAACTACACAATCCCTATAAGCGCCCAAATTCACACGCAATGTTTTAATGTGGGTATCTACCGTTCGGTCATCGCCGAAAAAATCAAATCCCCAAACATTAGTCAACAGTTTTTCCCGTGAAAGCGCGATGTTTTTATTTTTCACTAGATAGAAAAGCAAATCATATTCTTTTGGCGTCAAGCTAACCGGTTTATCGTCTATTGTTACTGTGCGAGCCGTAATATCCACGGATAATCCGCCGAAAGTGTGGATTTCATGTGTTTCCTGGGCAGGGGAGAGTATTTTTTCGCTATTGCGGTTGATGATCACCTTAATGCGGGCGATCACTTCTTTGGGCGAAAACGGCTTTGTAACATAATCGTCAACGCCGACTTCAAAGCCAAACAGCTTATCGTATTCTTCGCCGCGTGCCGACAGCATAAGCACAGGAATATCCTTGAACTTTTTGATTTCCTTCACAGCGGTAAAACCGTCCATGCGCGGCATCATAACATCCATGACAATTACGTCAAAATCTGATTCGCGGCACAGGGCAATAGCTTCCATTCCGTCTTTTGCTTCTGTGACCTCAAAATCTAAAAATTCAGCATATTCCTTAAATCCAGTGCGGATCGCGTCTTCATCATCAACAATTAGAATGCTTGCCATATTATATCCTCCAGTATGGTTGAGTGCGGTTGTCATTATATCATTTTTTCGCCTGAAAATCAATGACAACAGCTTTTTTACGCCTCTATTATAAATAAAGAATATGTTGCTGTGATGTGGGCTTTGTGAAAGTTGGAAAAAGAACGTTGGCGTTTTTATAGTCGATTAACTTGAAAATCGGCTATACTCTCGGAAAATTGGCACATTTGAAAAGTAAAATCAACTGTGATATAATTATGCCGTAGGTTGGCTTTGTTTGCTTTACCGGTAAGAACGCATTCTTATCTCTAAAAAATCTGGGAATTTATTATATGAGCAAATTTACATGGAGCCCTGAACAAGAAAAAGCAATCACTGCCCGCGGCGGTGCGGTTTTGGTATCCGCCACAGCGGGGAGCGGCAAGACCGCCGTACTGGTGGAGCGGGTGTTGCGTCGTCTTGAAAACACAGATTTGCTCCCCGACCAGTTATTAATTGTCACATTCACTCGGGCGGCGGCGGCTCAACTGCGCCAAAAGCTAGGTGCAAAGCTCGCCCAATTGGCGAGGGAAAACCCCCACCGCCTTGACTTGCGCCGCAAGTTGTTGCTCCTGCCCACGGCACAAATCTCCACCATCGACAGCCTTTGCTCCCGTATTGTCCGGGAAAACTTCAGCGACTGCGCACTTCCCCCTGACTTCAAGTTACTGGACGACCCTCAGTCAAAAGCCCTAG
>Ga0099364_10004412_pt1 | contig 21339 bp, 18 predicted proteins | sample TergutTh196P3_FD_73070 | JGI IMG/M metagenome (GOLD analysis project Ga0099364, IMG submission 73070) | Microcerotermes parvus P3 segment gut microbial communities from Pointe-Noire, Republic of the Congo - Th196 P3 | ecosystem: Host-associated > Arthropoda: Insects > Digestive system > Gut ... | reverse complement strand
AAATATGTGGACAACCTTGTGTTAAAAGGCGGCTTGCTCATATATACACTCACCAATTTTGAAAGCCGTGCTACGATTGATGTAGATTTTTTGCTACGGCAACTACCCAATTCTGTTGCAGATATAAAGATTATAATCGATGAGATTCTTGCTATCCCCACCGGAAATGATTATATTAGCATGGAAGCTAAAGGATATGAAGAAATCTCGCCACAAAGAAAATATAAGGGAATCAGCACACAAATAATCGGGCGTATTAAAAATGTGCGTGTGCCGTTCAATGTAGATATTGGTATTGGCGATGTAATCATACCAAAAGCTGAGTTTAGAAAAATCAGCACCCAGCTTCCTGATTTTGAATCGCCGAGAGTCAATACCTATTCCCTTGAAAGTACCATTGCCGAAAAACTTGACGCTATCTTGCAACGGTTTGAACTCACCGGGCGTATGAAAGATTTTTATGATATTTATTATTTGGCAAGGACATTTGATTTTGATGGTTTGAAACTCCAAAACGCAATATTTGAAGCGCTGCAAAACCGTGGAACAACCTATGAAAAAAACAGTTTTGAGCGTATAATACAGCTTGCTAATGATGCTGACATGCACACTAAATGGAAGTATTTTTTGAAGAACATAAAAAATGAATCGTTGGATTTTGCTGTTGTTATAAATGAAATTAAGGTGTTCTTGGAGCCTGTGTATGAAGCGATTATTAAGGAAACGGAGTGGCAGAAGAAATGGAATTGCGTGAAAACGATATGGAGATAGACTCGGTGAGATATTCCATTGTCTTGATCAATACCGATCCCATTGAACCTACATTCCGCAAAGCAAAACGGCAGAGTCTTTCCCTGCCGCATACTAACCGGAGTTCCGGGTTTATGCAAGTGCATTCGTTATTCTTCCTGGCTTTGTAAATTTGCTTTTTCCAGTTCGGCGATTTCTTCAGTGCTTAACCTAAGCTTCTGCGCAATAGTCTGTATGTCCAGGATACCAAGCAAACTCTTGGCATCTTCTAACCTCGCTTCCTCTCTGCCTTCCTCTCGACCTTTCTCCAAGCCTTTCTCTAAGCCCTCCTCCAAGCCCTCTTCTTTTCCTTTATCAAAACTTCCTGTCATATCATTGTAATAGTCAAGCTCAGCCTTCTCCCGCATCGCCATCTCGTAGCGCAGCTTTTCCTCGGCGCTCACATAGACAAGCCGTTGTATCGCTTTTTCCATCATCGGGTCCCGTTTTGCTAACATTTCAAGCACCTCCCCGCTTTCGGCAGATAAGAACTGCATCCACATATCTTTCACGTTGTCATTTTCTGTCATGCGTACTTTCGGCAGTTCGATAAAATGAAGTTCTATCACGTCGGTCAACTCGTCGTGGGTTCTCGTATTTTTCAATCTGTACTGATTATGGTATTCCGCATAGGGTAAGCAAGCAAAGTCCATGATATTGATCGCGATTGCCGGGCATAAATCCTTAAAATCCATGCTTTGCAACATTTGTTCTATGAAAAGCTTGGACATATAAAAAATGCTTCGCTTATCCATATTATACCTGTTTTCGAGCTGCAGCTCAAGATCAATATGCTTTCCAGACGTCTTAATTCGGATGTCCAATCGGGAAAGCCTGCCGGATTCATGTGCCGGAACCAGTTCTGTATTAAGAACTGCCAAATATTCTGCTTGAATGTCGATTTCCAAAATGCTTGACAACAATGACGCAAGCAATGCCAAATCGCCGAGGAAAACCTCTTTGAAAATTAAGTCATACTTGGCTTTGTAAACCGTCATACCTTGGTATTGCAATGTTTTTTCTGCCAACCTGGGTATCCCTCCCAAAAAGGAATAAACTGCCATAAATTAATAATAATGGATAATCGTGGAAGCGTCAATACTTTTTGTATCATTTGAAAAGGGAGGGCCCGAACCGCAGGGATCATCAAACAGCAGTAGTAGCGGTACCAGCGGGTGAATAGACACAGTTTTCTTGTAACTGTTATGTGATATTTAACGGCTTTGTATTGCGCAACAAAGCAAACTATACTATAATGAACTCGTCTTTTTATTGGCTTACCCAGGTGTTATGGAAGCTTATCTAAGGAGAGGAAGGATGACTTTGGAAGTAGTACCGGCGCGGCGCCTCTGCGGCAGCTCTGAATCATACTGCCACCGCAGGGCGCGATTTGTTTTTTTCAGCCTTCCCGGACGGGAAAAGAAAGAGGTGCAGGGACATTGACAAAATATATCATTAAACGTATTCTGTGGATGATCCCGGTTTTGCTTTGCGTCGTCACGATTGTATTTACTATCACATACTTTACGCCAGGCGACCCGGTTTTGATCATCCTCGGGGCGGGGAATTACACCCCTGAGGCTTATGCGAAGAAAGCTGCGGAGCTTGGACTCGATAGAAGCTATATAGGCCAGCTCACTACTTATATATGGAATTTAGTGACAAAACTAGACTTGGGGAGATCCTTTTTAACGAATATCCCCGTATCAAATGAATTGATGGTGCGGATTCCCGTCTCCTTCCGGCTGAGCCTGATGGGCATAGCCGTTATGGTATCTGTGGGCTTGCCCCTGGGCATGATCTCCGCGCTGAAGCAGTATAGCATACTGGACACCACGCTGACTTCGATCTCCCTGATCATCGCGGCAATGCCCGCTTTCGTCATGGCGATTCTGAACCTCCTGATCTTTGGCGTCATTCTCAGAGTACTCCCTACTACAGGGCTGGATAGTTGGAGAAACTATATTCTGCCTGTAGTCAGCGCCGCCGGAAGCGGCATCGGGGTATATCTTCGCATGACCCGCACGACGATGCTGGAAGTCATACGGCAGGACTATATCCGTACAGCCAGGGCGAAAGGCCAGATTGAGAGAGTCGTCATACAGCGGCATGCCCTGCGGAATTGTCTGATCCCGCTGGTCACAGTCATTGGCGCTTTCGTCGCGACCGTGTTCTCCGGATCGATCATCGTGGAGACCATCTTCAACATCACCGGTATGGGAACCTACCTGATGGGCGGACTGCTGGGCAGAGACTATCCGATCATCAACGGCACCGTATTTGTGATCTGTACCTTGGTGTGCACGGTCAACCTGTGCGTAGACATCGCCTACGCCTTCATCGACCCTCGCGTTAAAGCGCAATTCACTTCTCCTCGAAAGAGGGCTAAGATTGTGAAGGAGCTCATCGAAGTAAAGGGGGAGGCGAGCTGATGCTACTGATGCTGATGACAAAACAAGGTCAGGAAAAACTGGCCCGGGATATGGCGGAAATCGCGAAAAAGAAAAGCCAGTGGGGCGATGTTTGGAAAAGGCTGTTCCGCAACAAGCGGGGCGTATTGGGCATGGGCATCGTCGTCCTTCTGTTGATATTCGTCCTGGGCGCAAATTTTTTTACCAACTATGATTATGCCGTACAGGACGTCACGAATCGATACGGCATGCCGGGACGCGAACATCTCATGGGCACGGACAATTACGGCAGGGATATCTTCACGCGCCTCCTCTATGGCGGCAGAATCTCGCTGATGGTTTCGATGATGTCGGTCATCATATCCGGCTGCATTGGTATTGCGCTGGGATCCATCGCCGGCTACTTCGGCGGCAGAATCGACCTGGTGATCACACGGTTGCTGGATATCCTGATGGCGATCCCCGCGCTCCTGATGGCTATCGCGATTTCATCCGCACTGGGCTCCGGCCCGGTCAATACCGCGCTGGCGATCTCCGTATCCGGTATTCCCCACAGCATGCGTATCATGCGATCCACGGTGCTTTCCATTAAGAGCAACGATTTCGTGGAAGCGGCCAGGGCGACCGGTTCGAAGCATATGCGGATTATTTTCCGACATATCCTGCCCAATACCGTGGCGCCGCTCATTGTCAACTCGACGCTTCAGATCGGCGGCAACATCATGGCCATATCCGGATTGAGTTTCATCGGGCTGGGGGTACAGCCGCCAACGCCGGAATGGGGATCGATTCTCGCCGCGGGGCGTATCTTTATCCGGGACTTCTGGCCCATCATCGTGTTTCCGGCAATGTGCATTATGTTGACTGTTTTTGGCTTTAATATGTTCGGCGACGGGCTCCGGGACGCCCTAGACCCAAGACTAAAGGATTAGGAGACGGAGGATTATGAGCTTACTGGAGATAAAAGGCTTAACCATCCATTATGAGACCCGGGAAAGCGTGATCAGCGCGGTAAACGGGCTCGATCTAAGCATCGACGAAAGTAAAACCCTTGGCCTTGTGGGAGAAACCGGCGCGGGCAAGACAACGACAGCCCTGGGCGTCATGCGCCTGGTGCCGGATCCCCCCGGGAAGATCCTGGGCGGAGAGATCCTGTTCGAAGGAAAGGACCTGCTGAAAGCCACGGATAACGAGATCCGCAAAATCCGGGGCAACGACATATCCATGATCTTTCAGGATCCGATGACCGCACTGAACCCCATTATCCGTATCGGGGACCAGATTGCCGAGGTCATCCAGCTCCACGGTAACTGCTCGAAGACGGAGGCGATGGTGCGAAGCCTCAAGATGCTGGAAACGGTAGGCATTCAACCGGAAAGGAGCATCGAATACCCGCACCAGTTCTCCGGGGGAATGAAGCAGCGCGTGGTCATCGCCATGGCCTTAGCCTGCAGCCCGAAGCTGTTGATCGCCGACGAACCTACCACAGCCCTGGATGTGACGATCCAAGCCCAGGTACTGGAGCTGATGAACGAACTGAAGCAGCAGAACAAGACCTCCATGCTCCTGATCACCCACGATCTGGGCATTGTAGCGGAGACCTGCGACGAAGTGGCGATCATGTACGCGGGGGAAATCGTGGAGTACGGTTCATTGGCGCAGATATTCCGCAATGCCTTGCATCCCTATACGATCGGCTTATTCGGATCGATACCCTCCCTGGACAAGGATGTGGACAGGCTCAACCCGATCCAGGGCCTGATGCCGGATCCGGCGGATTTACCGGAAGGTTGCAAATTCCATGAGAGATGTAACTTTATCGACGAGAAATGCGAGACGGGCGAACTGGAGACGGTAGAGGTAGAGCCGGGGCACTTCGTCAGATGCCTGAGAGTTGCGAAGGGGGAGATATAAATGGCGGAGCTTCTCAAGGTAGAGCATCTGAAAAAATATTTCGCTACGCCGGCGGGGCAGTTGCATGCTGTGGACGACGTGAGCTTTGTAATCAACAAGGGCGAAACGCTGGGGGTCGTGGGAGAAAGCGGCTGCGGGAAGTCGACGCTGGGGCGCGTTGTACTGAAGCTGCTCGATCTCACGGACGGAAGGATTGTCTTCGAAGACAGGGACATCACGAGTATCAGCGAGAAAGACAGCATAGCGCTACGCAAAGAGATGCAGATTATCTTTCAGGATCCCTATTCCTCGCTGAACCCCAGGCTCTGCGTGTCGGAGCTGATCGGCGATCCGCTGATCGTGTACAAGATGTACAATAAAGATGGACGCCAAAAAAGAGTCTATGAGCTGATGGACTTGGTGGGCCTGGCCAGGCGCTTTGCCTTTTCCTATCCCCATGAGCTGGATGGCGGACGCAGACAGCGTATCGGCGTGGCCAGGGCGCTGGCCCTCTCGCCGAAGTTCATTGTATGCGACGAACCGGTCTCCGCGCTGGATGTATCGATCCAGGCGCAGATCCTGAATCTGCTGCAAGATCTGCAGGCGCAGCAGAACCTGACCTATATCTTTGTCACCCACGACCTGTCGGTGGTTAAGCATATATCGACCGATATCCTGGTGATGTATCTGGGCGTAATGGCAGAGAAATGCGAATCCAAGGAACTGTTCAGGAAGCCCTATCATCCGTATACAAAGGGGCTCCTGTCCGCAATCCCCGTACCGAATATCGACCACGTGAAGCGGCCGGTGGAGCTGCTGGGCGAGTTGACCTCCCCCATAGAGCCGAAAGACGAATGCCGCTTCCTGGCGCGCTGCAAATACGCCACGGACGTCTGTCGTCAGGGCGCCCCGACGTACCAGGAAGTTGAGCCGAATCATTTTGTGACCTGCCACAATGTCAGGGAGATCAACAATTTGTAACGAAGGTTCGTTCAATAGCGGAGGACGGAGGATTATCAGCATTTGAAAAAGTACATTATCGAACGGATACTATGGAGTATACCGGTCATGATGGGCGTGATCGTGATTGTGTATACGATCACGTATCATACCCCCGGCAGGCCGGCAGTCAGCGCAATCAAAGCGTCGGCAATCGGTTTAAACAGGCCCTATATCGTACAACTCGGCAACTATCTATGGAATGTGTTCACCAGGCTTGATCTGGGGAAATCGTACTTGACCAACATTCCCATCACAGCGGAACTGGCCGACAGGATCCCCGTTACGTTCCTGCTGGGCGCTATGAGCATTTTGCTGATGATGATCATCGGCGTACCTTGCGGTATGCTGTCCGCGCTGAAGCAATATAGTGTGCTCGATGTAAGCCTGACTTCCTTTTCCTTAATTATGTCGGCCATACCCGGCTATGTCCTGGCGCTCTTAAGCGCTGTTTTTTTCGGCGTTGTACTCAGGTGGCTCCCGCCATCCGGTCTCGGAAGCTGGAAATCCTGGATCCTGCCTGTGACCTGCTCTGCCGTGGGGAGTATCGCTGTCTTCATTCGCATGACGCGCACAGCTATGCTGGAAGTGATCCGGCAGGATTACATCCGTACGGCAAAGTCAAAAGGCCTCAAAGACAGCGCCGTCATCCGCAGGCACGCCTTGAAAAACTGCATGATCACCCTTGCCACGGTTATTGGCTTGTATAGCGCGGCTGCATTTTCCGGATCGATCATCGTGGAGACGATTTTCAATATTCGCGGTATGGGCTTATATCTGATGGACGGGATTCTGGCGCGGGACTACCCGGTGATCAACGGCGCCGTGCTGGTGATCTCTCTGCTGGTGTGCGTGGTAAACCTGGCGGTGGATATTGCCTACGCCTTCATCGACCCGCGGATCAAAGCACAGTTTACTGCTTAGTGGAATAGACGCCATACTCTTAACGAACGCGAAACAAAATGTGGAAAATAGTTGAAGCGCGAGTTTAGTAGTATGGTCTGGTATGGTATAATTAATCATAGGATGAATAGGGAGATGCTGCGCATGAAGTACAGGACGAACCCCAGGACGGGGCAGGAACACTCTTTGTTGGGCTTTGGCGCCATGCGTCTGCCCGCCCCGAAAGACAATCCCTCTGGTATCGATGAAGCCGAGTCGATCCGGATGATCCGCTATGCGATCGAACAGGGAGTGAACTATATTGACACGGCTTACACCTATTATGAAGGCGGTAGTGAGGAAGTCGTAGAAAAGGCGCTACGCGACGGCTATGGCGACAAAGTCATGGTCGCGACCAAGCTTCCCACGATGCGGCTGAGAAAAGCGGAAGAGCACCAGGCCTTCCTGGATACCTCCTTAAAGCGTTTGCGACGGGATTGTGTGGACTTCTATCTTCTGCACGGTATGAAGGAGCGCTACTGGCCGGTCGTACAGGAATTGGAGACTGCTTCTTTTCTGGTCAAAATGAAAGAAGCGGGAAAGATTAGGAATATGGGCTTTTCCTATCACGGGGAAAGCCTTGCGCTGTTTAAGGAAATGCTCGCACACGCGCCCTGGGATTTTGTACAGATCCAGCTCAACTACATGGACGCGGATAAGCAAGCCGGGGTGGAAGGACTGCGTTACGCCGCTTCAAAAGGATTGGCGGTGATCGTTATGGAACCCTTGAAAGGCGGGAAGCTTACGACCAGCATCCCTCCGGCAATCCTGCAATACATGGATTCCTTCAAAGTCAGGCGATCTCCTGCCGACTGGGGACTCAGATGGGTGGCAAACCACCCGGAGGTCACGACCATCTTAAGCGGGATGAGCAGCTTTGCGCAGGTTGAAGAGAATCTCCGGATCATGGATAGCGCCGACGCCGGTTGCCTGAATCAGGACGAGCTGGCGACCATTGACACGATCGCCCGCGAATATGACAAGCTGATCCCTTATGCCTGCACATCCTGCGGGTATTGCCGTCCGGGCTGTCCGATGCAAATCGAGATTCCCTTGATCATTGGCATGCGCAACGAAGCTTCTATGTATGACTGCCATGACAGGATTCGCTATGAAATCAGCCATATGATGCGGAAGCCACCCTCTCTTTGCACCAAATGCGGGCAATGCGAAGAGGTATGCCCCCAACATCTGCAGGTTTCCGCGATTATGCAGGAGTGCGGGGAGATGTACGAAGATGAGAGCTTGCAGTATTGGCGGGAATATGTAGAGCCGGAAGAGCCAAAGGAGACGAAGCAAACGAAGGGAAAAGAAGGGTAATCCATCATGCGAATCACAGAAGAGACAATGAGAAAACTCAGCGGCCTAGTTAAAATCAACCTGACGGAAGCCGAGTCTTCCAGACTGGCTTTAACGATCGAAGACATGTTGCATCTGGCGGATAAGCTCGAAGAAGCGGATACGGCCGGCGTCGCAGAGACTTCGCACGCGGTGCAACTGCAATCGGTATACAGGGAAGACGTGATGGTTCGGTCGCCATCGAGAGAAAAAATGCTGGCTAACGCGCCGGAGCGGGACGAAACCTGCTTTATAACGCCGAAGGTGCTGGAGTAGTACCTTACGGACTTGGGTCTGTGATAAAAAACGCGAAAATGTAAGGTACTAACGCTGCGGAATCGCAGCGCCGCGAAGCGGAAGGGATGAGCGACACGCGCGCGAATCCCGACAGGGCATGGGGCAGAGCCCCATGTAACATTCACCCAAGGGGATGCTGCTTCACTTAGGGATGGGCGGCAGCCCATGTTAGGAGGAAGTTGGATGCAGGCAGCGCAGGAACAAGGATTGGCAACCCTTTCCCTGGTACAGATCGGAAAGCTTTTGCAAAATCGGGAAACCACCAGCAGCGAGATCGCCGAAATCCTGCTGGACAGGATCGGAGCAAGCGGGAACAATGCCTATGTGCTGACGAATGAGCAAGCACTGAAAGCGGCTGCGATTTCCGATAACCGCCGTATAGCGGGATCGCCCTTAAGCGGGATAGACGGCGTACCTGCCGCGTTGATGGATAATATCTGCGTCGAAGGTATGCGGACAACTTGCGCGTCCCGGATGCTGGAAGGCTTTGTACCGCCTTATTCCGCTGCGGTTGCGGAGAGCTTGGAGCAAGCGGGCGTTATACTCCTTGGCAAACTGAATATGGAGGAATTCGCTGTTGGCCCGACCTTGGGTGAACGCGCTGAAAACACTCTCTTTGCCACGACAAAAAATCCTGTCGACGCCGCATACACCCCCGGGAGTTCATCCGCCGGTCCTGCCGCAGCGGTCGCCGAGGATACGGCATATTTTGCTCTGGGCAGCGATGTGGGCGGTTCGGCAAGGCAGTCCGCGGCTTTCTGCGGCGTAGTCGGCCTGCGCCCCGGCTTCGGGCGGGTATCCCGTTACGGACTGGTGCAATGCGCATCCTCGCTGGATCAAATCAGCATTACCGGCAAAGACGCGGCAGATTGTGCACTGGTTCTGTCGCTGATTGCCGGCTATGACGCCAGAGATCCCGCCGCCTGTAAGGACCGGACGCCGGATTATCTCCGGAATCTCATGGGGGCGGTCAGGCTGAAGGAACTCAGGATCGGCGTGCCCAAAGAATATATGGGCCAGGAAGTCGGGGAAGAAATCCGGCAAAGCGTCAAATCCTTATCGGCGGCGATGCAGGAAGCCGGCGCAGTGGTCGAAGAATGCTCCCTGCCCCATACGGACTATGCCGTCAGCGCCTATCAGGTGATTGCGGCGGCGGAGTTCAGCAGCAACATGAATCGCTATGACGGCGTGAAGTTCGGCTATCGGACCGCCTCGTATGAGAATTATGACGATATGCTGCGCAAGACCCGCACGGAAGCCTTCGGCGAGGATGTGAAACGAAAGATGCTGTTCGGGGCCTATATCCTGAGCCAGGAAGGCTTTAACGCTTGGTTCAAGCCGGCGCAGCGGGTCAGAACACTGGTTCGGGATGACTTTCAGCGTGTATTTGGCAAATATGATATTTTACTTGCGCCGACGTCGCCGGTCACTGCCTGGCCGGTGAGTAAACAGTTTAGCGATCCTGCTGAGGCATGCGCCATGGATCTTTGTACGGTTTCGGCGAGTCTTGCCGGACTCCCCGCCATCAGCATACCTTGTGGCAATGACAGCGCGGGGCTGCCCATCGGCCTTCAGCTGATCGGACCGGCTTTATCGGAAGATCTCCTGCTGCAGGTTGCCCGCGGGGCTGAAGAACTATGCGGTCTAGTATAATCAACGGTTGCGGCGGCAAGGGCGCCCCACACAATCTATAAATCGAAAAGGTGAGCGTATATGTCCACATATCAACCGGTAATCGGATTGGAAGTCCACGCGGAACTGGCCGCTGAAAGCAAGATTTACTGCGGATGCTCCACTGCTTTTGGCGGCGAAGAAAACACGCATATCTGCCCGGGATGTCTGGGTATGCCGGGTACCCTTCCCCTGCTCAATCGTAAGGTAGTGGAGCTGTGTGTGAAAGCCGGTTTGGCGCTAAACTGCAAAATTAATCCGTATTCCCGGCAGGACCGTAAGCATTACTTTTATCCGGATTTACCGAAGGGCTTCCAGATCTCCCAATTGGAGCTGCCGGTCTGTTATGACGGCTACTTGGATATCGAGCTTGCGGGACAGCGCAAACGGATACGGATCAACAGGATTCATATAGAGGAAGATGCGGGAAAACTGATTCACGGCGCAGGCGAAACCAGGGTCGATCTTAACCGCGGCGCCGCAGGCTTGATCGAAATCGTCTCGGAGCCTGACTTGTCCGGCCCGGACGAAGTCTACGCCTATATGGAAACCTTGCGGCAGGTATTGCTATATACCGGTGTTTCCAATTGCAAAATGGAAGAAGGGGCGCTTCGTTGTGATATCAATATTTCCCTTCATCATGAAGGAGAGCCTTTCGGTGTACGGACGGAAATGAAGAACCTGAATTCTCTTTCTGCCGCGAGGGCGGCGGCGGCTTACGAAATCAAGCGACAAACGCGGATCCTGGAAGAAGGCGGCGAATTATTTCAAGCGACGCTGCGCTGGGATGACGATAAAGGCGAAAACTACGTAATGCGAGTAAAAGAGCATGCGGAAGAATACTATTATTTCCCGGAACCGGACGTCATGCCCATTGTCATTTCCCAGGAGGAAGTGGAGACGATCCGGGCTTCGCTGCCGGAGATGCCCGAAGCCAGAAGGCGGCGCTATCGGGAACAGTATAATCTGTCGGATTACGACGCCGGGATCCTGACGGTTTCGAAAGCCCTGAGCGACCTTTTTGACCGTGCGGCGGAGACAGGCGCGCCTCCCAAGATTTGCGCCAACTTTATCATGGGAGATATCATCCGGCTTCTGAATGAGAAAGGCCTGGAAGCCGAGCAGCTGCCTTTCGGCGGAGCGGATCTGGCGGAGTTGGCGACTTTGGTCAGCACGGGCGCCATCAGCAGTTCCGCCGGCTCGAAGGTAACGGAGCTCCTGTTTCAGCCGGTCAATGCCGGCAAAAGCCCGGGAGAAATCGTGAAAGAACAGAATCTGGAGCAAGTCAGCGACGATACGGCAATCCGGGATATGTGCCGCGATGTGATCGAGCAGAATCCGAAAATTGCGGCGGATTACCGCGGGGGAAAGAAACAGGCCATATCCGCATTGGTTGGTCAGGTGATGAAAGCTTCCCAGGGAAAAGCCAATCCGGGCATGGTCAATCAAATTTTGCAAGAACTTCTTGAGGTTTGATATGCGCAACATCACCATCATCGGCGCAGGGGGTTGGGGCACGGGGCTGGGCGTGAGCCTGAGCTTAAACGGACACCAGGTCCGTATTTGGGATATATCCGCGGAGAATCTCCGGGATATGGAAGCATGCCGTGAGAACCGGCGTTATCTGCCGGGCGTCTCTCTGCCCGACGAACTCAGGATCGTATACGGGCATGAGGAAGCCCTCAAGGATGCGGAGATCGTGATCTTTGCGGCGCCCTCTCAGCAGTTTCGCAGCGCGTTGCTGTCTGCGTTGCCCTATCTGCGGCCTTCCGTGACAGTTGTCAATGTCGCCAAAGGCATCGAGCAGTCCACGTTGATGCGGATGTCGGAGGTCGCGACGCAGATTCTGCCTGCCACGATGAGGAGTGGATACAGCGTGGTGTCCGGCCCTTCCCATGCGGAAGAGGTAGGCAGGTCGCTCCCTACAACCTTGGTCGCCGCAGCGGAGGATCGGAGCAGAGCGGAAGACGTGCAGGACTTTCTGATGAACGACCGGCTGCGGGTCTATACCAGCACCGACCTGAAAGGCGTCGAACTGGGCGGCGCATTGAAGAACATCATTGCCCTGGGCGCCGGCATATCCGACGGACTGGGATTCGGAGACAATACCAAAGCGGCGATGATGACCAGGGGCATTACGGAAATCAGCCGTCTTGGCGTGGCGCTGGGCGCCAGAGAAGATACGTTCTACGGGCTGGCGGGGATAGGCGACCTGATTGTAACCTGCACCAGTATGCACAGCCGCAACCGCCGCTGTGGAATCCTTATCGGTGAAGGTATGCCGCCGGCGCAAGCCATAGAGAAAGTGGGCATGGTGGTGGAAGGTATTGATACCACAGAAGCCGCCTATGCTTTAGCACAAAAGACAGGCGTTTCCATGCCCATCACCGAGCATATCTATGCTGTGCTGAAGGGCGCGATCAGCCCCAGGGAGGCGGTAGAAAGCCTGATGACACGCAGCAGGAAACGCGAACGCGAAGAGGACTTATATTAAAGTGGGCTGCCGCGCATAGAATGAATCTTTATGCGGAAGCCCGATTCATAGAATAGGAGGTACAGATATGGCCAAAGGAAATGAAGCATATGACATCTGGTGGGAAAAAGCAGGAGAGAAAGAAAAAAAAGAAGCCTTCCGCTTCAGTGACGAGTATATGGCTTTCCTCCAATCCTGCAAAACAGAAAGGGAGGTCAGCGCTTACGCGGTCTCCTGTTTAGAGAAACAGAAATACGCAGATCTTGATGTACTAGTAGAGAAAGACAAGGGCAAAGGAAATTTGCTGGCGCCGGGAGACAAAGTGTACCGCAACTGCCAGGGCAAGTCGATACTCGCCGCCGTGATCGGAAAGCAGCCGCTCAACCGGGGCGTCAACGCAATAGCGGCCCATATCGATTCTCCCCGGTTGGACTTCAAGCAGAACCCGTTTTACGAAGACAGTCACTTAACGCTTGCGAAAACCCATTACTATGGAGGCATCAAGAAGTATCAGTGGGTTTGTATGCCTCTGGCGCTGCATGGCGTTGTTTTTCTCAAGAACGGAAATAAAGTCGAAGTCCGCGTTGGCGACCAGGAAGGCGACCCCTGCTTTGTCATCACCGATCTGCTGCCCCATCTGGCGCAGAAGCAAATGGAGAAAAAAGTCGCCGAAGCGGTTACGGGGGAAGGGCTGAACGTTTTGCTTGGCTCTTTACCTGATAAAGAAAAGCCGAAAGAAAAGGGCGCTGATCAAGAGAATGCCGGTCAGCCGGTAAAATCCATGCTTCTTCGGATATTGAAGGAGACGTACGGCGTCGAAGAGAGGGATTTTGTTTCCGCAGAGATCGAGGTTGTGCCGGCTTTGCCTGTCAAAGATATTGGCTTTGACCGGAGTATGATCGGCGGCTATGGACACGACGACAGAGTCTGCGCCTATGCCGCTTTGAAAGCCCTGTTGGATAGCAAGGGCGTACCAGAGAAAACGATGGTCCTTTATTTGGCGGATAAGGAAGAAGTCGGCAGTCAGGGGAATACCGGCGCCCAGTCTGTGGCTTTGCGCAATTTCCTTTCCGAATTGTGCGCCGCCACAAGCGATCGCTATCAGGATTTGATCGCCTACCGCTGCTTTGCCGCTTCACACTTGCTTTCCGCCGACGTAGGCTCCGCCGTGGATCCCAACTTTAAAGACGTCCAGGATCCGCTGAACGCAAATTATCTCGGGAAAGGTATGGTATTGGAGAAATACACCGGCCGCGCGGGCAAAAGCGGCGGCAGCGACGCGAACCCGGAGTTCATCGCCGCCCTGCGTCAGCTCTTTGATAAGGACGCCATTGCGTGGCAGACCGGGGAGATCGGCAAAGTGGATCTGGGGGGCGGCGGCACAGTGGCGGCATTTATGGCTAACCTGGGTATGCAGGTTGTCGACTGCGGCGTACCGGTGCTTTCCATGCATTCCCCCTATGAAGTCGTCAGCAAAGGAGACCTCTATCAAACGTATCTGGCATACAAGACCTTTTTTCTGAATTTCGGTTAAGGGCGGCGGAACCGGCGCCGCTTTGGGCAATGCATACAGCCCCTATTCGTTTTGTCGATGGAAATTACGAAACTCGGTATATCCGTCTTTTCCCAGCTGCTCTCTTTGAAACTTGCTGTTTTTATTCTTTGGCGTAACCAGTACGGAAGCGCCTGTCCCGCGTTCTTTGCCGGCTTCTGAAAGCATGGCGCAGAGTTCCTCGTTGGACAAGCCTTTTTCCGCGAGGAAGGCGATCTTTCTCTCCGGAGAAGGCGGTTGGAATCCCCTGTCGGTCAGTATGGAGATGATGCGCTCAAAGCCGATGGAGAACCCGCAGGCCGGCGCCTGGAGGCTGGTGAAATTGCCGACCAGCTGGTCGTAGCGGCCGCCGCCGGCGACAGAGCTCCCGAATTCTTTCACGGTAATCTCAAAGATAGGACCTGTATAGTACCCCATCCCCCGAACCAGCGTAGGATCGAAGACCAAGGCAAACTCCCCTTGGACAGCCGTATCCTTCACCGCTTCCATACAGGTGATAATGGTGTGCAGTTCTTCGACGGCGGCGGCGGCGGCTTGCCCGCTTTCCTCCGCCAACATGCCCAGCCCGGTTGCGCTGTCCGCGGCGGATACGCCGGCAGGCGCCAGCCGTTCCGCACAAACCTGAAGCAGGTCTTTGCCTTCTGCTTGCGTAAAGAACGCCAGGTAGGACTCCACCGACTCCCGGGCGAGGCCTTCCGAGAGGAGCTCCCGGGCAACGCCTTCCAACCCGATTTTGTCCATCTTGTCCAGAATGATGAAAACCTTGTCGTTACTGGAGGGAGGGAAGCCGGCGTATTCGGCCATCGCTTTAAGAAGCCGGCGATGATTCAGGCGGAGGGTGTAGTCGCTGAAGCCCAGCTTCCCCAGAAGGGTCGTGGTAGCGGTCATCAGCTCTATTTCCGCCAGCATGGAAGCGTCGCCCAGCACGTCGATATCGCATTGGGTGAATTGCCGGAAGCGCCCTTTCTGCGGTTGGTCCGCCCGCCAGACACTGCCGATCTGTAACGCTTTAAACGGATTCGGCAGTTTGTCCAGATTGTTGGCATAGAACCTGCACAAAGGCAGGGTAAGGTCATAACGCAGTCCGTTATCCACCAGATCGTCGGGGGAGGACGCCTCAGCCAGGGAGAGCTTTTCGCCCCGCTTCAGCACTTTGAAGATCAGATTCTCATTTTCTCCGCCCTGCTTGCTTGTCAAATTGCCGATATGCTCCATACAGGGCGTCTCCATCGGACGGAAGCCGAAAGATTTGTAGGTTTCCTTAATCAAATGAATGGTATAATCCCGGAGCGCCATTTCTTCCGGCAGCACGTCTTTCATACCCTTCACGGGCGCCTTTGTCAGAACCATATACCTTATCTCCTCTGTGATCAATCCAGATCATCCTGCTATGATTTGCGAATAAAATTGGTCATGACCCGTTTTTCCGCTTCGGGAACCGCGTTGCTTTGGGAAGCCAGGGCATTCAGCATCCAAGCCATATTTCTGCCCAGGGTTCTCATGATTTGTAAGCCTTCCAGATCCTGAAGCACTTCCTCAACCGTCGTCCCGTGGGTGGCGTTCCAATATTGAGAGGGAACGACAGGCATGTTGGAAATCGTAAAATACTTATTCAGCCGGTCAAAGGCGCTGGCCGCCCCGCCCCGGCGGCAATTCACGATCGCTGCCGCGGGTTTGTAGGCATAGTGCTGCGCCTTGCCGAAAAACATCCGGTCGAGGAAAGCGCAGAGTGCTCCGTTGGCGCCACCGTAGTATACAGGGGAGCCTACGATAAGGCCGTCGGCTTTGATCAGGCATTCGATCGCCGCATTAACGGGATCCCCGTCAAAGATACAGGACGTTTTCCCCCTGCAGGATCCGCATCCCGTACAGCCGTAGATGGGCTGCACGCCGATAGGGAATATCGTGGTCTCAATATTTTCTTTATGCAGTTCTTTCGCAATCTCCGACAATGCTGTGAATACGCAGCCATCCTCATGGGGGCTGCCGTTAATCATTAAGACATTCATCCTATCCCTCCTCAGAGTCAGTATACGGGTTACCGTTACAACCAATCGCGTATAGCACTTCTATTTTCCGCGAAAGCCCGGGTATAGTCAAGTACATTTTAACATGCGAGGTGACGCCCAATGAAAATCGGATTGGTGGGATTGAATCAAACAGGAAAAACTACCTTGTTTCAACTGCTTACCGGCCGGGAGGAAGGCGGGCAGGCAGCCGCCGCTAAGGGATCCGCCAATGCCGGAACGGGTATTGTACCGGACAGCCGCGTCGATTTCCTGTCTGCGCTGTACCGCCCGAAAAAAACCACCTATGCCAAAATTGACTTAGTCGACGTCGCAGGCTTTTCGGCCTCCGGGGAAAACCGGAATTCAGGCGCGGCAAAGTTCCTCAACGACGTCAGGCCTTGCGAAGCCCTGGTGCATGTATTGCGGGCTTTTCAATCCGAAACGGTAATGCATGAAATGGGAGAAGTCGATCCGGCAAGGGATCTGGAGGCAGTGGAGACAGAAATGCTTTTCGCCGATTTAGAACTGGCAGAAAGAAGGATGGAACGGATCAAAACCGGCAAAAAGATCACGAAAGAAAATGCCGAGGAACTTCAACTATTGGAGCGTTGCTTCAGCTGGATGGAGGGAGGCGGAGCAATACGGGAAATGGCGCTTTCGGAGGAGGAGAAGCTGGGGATTCGGCATTATGCTTTTTTGACTGAAAAGCCGCGTATGGCGGTGGTGAATCTGGATGAAACGCAGTGGAGCGCAAAGACATGGCCGAAGGAGAAGGCCTTACGGGATCTCTGCGAGGCGCTGCGCATCCCGCTGTTGACCCTATGCACGGAAATGGAACTGGAGATCAGCAGGCTTCCGGAAGAGGATAAGGCCATGTTTATGGAAGATATGGGAATTGACCAGCAGGGAATCACCGTACTGGCGCGCGCCGTATATGGGCTTCTTGGCTTGATCTCCTTTCTCACCGCCGGCGAAGACGAGGTGCGGGCCTGGACCGTCGAGGAGGGCGCAAACGCAAAAAGCGCTGCGGGCAAGATCCATTCCGATATCGAAAGAGGCTTTATTCGGGCAGAAGTGGTCAAGTTTCACGATATCCAAGAGTTGGGATCCATGGCTAAGGTAAAGGAAAATGGTCTGTTCCGGCTGGAGGGCAAAGAGTACATCGTTTTGGATGGGGATATCATCCATTTCCGTTTTAACGTATAAACCAAAAAGGAGGAATGCCCTATGAGACAAAGACACTGTGCGGGAGGCGTGATTTTTGCGGGAGATAAAGTGTTCTTGATGCAAAATGACAAAGGAGAATGGGTGCTTCCCAAAGGCGTAATCAGAAGTGGAGAACACCCCGGTGAAGTAGCGCTTCAGCGGGTGAAACAGGAAGCCGGTATCCAAGCGAAAATTCTTGCCCCTGCGGGAGAAACCAATTATGAATTCTTTTCCCTTTCCCGGAAAGCCCCGATTAGCAACAAGGTAGACTGGTTTATCATGCAAGCCAACGATGAAAGCTGCGAGATTAACAAGAGCGAAGGATTTCTGGACGGCGGTTATTTTTTAACGGAAGAAGCCGCGGACAGGATCACTTACAGTCAGGATAAGGCATTGGTTCATTTGTCCTTCGAAAAATATCTGACCTTCCAGGAGGAATCCTGATCTCCTTTGCGGGTGTAGGTCAGTGCAATAGTAAGCAGGCTGCCGTGCCATAAGGTATTGCTCGGAAACAGCGTTGTTAATATTTTTATTTACATTTATCGATTTTTTTGTTTTTTTATGTATTTTTTATGGTATAATAAGCTTTGAAGATAACCAGGTCTCAAGCTTCGCAATGCCCAATGACTGTATTACAATCGGTGCAGATCGGTTACGTTGGCATTCTGGCTTTGAGCGAGACGGTCGCTATGATATGCTGAGGAGGTGATTCCCGGAATAGACGCGTGATGAGGATTCCCTGCATACCGTATTTGTATTATTCCTTTACTAGCCTCGAAGACACCTTATGAATCCTGATTTATCCGCAAATTGGCCGGATAGATTCGACTTCGATTCCATGGCGGGCCTCAGCGCCCTGCCGAATCAAATCTCATATTATCACAGACCCAACTCGTTCTAATACCCATGACTTCAGTCGTGGAATAAGAACTCCTAGGGTCTGCATGGACTCATCTAACGTTCAACATGGGTCTTCATCCTATGCTGAACGAAGATTCGTTCAATTGCACTTAATTATAATTTATAATGGAAGGCAAGGTGATCTTTTCCATGGCAGAAACCGGACACACCACTTTGGAATCGGCAGCAGTTAAACTGTCGAATAAGGAAAGATTCTGTTACGCTGCCGGCGTTATTGGTATGATCATACCTTTTAACCTACCGCTTGGCTACCTTACATACTACTGGACAGACGTAGCGCTGATCCCTATGAGTATTGTTGCTACTTTCTTGATGCTGAATAAGCTGTGGGACGCCATCAACGATCCCATCATCGGCGCTATGGCTGACCGTACCCACACGAAGAACGGCAGATACCGCCCCTGGATTATCCCCGCCGGCATCACGTCGAACCTCACCTGTCTGCTGCTGTTCATGCGGATTCCGGGCGCTTCCCAGACCGTACAGACCATCAGCTATTTTGTATCCTACTTTATATTCGTGGCGGCGTTCACGGCCCTCGAGATACCGCATCTGGCCATGAAGTCCACATTAACTACGGATTATGCCCAGCGCGGTATACTCACCTCCTGGCGGCAGACAAGCGCCAGTCTGGTCATGGCGACCATTGCCGCCACCTACCTGCCGATGACGATCTACCTCGTACCCGGTGACCGTGCGGCAGGATACTTCTACGCAACATGTATTTTCCTTGCGATTTCGACACCCTTCTACTTCATTTGCTACTACGGCACCAAAGAACGCATCCTGCCGGCGGCAGATGAGAAGGATCCGCCTTTTAGCGAAAGTTTGAAGTGTCTGAAAGGCAACAAACCGGCGCTTATGCTCATGGGCGCCCACCTTTGCCACGGCTTAAACGGCGCGTTGGCCGGGGGCGTGGGCATCTACTTCTGGACCTATTACGCCGGCAACGTGCTGTATCAGGCCCAGAACGCGACCTTTTCCTCATTCGGCGGTACGATTGCCGCCATGCTGATGGGCGTTCTGCTCAAGCTCTATCCGAATAAGCGCAACCTGGGCATCATGGCCTGGTCTTTCTCCTGCGTTGTCGCTGTCTGTATGTACTTCCTGGCGCCCATGGTCCTTACCCCGGGCGGCCGCCTTGCCTGGTACATCATTAACCTGTGCAGGGGCGCCATCGGCGGCGTCGGCTTTGTTTGCCTCTTCTCCATGGTGCCGGAAGTTACCGAGTACACCATCGCCAAGTATGGCCTGCGCGCCAGCGGCTTCATCGTCGCTATCGTCAACTTTACATTCAAATTCGGTACTTCCTTCGGTCAAGGCGCCAGCGGCTGGATCCTGGCTGCCCTTGGGTATGTACCCAACCAGCCTCAGAACCCCGTGCTGTTAGGTTACCTCAGGTTTGCGCTGACTATGCTGAGCGCGATCATCACCGGTATCGGCGTATTGTTCTTCTCGGGTTATAAGATCACAAAAGAATCCCATGAAGAATTGCTCAAGACGATCAATGCCGACGCGTAAAGCCGGATAAGGCGAAGCGCGTCTGAAGCACGGATCGGCAACTACGCAAGCGGCGGACCCCGTCCGCTGATGCACATTGAATCATCCCATAAGGAATCCCGCCTGCAATGGTATTCGCAGGCGGGATTCTTCTTTCAAAGGTGCGAGTCGGATTTGAACCGACGAATGGCGGCTTTGCAGGCCGCAGCGTTACCCCTTCGCCATCGCACCAGACTTCCCCATGATAACACGGTTTTATGGGATGTTCAAGAGGGTATTGCAGGAAATAAATGGGAAAATAGCTTGCCAAAGTAGCTTGTGAGCGGCAGCTCATGTTAGGTCTTGGTGATCATATGGGCAGGAAGCCATTTTTTGAGGCAGAGATTAAGCGCCTCGATCTCCAAAGGCTTGGGCAGGACGTCGTCCATGCGATTGCCCAGAAAAATCTGGTCCATGCCGCTGACCACATTGGCGGTTAGGGCGATGATGGGGACGCTTTCATTCCAGTTCCCTGACTCGCGGATCAGCTTGGTCGCCTCCAGCCCGTCCATGCCGGGCATCATATGATCCATAAAAATGATATGGTACTGGCTATTGTTGGCCATTTTCACCGCATCGGCGCCACGCATGGCCAAATCGGGAATAACCTCAAAGGCGCTGAGCAGAGCTTCGGCCACGGAGAGATTGATCTCGATATCGTCAACCACGAGGACTCTGGCTTCCGGTGCCCGGAAATCGTAGATTTCGTCAGGTTCTTCCAAGATGTCCTGCTCGGCGTAGACATAGGGCACGCTGACCGAGAATATAGAGCCTTCTCCATAGACGCTGCACAGCCAAAGGTCCCCACCCATGAGTTGGGTCAACTTGTAGCTGATGGCAAGCCCCAGCCCTGTGCCCATGACATTTCTGTTCCGCTTCTGATCCAACTGGACAAAGGGGTCAAAAAGCAGTTCCTGCTCCTCGGCGCGTATGCCGATGCCTGTATCGGAGACGTCAAAGCGCAGGTCGCTGCCTTCAAGACGGGCGGATAAGGTCACGCTGCCCTTCTTGGTGTATTTGACCGCATTGGACATTAAGTTGGTCAGCACTTGGCGTAGCCGGTTTTCATCACCAAACACCCGATCCGGCAGGTTGTCCGCGATGTCAAAAGTCATGTCGAGACCCTTGTTTCTGCAGAGGATGGAAAACATGGAATACAAGTTGTCGATGAGCATTCTGGCATTGTAGTTGACTTGGATCAACTCTACCTTGCCAGCCTCGATCTTTGAGAAGTCCAGGATGTCGTTGATAATGGACATCAAGGCAGAGGAGGACTTGCGGATGTCCGTAAGGTATTTC
>Ga0099364_10004411_pt1 | contig 21339 bp, 17 predicted proteins | sample TergutTh196P3_FD_73070 | JGI IMG/M metagenome (GOLD analysis project Ga0099364, IMG submission 73070) | Microcerotermes parvus P3 segment gut microbial communities from Pointe-Noire, Republic of the Congo - Th196 P3 | ecosystem: Host-associated > Arthropoda: Insects > Digestive system > Gut ... | reverse complement strand
ATTTATTCAATCTTTTATATTGGTGACGATGTGTTATAGTTGTCCTAAACATATCGCCATTTATATAAAAATAATTTGTTTTCTCTATGTTTAGATTTTTTTCATTCACAGCGTTAGTCTGTTTTTTGTTCCTGTTCAGCTGCGAGCAAGATACCGAAATTGGTGCTGATTTGTTGCTTGTCAAACGAAGTCAAATCAGCGAAGTCGACAGAATTGTCTACAATGATACCTCATATATAGACAGTTGTGTGTTTGTTCTACTTGAGACATCAGTAGAAAGTATTGTTGGCGAAGTCACTCAATTGCAAACTTTCGATGGAAACTATTTTATTCTCGATAAGCAAACACGCAAAGTCAAGGTTTTCGATAGTACAGGTAAGTATTTGTTTGATGTAGGCACAATAGGCGGGGGACCTGGTGAATACACTTCGATTAATGCATTTGTTGTAAACCCAATAGAACAGAAAATTGCATTGTTTGACCCCATGCGAACTGCTGTCCACGAATATACGCTCAATGGGGTATTTCTGCAAACAGTAACTCACCATCAGCGGGAATTTTCTCATTTTCAGCGATTGATATATGCAGGCGATGTAATATACTGTTTTTCAGGAATAAACTGGCAAGAAAATACGACCTTTTCGGTTATTTCCTCAAATGACTATTCTGTTCAAGATAGAATACGTCAATATCCTGTAAAACCAAACCAACAATTAGGATTTAGCCCAATGGATAATCCTTTTAGTCTTGTAGATGAAAGTTTGTACTATGTGTCTCTGTTTTCTGATACGATATACAAATATGAATCCGGTATTGAAATGCCCTATATGTTAATTGAAACCGGTAAACCTAATATTCCGACTGACTATCTTGCCAACAGAAACCTTAAAAGCGAACCTGTGCAGGCTTTTTTCGATGTGTGGCGCGACGATAATTATTCAGCGGGGTTTACTGAAATAGGAAAAACCGACCGTTTTGTTTTGGCAGGATTTAAGTTTGGCGAAGCGGGATATGGTGGCTCTATTGCTGGAAAACCTTTTTATCTATACGACAAAAAAAAGAATGAATGTTTTTTTGTAAATAATCAACAAAGCCCCGATTTGGGCTTGCCGTCTTTTGTAGAAGAGAACAGGCTGATAAAGGTGTGGACTCCAGATGAAATAGATTCATATATAGAACTCGTCAAGGAAGGCAATATAACCGCACCTGAGTACATAAAATCTTTGTTAAGCGAGTATGACCCAGAGTATCACAATCCCATTTTAATTATTTATTACATGAAAAATTGATGGTAACAAAAGAATATAGCAAATTATATGTTACAATTATTTTTATACTGTCCGTTTTTTGCTTGTTTTTGATAGGAATAGAAGCAAAAAATAGAAAAACAGTTGCATCGAAAACAGTATTTTCAAATACTGGACTATCGGCGTATGAGCGCATAATTTCCGGATTAGAAACGGACAATTTGACGATAAACATTGAAACGGTATTGAGGTCTTTTCATAATCGACAGTTGTATGTTTTAAAGGACATTATTCACAAAGATTCTTTGTATTTAATTTTTCGCAGTCCTCTAAGCCATTGTGGTGCGTGTATAAATACAATTTTAGAGAAACTCCATGAATACAAAGAAAGCATCCCTTGTATTCAGATAATTGTTTTAGTATCCGATGCTCCAGTAAGAGAACAGAGAATAAGGATGCTTCCATTTGAAGATAAGTTTCGCATGTATAGTCTACTATTACATGACTTTGGATTACCGCCCGAAAATCTGTTTGTTCCTTATTTTTTGTTTATAAATGATGGGGAAACGGCAAAACACACGTTTATTGTTGAATCAGACTCAATTGAGTTGATTGAAAATTACTTGCAAATGTTATCAAAAAAATATTGTCAGTAGTAGAGAAATAATTGATTTTGGTCAAAGAAATCTTATTGTTTGTGATAGCAAAAAATATAAAATATAAAAACTTTCGTTTTGGGTTAATCATAATTTGTTTGACTCTCTATTTACCTTCCCTGTGGAATGATTTTCAGATGAGTTGGGACGACCAATGGTACGTAATGTGTCGCTCAGTCCGCGTGTTTCTTAGAATAAATTACCTTCATTGAAAAAAAACCAAAAAAAAGTGCATTTTTTTTGAAAAAAATTTGGAAATTAAAAAAATAGTCTCTATCTTTGCCGCGGTTTATGTTTCAATTCCTGTGGTTGTATAAATTTATCAAAAGCCTGATAATAGGCGGATAACAACGAATTGAAAGCAAAAACTGACGGGTTCTTTGAAATCGTGTGTAACTAGAACAGTCTTGTATTTAACCTTTTTAAAATTTATTAAATTTAATTTTTGGTTAATTTTTGATTTTTTAATACAGTAGTAAAATGAAAAAAATAGTTAATTTTATTAAAAAAAATGCCACTGCGGTAGCATGCATTAGTTTTGGCTTAATGGTTCTTGGTTTATCGTTAGGCGATGCCTTATCCGGTCACGGAGTAAAAGGCAACACAAACCTTAACCCGCTGATAGTGGGCTCGGGAGGAAGTGGAAGCGACTCAGGAAGCGGTAGCAGTGGCAGCGGAGGTGGTGATGGAGACCCCTGTGATGACTACCTGAATTGTTGTATGCATTGCAACAATCCTTTTGACGACTGCACTTGTGAAGGTGCTATTGTCGCATGCGACGGTACTTGCGGCTACAGAGCAAGATGCTGGACGGCTCGTTCTGCTTTTCCTGATTGGAGAAATCCATGTTATTTTTCTGGAGTGCGATGGCATAGATGTGGTGATTCCAGTGGACACAACTGCCCGTAGGAAGACAAAATTTTCCTAATACCTTATAATTATTAGCATGAGTAAAGAAAAGATATGGTATATAAAATTTATATAATTTTAATATTATTTTTTTCGTCTTGTAATCGATTTTTTAGTCAAGACGGCGTAATAGTGGACTTATCAAATCCGCAAATAGTGTCCGTGTTTGATTATTTTAGCCATATTGAGTTAATTCCTTTGGAAACAAACGAAAATTCTGTGCTTGGTGGGTTTGTTGATAAAATCATTCTACACCAAAATAGATTCTATGTGTTTGACGGTCGAAGAATTAATGTGTTTGACAAATCTGGCAAGTTTATTCTTACAATTGGCAACGAAGGTAGAGGTCCTGGTGAATTTATCATGTTGAGCGATATTATTATTAATCCTTTTACCGGTAATATTGACCTATTAAGTGCGATTGAAGGGCGTATACACAGTTATGATTTGCAGGGAAATCATGTAAAATCATCTGGCAGAATCAACAATACCGAATTTCCTGCGCCTGCTATCCACAGACTTATTGCTATAAGTGAAACAGAATATGTTATTTTTCCTTTTGGTTACCACTATCCGTATAAAATCATATATTACGATTTGGATAAAATGAATATAGTTCGTCAATTGTATGAAGGGAGTTCTTTTGCACAAAACGCAGACCCTAGTCATCCCTTTTATGAATATAACGGAGAATGGTATTTTTTTATGGCGTTGGACAGAACGACTTACAAAGTAGAGCCACACTCTTTGGTTAAGGCTTATACATGGGACTTTGGACGATTTAATTACGACGCCAACTCAAGAAAGTATCCAACAGATATTAATCGCATGACAGAAATGTATGTGCAATTACCGTACAGGATTTTCAATCAAGGTCAAAATGACAGATACGTGATTGCGGTGATATTTATAAGCGATAATAGTGTTAATTATGGTGTAAGGCTCTCAATCTACGACAAATTAACTCAAAAAAGTAAGTTTATTGAACATTTTACCGAGACGGGTTATTTTATTTTGCCTATAGCAATAACCAACGAATATGTTTTGAGTTTCGGCAACTATGATGAACAAACTGCATTAAAAAATTTCGTCAATTCTGAAATGCTAGACGATGTAAACCGCCAAAGACTTGAAGCTTTCATTAATGCTGAAGAAGAACAAAATCCGGTAATCATTAAATATTATTTTAAATGATTAATTACATGATAGATGATATTGAAAAAAATTACCAGTTTTCAATAGCTAAAAATAGATAGAATATGATATTTTTTAGCAAAAATTATTCCTTGTGGTTGTTTATCGCCTGCCTTGCGGTGTTTTTACCTTCCCTGTGGAATGATTTTCAGATGAGTTGGGACGACCAATGGTACGTAATGTGTCGCTACACGGAGGATGGTTTTACGCGGGATAATCTTAAAGCGGTGTTTACCTCTCTTCGCCTGACCTAACCTGACGTGCTGTGTGAGAGGGATTAGGGATGTCATTTTTGGCGGCAACCGCAAAATATTTTCATTAAAAATGCCTACAGTCCGCGTGTTTCTAAGACCAAAATATCCTCATTGAAAAAAAAATCAAAAAAAAGTGCATTTTTTTTGAAAAAAAATTGGAAGTTAAAAAAAAGAGTTGTATCTTTGCCGCGATTTTCATTTGAAGATTCTTCGGATTCAAAAATTGAAAACATTGTTCTTTGACATGTGGGGACACTAAAAAGCAGAGTTAAAGTAGGTGGCTGTTTAGTCTCTCTCTCGCAACGAAAAAGATGTTTTACGCGCAATTACTGAGTTCGAACGCCTTAAATCGTTGAGAGGAAGAGCAGACTAAAAAAATATCTAAAAAAGTCTGCAAGATTTTGTTTTTGTATAAATAATTTTAATGTGATTAAGATGGTAATTGTAATAAAAATTTTGCTTCTTGCTTTCATGCTATCCTGCCAGCATAGTAAGCCGGTACATACACTGGAGAACGGCATTGTTATTAATCTTGATGTTCCAGATAACACAACTTTTAAAGCTTCGGATATATTTAAGGGGGTACAGCCGATTATTTTGGAAACCAAGCCGGAGTCGTTAATTGCGCGAATAAGCGAACTTCAAGTTTTTGAAGATTATTTGTTTGTGCTCGACAGAATTGGAAGATCGCTGATAGCTTTTTCACGTGAGGGCAAATTTATTCGAAGAATAGGGGGGTTAGGAAGAGGATCAGGAGAATTCTCAACAATTGAAGACTTTACCGTTGACCCTGTCAATAGGCTCATATACATCATGGACAGACATATAGTGCATAAATACACGATTGACGGGGTATACATCAATTCTCTGCGAATAAATGTTAATAATGAGACCATCTTGAGGGCTATTCAATACTTTGATGGATATTTCTATTTTACCGTGGCTCATCCAAAAGAAAATGACAGTTTGTTAATACAAATAGACCCAGTAACTGGCGGCATAGTAAATAAATATCTAAATTTAGCGGACAGAAAATATTGGAATGGTACACCCTTTGAACCCGTATTTTTTAATCGCTTGCACGGAATACCAAAATATACAAGTCTTTTTATGGAATCTGTCGTATCATTGGACGATATTAGTAAATGCATCATTTTTGAAAGTAAAAACTTTCCTACCACAGCGATGATTGACAACATAAAAAAACAAATTCCTCATTTGCAGCTTTTTGCAATAACAGAGATGAATAAAATTACAGGTATCAATTCTTTTTTAGAAACAACTGATTTTATTTTTATTGCATACAATTTCGGAAATAGGCTAATTACATCTGTGTTTTGTAAGAAAGAAAATCAACTTCACAATGTTCTTAATTTCAATAATTTGGTGTTTGAAGCAGGAGTACCTTTCAAGATTCGATGTGCAGACAATAATGGAGTTTTTGAAATTATGGAAGTTGAACAATTATTGTTATGCTTGGAATATGGCGTATTATTAATTGAAAATCAAAAAGAACGCGAACCATTACTTGCAATAAACGAAGATTCAAACCCCATAATTTTTTACTATGAGTTTAAATAAAATGTATATAATTCAAGCATTTTTCTTGGTGTGCCTACTTTTTTCCCAAGAATCTAATTGTCAAAACAATTCAATAACTATTGACTTAGACGAACTAAAGCTTGTGGATGTCGAAGCCTCAGAATTGTTTAACAATATTTCTACAATAATTCTTGAGCCTAATCCGTATTCAATAATTTCAAGTGTGCGCGGACTGCATGTTTTTGACAAACAATTTATTTTTCTTTTTGAAAGATTTGGAAACGGCGGCTTATTTATGTACGATTTTCAAGGGCGATTTTTAAGAATAATTGGTAGAGAACACAATATCCTTGATATCACAATCGATCCCGTAAAGCGTGATATTTATATGCTTGCTGCTAATCGCAGAACAATGCATATTTACGATTTCAACGGCAAACACATCAATTCAATAAATTTTTCGCAAGGAGAGGGTCTACACCGGATTCAGTTTTATAATGACAAAATATACATGGTCTCAAACCAGCCGATAGATTATCTCGTGAGAGTTTTTGATGTCAAGTCCGGAAAAATTACAGAGGGATATTTGCCAGTGTCAGATAATATATGGAGCAGATTTATCATGTTTGAGTCATTTTACAACCGCGCAAATGGTGTACCAAAATTTATACATCCGTTTTTTTCCAACTTCCTGTCATTGAAAGATATGAAACCATATGTTTCTATGAAAAGTAAAAATTTTCCGACTGCTCTCGAAATAGAAAGAATATTAAGGCATAACGATGAAATAAGTCAAATAACTGAAATATCAAGACTTACTGGGGTTAGAAATTTTAGACACTATTTTGAATCTGAAAACTTAATATATTTTGCATATACTGCTGAATTAAGTGATAATTTAAGCATTTTACATAACAAGAGGATTAATACCACTCATCATTTTAAGATATCAAATAACTTGTTATATCAAAAAAGCGTTAATTTGTTTAATTTCAGCTGTTTTGACGAAAATGGCGCTTACGAAATATACACAGCAGGCGAGTTCATAAATATCCGTGATAGAAATTTGCTTAACAGCAACATAGACAAACGAAATCGGTTGTCGTCAATCAACAATGAGTCTAACCCAATCATTTTTTACTATGAGTTCAAAAACCCAAAATAAACGATTATGGATTACAGTTTCGATTTTGTCCGTTGCTGTGACATCTCTTTGGTTGATACCAAAACCAAGTGGCGAACATCATCAATCTTTTAAACCCTAACTCCGCTTCAATTTAGTTAGTCTACCACCTCCCACCATAGTGAGGATGATGTCAAACATGCTGAAAGTCTACTTATCAATAACGCGTTTGGTATGCAGCGCCATGGCTGCAAAAGATGATAGCCGAAAAGAAAAAATGGAGCGTTATCATAACTGCCTGTTACATGCTGTATCTTTGCGGCTATGCACACGCGCGCACTTATGCGTGGATAGCCATCAAGCTAATATTGCGTATTCAACTTTAGGCTATTGATACAGTCTCGTCAAAACTCTGCACCCATTTAACGAGCCATACTGTGATGATTGCCAGAACAATACGCGGTATAATTATCCAAAAAAGTCCGGCTCCGATTGCAAGGAAAAGGGCAGTGTCTTCAATGTGCGAGTGCGACATTCCTATGTGGTAGTTTAGATAGTCGGCTTCGCGCGCCGAAATTTTGTTTTCATTTCTGTGTTCTATCAGTATAGCCGCTCCGTATGCCAATCCTACTACGTATGCTATGACCCAGAGAAACCCCGCATTTTGCGATAGACCCATTGGACGCATCAATGGCGCTACCCATCGGGCAAGTATACTCAAAAAACCAAATTCGTCCAATAATTTTTGCAAAATGTTCAGAGAGACAATAATGCTCGTTATTTTTAATGTAAGCCAAATTGTTCCCATTAACCAATTCTCCAGCAGTTCGATTAATGGTAAATGTCCGCTTTCAACGCCATGCATGCTGATAGAATCGTTATGGGGCAAAGCCCAATTTAGAAATAAGCCACCGGCTGCAGCGGCAGCAAGGCGCACGCTTACCATTTTAATTCCGCTCGAGCCTGTTTTTATCTGCACGAGTGTTTCAACAATCAGATTATGAGCAAGTAGTCCCATCAATGCCATGATACAAATTTCGCGCCCTGTGAACGGGATAGACTGTATAACAGCTATCACCGAGTACAAGTTCATTAAGGATGCTGTAATAATAACTATTGAAGCTTCGCCGCGAAGACCAAAAAGACGGCAAACAGGCTCAAGATAGTAGGCTAAATGGGATAAAACGCCATAATGCTGTAACAAAGTAACTGCAAACGACACAGGCACCATTACCGAAATAAACCACAAGGCAGTTTTTAAAGCGGGTTTAATAGCATTTCGAACAGGGTCTGATAGTCTGGCAGAAGTTTTTTTATTGAACGAGCGATACATCTGATTGTCGCACTTCATTCCTTCTGTAAACGTAGGCTACGCCGTATTCGATGGCTTTTTCACGCATCATTGTGTCAGGAAGGTTTGAAAAATGTTTTTCCACTTCGTTCCACACGCTTAAGATTATTTCGTCAGCCTGACTGCGAAGGTCAGACAAATTGTTGTGAATACGTATGTTATTCTTCTGATTAACTTTCTTTGAATGATACGCATCCAACAACTGCTCAAAGCGAACTTTTACCACAGCAATTGTGGGATTAGTGATAGGGGTCATCGATTTTTTTAAACGTTCGGTTTCTCCGGCAATTACTAGTTCACCCCATTTTATTAATTCCGCTTCGGTATTCATTTCGGGAACTTTGCTGTCGTTTTCATCGAGACCGTAAAAAGTTCGATTGTTCGAATGCAGCTCGCCACGCGCCACAGCCATGTTCATCACCTGAATGAAATGCGAAATGTAGAGCTTTGCTTTTTTGAATAAAGCTGGATATTCTCTGCCTTTGGCGATGCCAGTGGCATAAGTGCTTTTGTACAAGCGCACTGCCGCTTCAAAACTCGGCAATAGAGCTTGAACTTTGTTAAACGTGCTTTGAGAATAAGCAAGTTTGAAGGGAGGCATCTCTCTTCCCTTCTGATAAGCCTGTTTCAAGGCTTTCAGACGTGCAACGTCCGTATTTGGTAGTCTTCTATATGGCATTATTTTAACACTAAAAATTACAAATAAAAAAACCTGCGAATATATATATTTTTTCAACACGAACAACACTATTCGTAAAATTTTTTTTCATTTTTTTTTGAAAAAATTATATATATGACTGGTAATGAGTAGAATAAAAAAAGTAAAAAAAATATTTTTTTTTGAAAAATTTTAAAACCAATGTTGAAAACTAATCTTGATTTTCATTTTTTTTGATTTTTTTGATTTTTTTTCAATTTTTTTTGGTAAAACAAAAAAAAACGTTTACCTTTGCGCCGATTTTGGAGAGATGGGTGAGCGGTTTAAACCGGCAGTCTTGAAAACTGTTGTACCGTAAGGTACCGGGGGTTCGAATCCCTCTCTCTCCGCTGAAAATAGAGATAACACAGAATAAACCCGTCAATTTATTTAAACAAATGCAAACTATGACAGTTGCTGGTTTGTTCAATTATGGTAGAAGCATTTTTTTTGCAAAATATTTGGAACAGTTATAAAATATATTTATTTTTGTACCGTTTTTATTGCACAAATGAATAACGGATGATGTTGTACTCAAAAATATCGACAATGCCCGAAAGGCTTGCACAGCAAGAAATCGGTGAAAGTTGCGTGAAAAATTGCAGATTTTTTTTCGTTTTTGACAAATTTTTTGTGATTTTTTATAATATTGGCACGATATTTGCAGAGAGAGAGAGAGAGAGAGAGAGAGAATCTCTTGGTAGAAACGATACAATACAAAAATGCGATTTATTAGGAAAACATTAATATTGTTGTATATTGTTGCTTGTGTTTTGCAAGTAACAGCTAATGACGGGCTTACGAGCGGGTTGTATTTCAAATCGTTCAAAGTAAACAAGGACATGCGCACAAGTTTAAACCTTACTCCTGACAGGGCTTTAAACCTAAAAAATGGATTTGTTTTAGAGTTTGAACTGAGTTTGAGATGGGAAACTCATAATTTTGGCTATATTTTTAGATTAATAAGCGATGATGCCCTGAATATCGACTTGTTGGCAGACCTCAGTTCGTCCGAAACAAATTTTTCTCTTGTCGTTGGGAGACAAACACTGATTAGATTTAGAAATTCAGAAATAGGTTTTGAGCCGCAAACGTGGATTAGAACATGGCTAAGGTGCGACCCCTTAAAAAACGAAATTACTGTATCGTTCAATGGAATAGAAAAAACAGCTAAATTTGATTTCGGCTCGCTTAAAAATGTTGAAATGTATTTTGGCGGCAATAATCATTCCTTGTTTGCCACAACCGACATAGCGCCTATGACAGTCAGAGAGATACGAATATCAGACATTGAATTGCGCCCTTTGAGATACTGGAAGCTGAAACGTCATGCAAATAATGCCGTATTTGACGAGTATAAAGGCGCCAAAGCAGTAATCTCAAATCAGCAATGGGAAATAAACAAACATGCTAAATGGAACAAAATAAAAAAGTTAGAGCTTGATGCTGCGCAATACTACATAGCTTTTGACCATATAAACGACCGCATTTTCATCGTTGGCAACAAGCAAATACTGATATATCATCCAAAAAATCAGACGATAAATACGCTAAAAGTGAAACACGGACAGCCATTCAATACAGAAAATAACAATCAATTGGTATACTGTCCGACAAATGATGAGTTGATTTCATACAATTTTGAGTCAAATAATTTGGCTAAGTTCAATTTCGATAAATTAGAGTGGAGCAACGACGACGATGCGCTTATTCCGGTCAGATACGGTCATCACAGCAAATTTTACTCGCACTGCGACAGCCTTCTCATTACTTTTGGAGGGTATGGGTTCCATCGATACAACAGCACATTGCACAGGTACATTTTTGAGAGTGGTACGTGGGAAAACTTCGACTTCTCGTCGGTTATTGCGCCGCGATATTTGGGCAGTATGGGGTATATAGACGATAGAAAATTGTTATATTTTGGAGGATTTGGTAACGAATCGGGACGACAAGAGGAATCGCCAAGAAATTTTTACGACCTGTACTCAATTGACATTGACGCGGCTAAAGCCGAAAAAATTTGGGAACTCGCTAAAAATCCTGAGGAACATTTTACTAAATCAAATTCATTGGTTGTTGACAAGGAAAACCGAAAATTTTATGCGTTAGCATACTCAAACAAACGTTTTGCATCAATAATTAAGCTTCACGAATATTGTATGGATAAACCTAATTACAGGATAGTTGGCGATACAATACCATATTTTTTTAGCGATATAAATTCGTATTGCAACCTCTTTAAGAGTTCGGACAGTTCTGAATTATACGCAGTAACATTGTATGCAGGCAACGAAACTACCCAAGTAAATATCTACTCTATTTCTTTTCCGGCTCTAAACCAAAAAGATATATTACAGCCCATACCTGCTAATACCAAAATCAGGCGTTTGTTGCTAATCTTGGCAACTACCTTGTTTTTCCTATTTTATTATATGTATATCAAATTTTTCAAAAAAGAAAACTACAATGCAGACGAACAAGTTTCTGATAATGAGGAAGAAATAATTATTTATGAAAAACCGGAAGATATTAAATTTAAACATTCATCGATAGGTTTACTTGGGGACTTTCGAATAATAAACAGCTCTGGCAAAGATATTGCAGGAAAATTGTCTCCAAGTACCGTGCAATTATTTTTGTTAATTTTGATTTCGACCATTAAAAACGGAAAAGGCATTAGCTCTCATGAACTAAAAAAAACACTGTGGTTCGATAAAGACGATGAAAGCGCAAGAAACAACAGAAATGTATACTTCAACAGATTGCGTAAAGTTTTAAATTTAATATGTTCAGTAGATGATGTGAAAATAGTAAAAAAAGAAGGTAATTGGGCGGTAGAGTTTCAAGAACATATATTTTGCGACTACAAAAAAGCAATGCAGTTAATTGATACGCTAAAAACAGGAGAACGTGGAAATAAAAATATTGTGACAGAATTAGTCGAAATATCTTTGAATGGTATGCTTTTGCACAACATACAACAGTCGGAATGGCTTGATTTATTCCAGTCGGAATACACCAATCAATTGATTGAATGTTTAATCGAATGTATTAATCACAAGGAAATAAAAACCGATTATTTGTTGCAGTTGAAAATAGCAGATGCTATTTTGCTGCACGACAATATTGACGAAGACGCTATATCGCTTAAATGTAGAGCACTGTTCAACATGGGACGAAAAAATCAAGCGTTGCACGTGTTCAACAAATTTACTACTGAATATGAAAAACTGCTGGTTGATAAACATAACTTGGTTTTTGAAGAAATAGTTAAACAAACGTAGCCCTACGTATAATATGGTTTTTTGTTTTCGATTAAGTAACCTTTCGGTTTGTAACTAAAAGGTTGCAAACCGAAAAGCCACAAACTGTTTGGTTATTAAAAAAAGTATTTTTATCTTTGCGAAATTTTATTTTTGATATGGACAAATTGCCTTTTATATTTGGAAAATCATCTGATTTGCTTAACTTTGCAAACCGCGAAGAGGAATCTTTGCGTCTTGAAATGTACTTCAAATCGCTGATAAATACTACGATTATTTCGCCTATACGCTGGGGCAAAACCTCTCTTGTTGAGGACGTTATGAATAAAATTCGTACAGAGAATAAGAAAAAAATAAATTAGCAATTAATACAGCACAATATAATAATATGTCAGAAATTCTTTCAACAAGCGAAAGCGAATGGATACGGGCTTTAGACAACATGCACGATGGAGCGTTGTTTCGCTCGATAAGGGACTTGAAAACAAAAGAGTTCCGGTTTGACTACGTTGGTAAGACGTGGGAAAAAGTTACCGGTGTATCAGAACAGAACACAATTTCCGATTCGGGTAATGTTTTTGTAAACATACTGCCGGACGATTTTAATGATTTGAGACGTAGCATCTACGAATCAGATGTGGATAGAGATAAATTTAATGGCGAGGTACGATATATTCATCCGGTAAGCAAAAAGATGCGTTGGCTTCAAATATCTTCTTACACGCGGATGAAAGCGGACTGCATGATTTCTAACGGTTTTCTTTTCGATGTCACGGCGCGAAAAGAAGCCGAAGCTGACTTGTTTGTTGAAAAAGCGCGACTTAAGGCTCTCAACGATATGCCCGATGGAACGCTTTTTCGTTCGGCGAGAAGCCACAAAACCGGAATACTGAAATTTGACTACGTCAGCGCAACGTGGGAAAAATTTACGGGAGTGACTCCTGAGGATTCGCTTGCCGACATGTGGAACGTATTTAAGAATGTGCCGCCCGAAGACATGAAAATGCTGATGCAGAGAATTGAAGAATCGTTTGGACCGATGTTGAAATTCGATGTTGAGGTGCGCTACAACCACCCAGTTTATAAAACGGAACGCTGGTTGCATATTTGGTCGTATCCGCGTCGCGATGAAAATTACACTTACTCGGACGGCTTTATTTTCGATATTACCCAGCGTAAGCAAATAGAACTCAAATACAAAAAGGAAAAAGAAAGATTAGAAACGTTGAACGATAATCTGACCGATATCTCAATTTTCAGTATCGAACACGATACTAATACTCAACAATTAAGGTTTTCGTATATCAGCGCCACCTGCGAGCAATTGATTGGGCTAACCGCCGATGTTGTTAAAAGCGACAGCGCCGCTGTGTTTGCAGTTGTACATCCGGAAGATTTGGGACAGGTATATGCAGAATTAGAGCGAACCATACGAACCTTAGAGAATTTTAACATCGAATTTAGAATAATAAAAAACGATGAAATACGATGGTTGTACGTGCTTGCAAAGCCGCGTCTTATAGACCATTTGATTGTTTCCGAAGGCGTGATGAGAGATATAACAGATCGAAAGCACAATGAAATGGAACTTATCGAAAGTAAAAATCGTTTGACCTCTATGAGCGACAATTTGCCAGATGGCGTTATCTTTCGGTTGTGTATGCCTGCGGGCAAATTACTGCATTTTGACTATATAAGCGCACAGTTTTCAACGATATTCAACCTTGCCATTGAGAACGTGATGGACGATTGCAGTACTTTCTTCAGTATGTTCCATCCGGAAGACCAAGAAATGGTTATTCAGTTGTTTATGACGCAGGAAGCTGGTTTTTACGATACCGAAAGCCGCATAATTACGTATTTGGGCGAAGTCAAATGGCTGCATATTCGCTCGTCTTTTCACAGGCTTGACGATGGACTCTCCGTATGGGACGGTTTTATAGTAGATATTACCGAGCGTAAAGAAACGGAACTTGAATTGGCAAAATATCGCGACAAACTCGAAAACTTGGTGCAAGAACGCACCGAAGAACTCGAAACAGCCAACGAAGAACTTGCTGCCGCTAACGAAGAACTTTATGCATCCAACGACGAACTACATAAATACCAAACGCAACTCGAAGAACTTGTAGATGAAAGAACATCGGAACTGCTTAAAGCAAAAGAAAAAGCCGAAGAATCGGACAGACTTAAATCGGCGTTCTTAGCCAACATGTCGCACGAAATACGTACACCGTTGAACGGTATTCTGGGCATAATTCAATTTATGGACGAAGATAACATCTCTACAGAGCAGCGTAAAGAATACATGAACATAATAGAAGCCAGCAGCCAGCAATTGACAAGAATTATTGAAGACGTTGTAGACATATCAAAGATAGAATCCGGACAGATGACTATTCAACCGATTGAGGTAAATCTTAATGAACTTATGAACGAGATGCGGCTCTTCTTTGAAGCTAACCTTTATGCAAACAACAAGGAAAATATACGTCTGATACTTGATGACAGCGGATTTATTGAAAATTGTGTAGTCTTCGTTGACCCCGTACGTTTGCGTCAAATAATTATCAATCTTTTGGGCAATGCAATTAAATTTACCGAAAAAGGATATATCCGCTTTGGTTACCGTCAACCATCGCCTAATGTACTCGAATTCGTTGTAGAAGACACCGGCATTGGAATAGCAGAATCTCAACGTGAAATTATTTTCGAACGTTTTCGTCAGGCTGAACTTGGCAACAACCGCATATACGGCGGTAGTGGCTTGGGTTTAACAATTTCACGGAGTTTAGTTAAATTAAAAGGCGGCGACATGTGGGTAGAATCAACGGAAGGAGTAGGCTCGTCGTTCTATTTTACTATTTCGGTGTGAGAACCAAAGCCTTAGTTCGCTTTACATTTTAATAAAATTTTCAAGTATTTTGTGTCCGATATCTCCGGATTTTTCAGGATGAAATTGTGTTGCAAAAAAATTTTCCTTTTGCATGGCAGCGCTGTAAGGTCGAATATAATTGGTTGTAGCTATTGTATTTACACCACATTCGGCATAGTAACCGTGAACAAAATATACATACGAAGATTCATTTATTCCGGTAAATAATGACGATTTGAGATTGTAAATATCATTCCATCCCATTTTTGGAATTTTATGTGTTTGTGAATTAAATTTTCTTACTACTTGTGGAAAAATTCCCAGACAATCAACATGTCCCTCTTCAGAAAAGCTACACATCAACTGTTGCCCTAAACAAATTCCCAAAACAGGCTGTTTCAGAGAAATTATCAGCTTATCCAATTTTCGTTCCTTCAGATACGCCATTGCCGTTGACGCTTCGCCAACGCCGGGAAAAATAACCTTGTCGGCGCGGCGTATCACATCCGGAACATCAGAAACTTTTGCTTGTTTGCCTAATCTTTCTAATGCATACAGAATTGAGCAAACGTTACCGGAATTGTATTTTATAACAGCTAAATTCACTTGTTTTATTTTATTTTAAATCGCAAAATTACTTTTTTTTGAAAATAATATCGAAATATTATTGAATTAAAAAACATTTGATTTGCGAAAAGTAATAAATAGTAAAAAATGCAGGTGTTTTGTTTATATGTTTTTAGCAATGTGTCCTAAAAAAAATAAATTTTATATTCGCTGTATTGACATTGAATAGTTGTCGTCTTTTTTTTTTTAGTTAAAAAAATAGTGAGTAATTTTGCACTCAAAAAATTTATACATTAATATATAGATGACACAAAAAAATAAACTTGGAATGATTGCCGGTAGTGGAATGATGCCGGTAGAAATCATCAAACATTGCAATGAAACGGGCAGAGATATTTTTGTAGTTGGCATAGAGCCTTTTGCTCAAGAGAACTCACTGCAAGAAACTCCGCATATCTTTGCTAAAATTGGAGAGGCTGGTAAAATATTAGACGCCATGTCTAAAAACGGAGTTCGCGAGATTGTTTTAGCCGGCGGCATAAAGCGTCCATCGTTCAAAGAACTAATCCCTGATTGGAAAGGAGCTAAATTAATGGCAAAATTAGCAATCAGAAAAATGAAGGATGATGACATGTTTCGCGCAGTAATCGACGAGATTGAGAGCAATGGCTTTAAAGTAGTTGGCATTGAAGACGTTGTTCCTCAAATGTTGTTTTCAGAAGGCGTTTACGGCAAAATAAAACCATCACAAGACGATATTGACGACATAAATCGCGGAATTACTGTAGCAAAAGCGTTGGGCGCTGTGGATGTAGGACAGGCAGTGGTTGTTCAGGAAGGGATGGTGCTGGCTGTCGAAGCAATTGAAGGTACAGATATGATGCTCTCAAGAGCGGCAACTGTAAAAAAACAGGGCAAAGCTCCCGTGATGGTGAAGCTGCTAAAACCCGGACAGGATTTGCGCGTTGATTTGCCGGCAATAGGTATTCAAACAATTGAATTGTTGAAAAAATACGGCATTAAGGGAATAGCTGTAGAAGCCGGAGCTATACTGCTTATAGAACGAGAGGCTGTTGTCAAGATGGCAGACGAGCATCGTATTTTCATTATAGGAGTAAAAATATAAACAAAATTACTCCCATTCAATTGTGGCAGGTGGTTTGGAGCTAATGTCATACAACACCCTGTTCACTCCTTTCACCTTGTTTATTATATCGTTTGACATAGTTGCGAGGAAATCGTCGGGCAGACGCGCCCAATCAGCTGTCATTCCGTCTGTTGAGGTAACTGCACGAAGAACAATGGTGTAATCATACGTGCGTTCATCGCCCATAACACCTACGCTTTTTACCGGCAGTAATATAGTTGCCGCTTGCCAAACCTTGTCATATAATTCAGATGTGCGTAGTCCGTTGATAAAAATAGCGTCGGCTTCTTGCAGTATAGATATTTTTTCTCTATTTACCTCGCCCGAAATACGAATTGCTAAGCCGGGACCAGGGAACGGATGACGATACAGTAAAGATGGTTTCATATCCAACTCTGCTCCAACGCGACGCACTTCGTCTTTAAATAACATTCGCAGAGGTTCTATCACGCGAAGTTTCATTCTCTCGGGTAAACCGCCAACGTTGTGGTGCGACTTAATAGTTGCCGAAGGTCCATGAACCGACTCCGATTCTATGACGTCAGGATAGATAGTGCCTTGTGCTAACCACTGTATATTTCCTGTTTTTTGCGCTTCGCGTTCGAAAATTTCGATAAAAACGCGTCCAATAATTTTTCTTTTCTTTTCTGGCTCTGTTATGCCCGCAAGTTGTGATAAAAAATTATCAGAAGCATCCACGCCTGTAACATTTAATCCCATATCACGATACGAGGTCAAAACATCGACAAATTCATTTTTACGTAATAAACCATTGTTAACAAAAATACATTGCAAATTTGCTCCAATAGCGCGGTGCAGCAAAATTGCCGTTACCGATGAATCAACGCCTCCTGACAGTCCCAAAATAACTTTTTCGTTGCCTAAGGTTTCTTTGAGCATTTGCACTGCGTTTTCGACAAACGAAGCAGGGGTCCAGTCGCAACTGCAACCGCATATGTCTTTTACAAAATTGTTAAGAATTTTCGCGCCTTCGGTTGAGTGGTACACTTCCGGATGAAATTGCAGTCCGTATGTTTGCTCATTGGTAGCGGCAAAGGCGGCATTTTCAGCGCCAGCTGTCGAAGCAATAACATTAAAGTTGTCGGGCAGAGAAGTAATTGCATCGCTGTGCGACATCCACACTTGCGAACAATCTGTAACTTCCTTTAAAAGAGGCGATACAGCATCTTTTATCAATAATTGTGCTCGTCCGTACTCGCGAATATCGGATAATTGTACTGTTCCACCCTGCTTACACGCGATGTACTGCGCTCCATAGCACACGCCCAGCAAAGGTACGCGCCCTTTTATCGCGTTAAGATTGAAAACAGGAGCATTTACATCGCTCACAGAATAAGGACTCCCCGACAAAATTACGCCCTTCACGTTTTCATCGATGGCTGGAATTTTGTTGTATGGATATATCTCGCAGTATACGTTCAATTCGCGCAATCGTCGCCCTATTAATTGCGTATATTGCGAACCAAAATCAAAAATCAAGATTTTTTCGGTCATCGTGTTTTTTTATATTTTTTTTCGCAAAATTAGTAATTATTTGGTAAAATTGCAAAAAAAATAATAATTTTGCATATTCATATTAAAAAAACAGATTTGTAGATGAAAAGTTTTAAAAAAGAATTGTGGTTTAACACAAGTGCGCGGCGAGAATTTATCAATATAACGCCGGAAATAAAAAAATGCCTGTCAGAAAGCGGCATAAAGGAGGGATTTGCGTTGGTAAATGCCATGCATATAACAGCCAGCGTTTTTATTAACGATGATGAAAGCGGTTTGCATCACGATATGGAAGTTTGGCTTGAAAAACTTGCGCCCGAAAAACCCCACAGTCAGTATCGTCACAACGGATACGAGGATAATGCCGATGCGCATCTGAAGCGTTCTATCATGGGACGCGAGGTTGTTGTGGCAATAACTGATGGCGTATTAGATTTGGGAAACTGGGAACAAATATTTTATGGCGAATTTGATGGTAAACGAAGGAAAAGAGTCATGGTTAAAATAATTGGCGAGTAAATAGTTTTGTTAAAATTAGACTTGTGGCAGAAATAGAAAAAATAAAAAAAACGGTAGCGGTTGAGTTGAAAGAGTTTGAACGACAATTCAAACAGGCTATTAAAAGCGATGTTTTTTTGTTAAATTTGATTACCAGCTACGTGTTGAAAATAAAGGGCAAACAGATACGTCCCGTTTTGGTGCTGCTTTCAGCAAAATTGTTTGGCGAAATTGTTCCCAAAACCTATACAGCCGCTGCATTGATTGAACTGTTACACACTACATCACTTGTGCATGACGATGTTGTAGACGATGCCAACGTGCGTCGCGGAATGTTTTCTCTATACGCCTTGTGGAAGTCCAAAACTGCTGTTTTGTTTGGGGATTACTTGCTTGCGCGTGGACTCATGTTGTCGGTAGATAATCAGGCGTTCGATTTGTTGCGTATCGTTTCTGTTGCAGTAAAAGAAATGTGCGAAGGCGAACTTCTTCAACTACAACATTCCCGAAAGCAAGATATTACAGAGGAATCTTATTTTAATGTAATTCACAAAAAAACAGCTGCCTTGATTTCAGCCTGCACCGAAGCTGGAGCTCAATCAAGTGGAGCCGCGCCCGAACAGGTTGAGCAAATGCGTCAATTTGGCGTATACCTCGGGCTTATTTTCCAGATAAAAGATGACTTATTTGATTATCAACCACACACATTAACCGGAAAATATGCCGGAAATGATATAAAAGAAAAAAAATATACCTTGCCATTGATTCACGCCCTTCAACATTGCACAAGCAAGGAGAAAAAACAGGTTATTGGCCTGATAAACAGTTCTGTATCAAATTCTCAAAAATTAAAGACAATTACTCAATTTGTTCAGGAAAATGGCGGAATAGAATATTGCCAAGCTAAAATGAACGAGTTGGCGGTAAAAGCATCGGCAATTATCGACGGCTTGCCGCAAAACGAGGTAGCAGAAGCTTTAAAACTAACAATAGATTACATTATGCGCAGAAACAAATAACTCAAACTCTATACTTTTCAATTCAATGATACAACAGTTTCTTTACTCCGAAAACAAGCCAATGATGTTTACACACGCATCGTTCTGGGTCTTTTTTATGGTAGTTTTAATGCTGTATTCATTTTTATACAAAAAAAATGCCCTACGCAACTCTTTTCTTTTTATTGTTAGTATTTATTTTTACTACAAATGCGGGGGATTTTATTTTTCGTTATTGTTGTTGTCGGTTCTTTTCAACTACATTGTGGGATTAGGAATTGCCGCTACTGAAAAAAGCTGGTTAAAAAAAACAACACTATTTACCGGCGTGAGTTTTAATTTAATAGTTTTGGCATGGTTTAAATATGCCTATCTGTTCATAGAATGGATAAATCGATTAGCCGGAACATCTTTTGAAGTGGTCAATTTGTTTGCAAAATGGAGCAATGAGTTTGTTGGTTCTGATTTTGATATCTCAAAAATAGTTCTGCCGGTAGGTATTTCATTTTTTACTTTTCAGGCTATTAGCTATATTGTAGACGTTTACAGGGATAAGGCGCCGGTTGTTCGAAACATACTTTATTTTGGTTTCTACCTTTCTTTTTTTCCATCATTAGTTGCCGGTCCTATTGTTCGCGCTGCCGAGTTCGTACCTCAAATGTTTCGTAACTATCAACTGCGAAAAGGAGAAATGGGACATGCTCTATTTTTGATTAGTTGTGGACTATTCAAAAAAATGATTATTTCAGACTATATTTCCATCAATTTTGTTGACCGCGTTTTCGATGAACCGGTCTTATACTCCGGATTCGAGAATCTCATGGCAGTATATGGATACACTCTACAAATTTACTGTGATTTTTCCGGCTATACAGATATTGCAATAGGATTAGCCCTACTTATGGGTTTCCGGCTACCGGCTAATTTTAATTCGCCCTATCAGGCTCGCAATATTGCAGATTTTTGGCGACGCTGGCACATTTCCTTATCTCTCTGGCTTCGCGATTATCTTTATATACCTATAGGAGGAAACCGAAAGGGACATCTGCGCACCAATGCCAATTTACTGATTACCATGTTGCTTGGAGGCTTGTGGCATGGAGCAAACATGAGATTCATTGTATGGGGCGCACTGCATGGTGTTGCGTTAGCGTTACACAAGATGTGGACACATTTCACGGCGCCAAATAAAATAAACAGAAAAAAACTACCTGTTTTTTTGGGTACATTTATAACATTTCATTTCGTGGCATTTTGCTGGATTTTTTTTCGTTCGCCTGATATGCAGGCAGCATTTACCATGATAGAAAGGATTTTTAACCCAACTCCTTTTATGTTGATAATCGAAATGATTGTCGGGTACTATTTTGTGTTTGCGCTGATTTTAACCGGCTTTTTGATGCACTGGTGTCCGGCACAATGGAAGGAATACCTAAGAGGATGGTATGTTTTGCTGCATCCCGCGTGGAAAGTATTGTTGGCTGTAGTATTGTTTTTCTT
>Ga0099364_10004410_pt1 | contig 21340 bp, 14 predicted proteins | sample TergutTh196P3_FD_73070 | JGI IMG/M metagenome (GOLD analysis project Ga0099364, IMG submission 73070) | Microcerotermes parvus P3 segment gut microbial communities from Pointe-Noire, Republic of the Congo - Th196 P3 | ecosystem: Host-associated > Arthropoda: Insects > Digestive system > Gut ... | reverse complement strand
TTGCTCCACAAACCGTAAGACGAGGCCTGTTTGCAATCCAGCCAACACCCGTTAGAAAAGGCCCTGTACTGCCGCCAGGACTGTACGCAGGATCGCCGGAATCAATGGATTACATCTTAATCGATTGGCGGCTGCCCAATGGCACAGCGTTTGACTTCGATAATACCCGCATCAGAGGCGACATAACTCTGACCGCCCACTGGTTAGCACCCACCATCCAAAGCGCCATTGCCGCAGTACCCGCCAACGATGTGGCCGCCGCCGTTTCCCACATCAACGCTAACCCCGGTGAATACATCCTGCTGTTGGACACTGACGTAAATGTCTCGTCGGTGCAAAACCTGAACGTGAGCGGCGTTAAACTGTCCATCATCGGTTTAGGCAGCGAGAGGAAAATAACGCTGACAGCGGCGGGCAGAATGTTTAACGTTGGCGCAAGCGGCCAAACAGGCATTGAACTGACCCTTGGCGACAACATCACATTGGAGGGGCGTAACCCCAACACCAACGCTGTGGTGCATGTTCGAAACGGAGCCGCCTTAACCATGCTTAACGGTTCAAAGATCACGGGTAATAGATCTACCGCCACCGTTGCAGGTAACGGTGCAGGCGCTGCGGTAGCTGTTACTGGCACCGGAAGCACGTTTACCATGAAAGGCGGAACCATTACCGGAAATATAGCCACTGTTAGCGATTTTTATATTACCGGCGGGCTTTATGTGTATGATGGTGCAACCGTTATTTTGGAAGGCGGCAGCATTCAAGGAAATACCGGTGTGGCAGGAGATATTAGTATTGATGACATTTCCGGACTTACTCTTTCGGGAACTGCCAAAGCAGGAACGCTTACCTTGGCCGCATCCTCTGCAGCCACCCGCGCTACCTTGACCATTGAAACAGGCTGGACAGGAAGCGTTGCAGGGCTTAACCTTCAGGGTATTTCTTCCACTACCACTTTGACCAATGTCACCGACCGTTGGGCAAATGGCAACCCGATACTTCTTGGCCCCGGCGTAAACTTAACCACAGTGGGTCAAATCACGCTTGGTAACTTTATGTTTGGCAGCAGCAGCACTCAACCCATCAGCGACACGCATGTGATAAACGCGAGCGGGGTGCTGGTGTTGAAGTAGAAGGTAAAAAGTAAGAGGTCGGAAGATCTCACGCGGAGAGCGGAGAAGAAGGGAGCCACGGATTTCACGGATTTACACGAATAAGAATTTTACTTTTTCTTTCATCCGTGGGTAATTTTGATTCTCTCTCCGTCGTCGCATCGAAGATGCGCCTCTGCGATCTCTGCGAGAAAATCTGTGTAATCCGTGGGTGATTCTTTGTGTCGCGGGGTTGTTGATTGCAGTTTGTAACTTTTTAAGTTAAAATAAAACTGGAGAAGACGCCCATGAAAACAATCACATTATGCCTGGCAGCGGTATTGCTTATACTAGCCTTGCCTTTACACTCCCAGACTAATCCGGGCGGCGTTATATCGATCTTCCAGACAGGCCGGACCCTTGAAAGCCAGGGCAGGACACAGGAAGCCGCTTTTTATTATAACGATGTAATACGCATTTCCAATGATGAAATTTCCAGAAACATTGCCAGCCGTGATACCTATACGGCTTTTACCTGGGCATTACAGCGTCTTGGAAGGTATAACGATGTAATAAGCTGGGGAGAACGGGGATTGCGCCTTTATTCCGATGAGTACCGGATAGTTCAAACCATGGGAGAAGCCTATTTTTATACGAATGATTATGAAAATTCTCTTGCCTTTATGCAGAGATATGTAAATAACTTACCCGGAGGGGACAGGGTTTCAATAGCATATTTTTTTATAGGAGAAACATACAGGCTACAGGAAAAATTTTACCTTGCTGACATGGCCTTGACAACTGCTGTCAGATTGCAGCCGGCAATAGCCCTTTGGTGGTACAGGCTGGGACAGGTGAGGGAGAGTTCAGGATATTTGGTTCCGGCAGCAGACGCTTATGGGCGGGCCCTGGCCTTAAGTCCGGATTACCGGGCAGCATCTGACGGTCTTAATCGTGTAAGACGTTAAAAAATATTTTTTGTAACCTTTCCTCTATTGTATTGTTACTTTTATACAAACCATAAATCATGTAATGGTATCCTCCCTGTAAGGGCCATAACCGGTTTTCCTCCTCCCGGTTATGGTTTTTTTTGTGCTTAATTATAAGCTCAACGGGCTGTTAATACATCATACAAATCTTCACGGCCTGCTTGTTTTAGGGCTTCCCTTACAAGGGAGGAATTCTCCCTTTTATTATAGTGGAAAAGGGCTTTTTGGAGCTTTTTTTCCCTGCCTTTAGGGACATGAATCGGCTCAAAGGCTCTTGGATCAAGGCCGGTATAATACATTACAGTGGATAAAGTTCCCGGCGTGGGGTAAAAATCCTGTACCTGATCAGGAATAAAACCGCTTTTTTTAAGTGAAAGGGCCATTTGTACAGCATCTTCCAAAGAAGAACCCGGATGACCGGAAATATAATATGGAATAATATACTGTTTTAATCCCAATCTTTTATTTATATCAAAGAATTGCTTGCAAAAATGCCCATAATCACCGTTTTTTCCCATTGCACTCAAAACTTTAGGAGAACTATGCTCCGGAGCAACTTTCAACTGGCCGGAAACATGATATTTACACAAGGCTTCAAGGAATTCCCTGCCTTTAGCCAGGTCTGAATTAATAAAATCAAAACGAAGTCCGGAGCGTATAAAAACCTTTTTTATACCTTTAAGCCGGCGCAAAGCATTAAGGGTATCAAGATACGGCCCGTGATTGGCTTTAATTTCCGGACAGGGTAAAGGAAAAAGGCACTCCCTTTCAGGGCAAAAACCGCCTTTTTCCTGCCTTTTACACAAAGGAACATGGAAATTGGCTGTAGGCCCTCCAAGATCATTGATATAGCCTTTGTATCCGGACATGTTTGTAAGCTCTTTTGCCTCCCGAACAAGGCTTTCAAGGCTGCGGCCCCTGATTGTCCGGCCTTGATGTAAGGCTATGGAACAAAAAGAACAGCCTCCGGAGCAGCCGCGGCTTGATACCATGGAAAAAGAAACCTCTTTTAATGCCGGAATTCCGCCAGCCTTATCATAAATTGGGTGGGAACGTTTTGTAAAAGGAAGTTCGTAGATTCTGTCCAGTTCTTTTTGTTCCAAAGCAAGGGCCGGTGGATTTTGAATAAGCCAGCGGCCGCTGTCATTTTTTTCAGCAAGAATTTTTGCGCTCAAAGGATCGGCATTCATTTTTTGGATCATGAAATGTTCTGCATAGGAGCGAAGCGAGGCGCTTTCCCTGCTGTTTACAGATTCAAAACAAGGGAGTTCCAAAGCGTTCTTTGGGCGGCAATTACTGCGTATGCAGGTTCCGCGAACATCATTAATATCGCTGATTTTTTCTCCGGCATTAAGCCTTTGCGCTATCTCCAGAATAGCGGATTCTCCCATGCCATAAACCAGCACATCCGCCTTGGAATCCAGTAATATTGAACGCCTTACCTTGTCCGACCAGTAATCGTAATGGGCAAAACGCCTTAGACTTGCTTCTATTCCGCCGATTATTACCGCAGCTTCTTTATAAGCGCGCCTTATTCCCTCAACATAGACAAGCAGGGCGCGATCGGGGCGCAGGCCGCTTATGCCTCCCGGGGAAAAAGCGTCTTCCCGCCTTCTGCGTTTCGCCGCAGTATAATGGGCAACCATGGAATCCATATTGCCCGCGCCCACAAGAAAGGCCAGCCGGGGGCGGCCAAGAACCGTGTAAGAGGCGGGATTTTTCCAGTCCGGCTGGGGAATAATCCCCACACGAAAACCGCCGGCTTCAAGAACCCTGGAAATCAAGGCTGCTGCAAAGGAAGGGTGGTCAACATATGCGTCTCCGGAGACCAGTATAAAATCACATTCTTTCCAGCCCCTTTCTTCCATTTCTTTACGGGAAAGAGGCAAAAACAAGGGAGACGCCAAAGCTATGTATTAAACCCCTATTACAGAATTAACTTCGGGGATTTCCTGTTTAAGATAATTTTCTATGCCCATTTTTAATGTCATCTCGGCCCTGGGACAATGCGCACAGGCGCCTGTAAGTTTTACGGAAACAACGCCTTCTTCGTTCACAGAAACAAATTCCACATCCCCGCCGTCAGCCTGTAGATTGGGGCGTATATTTTCCAAAGCTGTTTTAACTTGTTCTTCCAACATTATTTTCTCCTATACATAATATATATATAATCAAATTTTTTTTCCAGTTGCGACCTTGACTATTTTTCAAATTATATTCATCTTAAGGCTATGCTTAGCAATCCGGAACTAGCCAGAAAAGCCATTCCCAGAGAATACCGGAATACTGTCCTGGGTTTATTTCCGGAAGAAGGATACTCAAAAGGAAAAGAACCTTCCATTAATCAAATCCTGAGCTTTGGAAAAATCCTGGGGCTGGGAAAGGATAACAAGCGTTTTCTTTCCATATTGGAATCCAGAGCAGAGCTGGATAAACTACTTCATTCTTTTCAAAATAACCTTGACCTTTTAATTCAAAAAACATGGGTTGATAAAACCGAAGAATCACGCAAAGAGAACCTGCTTGACAAACTTCCGGCTTTTATAAGCATCATCGAACAGGAAAAATATTCACAAGCGCTTGAAGAATTCGGCGCAATACTGGAAGAACTTGCATGGCTTTTTTTTGGAGCGCAGAGCCAAAAAGATGACTTTACCGAATATACATTCAGAATAGATAATGAAATTGGGCTTTTTTGGTGGTATGGAAATCAACTGGGCAGCATTCAGGTAATGGAATGGATAAAAATAATGAATAATAATATCAATAAAGCCATACTTCTGCTTGGTATTTTATATCTGACTAATTTCTAGGGGTAATTATGAAAGGACCTATACTGGTTGTAATGGCAGCAGGCATTGGAAGCCGTTACGGCGGATTAAAACAAATGGAAAAAATCGGAACAAACGGAGAAGTTCTTCTGGATTACTCTGTTTTCGATGCCCTTAGGGGAGGATTTGAAAAAATTGTTTTTATCATTCGCCATGATATAGAAGAAGATTTTAAGGATCTAATACTAAAACGAATGGAAGGCAAGGTAAATTATGAACTTGCATATCAGGAACTGGACAGCCTGCTCCCGCAAGACTTTGCCCTTGAAATGAAAAATCAAGGCCGCTCAAAGCCCTGGGGTACTGCCCATGCCCTGCTCTGCGCGGCTGACAAACTTGACGCTCCCTTCACAGTGCTTAATTCCGACGACTTTTACGGCCGCGAGGCTTTTGAAGTTATGGGCAATTACCTTGGCGGCACGGATATAAAAGACGCCGCAATAGTTCCGTATAAACTGGAACCCACATTAAGCCCCCAGGGAACCGTGGCCCGCGGGGTCTGTGAGATTGAAAACGGGTATTTAATCTCCGTTGACGAGCTTCTGGCCATTGAAAAAAAGGACGGCAAAATCTTAAACACCGCTCCTGACGGCTCGATCCGCAGCCTTGAAGCGGAAACTCCGGTTTCCATGAATTTCTGGGGATTTCCGGCAACTATAATTCCATATTTTCAAAAATATTTTGATGGTTTTTTGGCTGAATCCGGAAAAGAACCAAAAAGTGAATGTTATATACCCAAAGCCGCGGACTGGTTTATAAAAAACAATATCATTAAAATAAGAAGCCTTGATGCTGACTCCCGGTGGTTCGGAATTACATATAAAGAAGACCTTAAAGCGGCAATCAGTTATATAGAAGAACTTACAGAAAAGGGAGTTTATCCAAAAAAGTTGTGGTAAAAGACTGCAGCCAAAAAAATACATAGTGAGGGTAAAAGAATGACATTGCAAAAGGGTGAAAATTATGTACTGGGTCTTGATTACGGCTCTGATTCCTGCAGGGCAGTGCTTATTGACGCAGCAGACGGCAGTGAAGCTGGTGTTGCGGTAATGTATTATCCCAGATGGGTAAAAGGGCTTTACTGCGACAGTACGATAAACCAATTCCGGCAGCATCCCCAGGATTACATTGACGTACTTATGGGTACGGTAAACGAGGCGGTTTCAAAAGCAGGCAAGGATATTGCCGCCAAAGTAAAAGGCATAGCCATAGACACAACAGGTTCCACGCCATGCGCCGCAGATTCAAGCGGAACGCCTTTAGCATTGCTTCCTGAATTCAAGGAAAATCCCAGCGCCATGTTCGTTTTATGGAAGGATCACACGGCAGTGGAAGAAGCTGCAAAAATCAACCAGCTTGCAAAAACCTGGGGCGGCGAGGATTATACAAAATATGAGGGCGGTATCTATTCTACAGAATGGTTCTGGTCAAAAATACTCAGGGTCTTCAGCGAAAATACAGAAATAGCAGAGAAAGCCGCTACTTTTATAGAACACGCTGACTGGATGACAATGCTTTTAACAGGCGTTAATTCCATTGACAAAATAAAAAGAAGCCGCTGCGCCATGGGGCATAAGGCCATGTGGCATGCTTCTTTTGAAGGCGGATATCCCGGCGGGGATTTCCTTGCAAAGCTCGATCCGCGCCTTATCAAAATAAGACAAAGCCTTGGAACAGAGACCTGGACCAGCGATAACAGCGCCGGCGCCCTGACCGCTGAATGGGCCGGAAAACTCGGCATACCGGCAGGAATCCCCGTGGCCGTGGGCGCTTATGATGCTCACATGGGCGCCGTGGGCGGCGGAGTTAAAACCGGCTGGCTGGTACGGGTAATGGGAACATCGACCTGCGACATGATTGTAGGCCCAAAAACCGAAAAGGAGAAACTTGTTGCCGGTATCTGCGGCCAGGTTGACGGCTCCATAATTCCCGGCATGATTGGCTATGAAGCAGGACAAAGCTCTTTTGGCGATGTTTATGCCTGGGTTAAAAAACTGATCTCCTGGCCCATTGAAAACCTGCTCCCGGGAATAACAGGTATTGACGCGGAGACAAAAGAAAAAATTGCCGCAGAATTATCAGAAAAAATAATTCCCGGTTTAGAGAAAGAAGCGGAAAAAATCCCCCCGGGAACCACAGGCCTTATTGCCCTGGATTGGCTGAATGGCCGCCGTACACCTGATGCAAACCAGGAAATAAAAAGCGCAATTTCGGGCCTTACACTTGGTACAGATGCCCCGCGCTTTTACAGAGCCTTTGCAGAATCAACTGCTTTTGGAGCAAGGGCCATTGTAGACAGATTCCGCAGGGAAGGTGTCGCAATCCAAGGCATAATCGGCATAGGCGGGGTTGCCAAAAAATCTCCCTTGATTATGCAGATACTTTCAAATGTGCTTAATATGCCCATAAGCATTCCAAAAGGCGATCAATGTGTTGCATTGGGCGCGGCCATGTTTGCCGCTGTGGTTGCAGGGCTCTATCCTGATATTCCCACAGCCCAGAAAAGCCTTTGTACATCAATAGAAAAAACCTTTAATCCGCAGGAAAAAGAAGTGCTGATTTATGACAAGCTGTACAAAGAGTATCTAAAACTCGGCGCATTTGCGGAAGCGGACCAATAATGAACGGCGCATATAAGACTCTGCGGGAAGAAGCTTTTGAAGCAAACATGGAAATCCCGCAGAGGAATCTTGCCATTTATACCTGGGGGAATGTTTCCGCATTTGATTCGGACAAAGGGGTCTTTGCCATAAAACCATCCGGTGTAAAGTACGAAAAACTAAAGCCAGAGGACATAGTTGTTCTTGACCTTGAAGGAAAAACAGTCGAAGGAAAACTTAAACCTTCTTCTGATACAGGAACACACCTTATACTCTATCAGGATTTTATAAACAGAGCTGTGAACTCATCATCCGGCGGCAATGCTTCCGGCGGCAAAATAACCATAAAAGGCATCTGCCATACTCATTCAACCCATGCTGTTTCTTTTGCCCAGGCCCGGCAGAGCGTGCCGGTTTACGGCACAACACACGCGGATCACGGCGCCTGCGAAATACCCTGTACAGAAATCATGGGGGAAGAAGCTGTCAAGGGCGATTACGAAATAGAAACAGGCAAATTGATAGTCGAAACTTTCAACAAGCAAGCCATAAACCCGCTCCATATGCCCATGATACTTGTTGCAGGACACGGCCCCTTTACCTGGGGGGAGAGCGCTTCCCAGTCGGTATATAATGCCGCGGTTTTGGAAGAGGTCTGCAAAATGGCTCTTTTGACCCGCTCGCTCGATCCAAATGCCAAAACCCTGCCGGAGTATATTATCAACAAGCATTGGGAACGCAAGCACGGGCCCAATGCCTATTACGGGCAAAAATGAGCCTTTGGATAATATTTTTTACAGCTTTACTGGCAATAATGCCAATATCTGAACTGCGCGGGGCAATACCTTTTGCCATGGCTAATGGTATGCCCTGGTACATTGCCTCTCCTTTTGCCGCAGCGCTGAATATACTCGTAGGCCCCTTATGCTGGATTTTTTTATCAACTTTACACAGGTTTTTTATGTTTTTGGCGGAAAAACCATTCTTTTCCTGGTATAAAAAACTTTTCAATCTTTTTGTTGAGCGTACCAGGGAAAAAGTACAAAAAAAAGTAGAAAAATGGGGCTGGCTGGGTATCGCTATTTTTATAGGAGTACCCCTGCCAATCACAGGAGTATGGACAGGCACGCTGGGAGCCTGGATACTGGGACTTTCAATGAAACGAACCATGCTGGCAGTTGTTCTGGGTGTAATAATTTCCGGAACCATTGTTACTATTGTAATGATTTTGGGCATACAGGCGCTGAATATCTTCCTAAAGAAAATATAAAAGAAGATACCCTATATTCAAATATTGACTTTATTGGCTTGAAATTTGTAGAAAATGATATTATAATATATAGACTGAGGTTAAGGTATGAGGTTATTGACCAGATCGGATTTTGACGGCTTGGCTTGCGGTGCCCTGCTTATGTATTTAGGTTTAATTGACGAATGGAAATTCGTTCATCCAAAGGATATCCAGGACGGCGTGGTAGAAGTCAATGAAAATGATATTCTTGCAAACATACCTTATGTTAAAGGGTGCAAACTCTGGTTTGATCACCATTCAAGCGAGACAGAGAGGCTTGGCGAAAACGTTTATTTTGAAGGGGTTTCCAGAAAAGCGCCGAGCTGCGCCAGGGTAATCTATGATTATTACGGCGGGGACGCGAAACTTGGCGGCCGTTTCGCAGAAATGATCCGCTATGTGGATAAAGTGGATTCCGGTGACCTTACGCCGGCAGAAATCCTGCATCCCCAGGGCTGGATTCTTTTGGGATTTATCATGGACCCACGCACCGGTCTTGGCAGATTCCGGAACTTTACAATAAGCAACTACGAATTAATGAAAAATCTGGCGCAAGCGTGTATTGATAAAAACATCGAAGATATTCTGGAAATACCTGATGTCAAGGAAAGGCTGGCAGTATATTTTGAACAGACTCCTCTTTTCAGGGAAATGCTGCAAAAAAATGTCAAGATTGACAAAAATGTACTCGTAGTGGATATGCGGGGAGTTGAAACAATTCATGCGGGCAACCGTTTTCTTATCTACACTCTTTATCCGGAGCAGAATATTTCTGTATGGATAGTAGACGGGAAAAATAAAGTCAACTGCGCCATAACAGTGGGTTACAGTATTACTAACCGTTCCTGTACAGTTGATGTGGGAAGCATGCTTCTAAAATACGGCGGCGGCGGCCATATCCAGGTTGGAACCTGTCAGGCTTCTTATGAAGATACAGATCGGGTAATCAAGGAAATTGTAGAAAAGTGTAAAGGTTCTGCAAGCTAAGAGTTTGTCGGGCGCGCCATTCATGGCGATTGCCCTTTTAATAAAGAAAACTTAAAAGCCGGAAAAAATCACGTCTGCAAGTACTCTTGAAAAAGCAGTTCTGGATGCAGAATCAGTCAGCGTTCCCTCAAAACTGCCTCCGGAAACTTTTCTTTCCATGTCAAATAATTCAAATGCTATTCCTCCCTCACCGGAGGCGGCTGTAATTTCCGGCGAAATGACCAGGGTATAACGCAGATCCCTTGTCTCCGGAGCGATCCTGAATCCTGCTGCCCTGACAACCCTGTTTAATTGCCTTCTTGCTCCTGTACTAAATCCATCAGACTTAAGGTTTACTTCAAGAGTTATCCCGTTCTGAAGCAAGGCGCCCGGGTTTATGGCATAGAGTTCTTCCGCAGCAATACTGGAAAACCTTCTTTTTCCGGCAAGTTCTGTGTATGCAAGTGCAATCTTGTCCTTTTGCCATACCGGATCAAAGGCGTCGAGGGCGCTTAATAAAAGCTGCTGGTTTCCAAAAAGCCTGCCCTCTTCAAAATCATAGGATGAGGCGGATTCAGGGATCAAAGGCAGTTCCAGATTACGCGCCTGCCCAAGGTAATCATTTGCGCGCCGGGGATAGGGTTCAAAGGCATTGAATAAATAACCAAGGGTATCCAGGTGAATTTCATTAAAACTGTTAAAGCCGTATGCCTTGGCAGAAAGCAGCGCGTACTTCCGGTAAAGATGCCCGTGGACCGCTGCCTTGAACCTGTAATTTATTGTTCTAAAAGGCTTTAGTATTCTGTCCCTGAAATTCGCAGGTATCCGAAAACGTTCGGCATTTGCGATTCCTGTATAGGTTTTTTCCAGAATATTGTGAATTTCCATTTTATAACGCACCGGATCTATGCCAAAATTTACCATCCAGGAGAGGTCTCCCATATTAAGGCAGTCTTCGGCATACAGCCTTGCTTCTTCAAGTCTTCCGCCAATCAGAAAAACTTCGGCAAGACTTAGTTTAGACAATGGCGATGTATCCATTTCATAAGCAAGCTGGAATTCCTGGAAGCTCCTGGCCAGTTCCATGCGCCGCATGTATAGTTCACCGCGGGCCAATCTGCCGGAAGCGCGGTTTGCGGAATTGAGGGATCGATTGGTTTGCTGGTATGCCAAATCATACTGATAAAAGCGGCTTTCCAGTATGGAAAGGTTATAATATGCCACAGCCGCAAAAAGCCAGCTCCCTAAAGACTCTGCTCTGGATATTGCTTCCAGGTACCATTTTTTCCCTTCGCTGTAATTGAACATATCCGAATAAATAGTTCCAAGAGTCATTGCAAAATCAGCATCAAGGCCAATCCTGTCTATGGCGGAAAGGAGCAGTCTTTCTCCATCCCGGGGCCGGTGTATCTTGTAATACATCCAGCCAAGAGCGCCTATGGCTTCCCGATCATTGGGAATCAAGAGCAGAAACTTTTCAAAATACTCTGCCGATTCTTCGTTAAGGTTAAGGTAAGCCGCGGTCCTTGCAAGCTGGAATAATAGGTCAGGGTTCATGGGGGCGATTCTTTCACTGCGCAGGTATTCATTCCAGGCCAGATGGAAAAGCCTCCTTTGGTAAAAAAGGTTTCCCAAAGCCCAGGGAAAGTTTATATCCCCTGGATATATTTCTGAACCCAATGAGTATAGTTCCACTGCCCTTTCCCAGTTTTCAGCTTCCTCGGCCATCATGGCTTGATTAAAAAGTTCTTCGGCAGTCTGAATATCCTGGGCCCCGCCCGTGGAAAACATGGTTATTGCAAAAAGCAGAAGGAACAATGGCAGCTTTGGCTGTGAGCCTGGTTTTTTTCCGCTTCTTTTACGGTGAATGGCTGAATTAAAGCGGCTGTAATTTTCTTTCATTTTTTGCCAGTCTTCTTTTGTAAAGGCAGGAGCAAAACGGGCTGCGGCGCTGTCCTTATACATGGCATAAAAACCGTTTATGTTGAGAGCCAAAGCCCATTCGGATTCTCCAAGGGATTTTAATTCCGGAGAGTTTACTCCCGGGGATTTTGCTTCCGTATAACGATTTTTTCTGATGCCGCGAAGCCTTAAGCGTCTTATGGAATGAGCCCAGAGAAAACGGGCCTTAACCCTGGGATTTTTTACAATAAAAGAAATCCATAAACAGGCAAAACGGTAAATCAAAAAGAAAATAATCAATCCAAAGGCAAGTAAAACAAGGCCGTGGTTTTGAAAAAACCGGAAAGCCTCCTGCCCGAATTCCAGAAAATTATTTTCGGGGTTTTCTGGACTTCCTTCCCTTGCCATCAGCCGGGAATGGTTATCCAGAATTTCCCTTAACAGGTTTTCAAAAATTTCAGGCTGGGAATCCTGGCCAAAGAAAAGTTCTTCTCCCGGAGAGATCTGGTCTGTAGTCGGATCATATTCGATCCAGCCGTATCCGGGATACCATACTTCTGTCCAGGCATGAGCCATATTTGCGCGGACAGGATAATAATCAAAATAACCGGAATTATAATCAATAAAAAAACCTGCCGCCACACGGCAGGGAATGCCAATGGATCTTAGCATCAGGGTAAAAGCAAAAGCGTAATATGAACAATACCCTTTTTTGGATTCAAAAAGAAAATATTTTAGCTGATCTCCCGAAGGCGAAATTCCTGGTTTAAGGCTGTAACGGTACTCCCCGTATTTAAGCCATTCATAAATATCCTGAATTTTTTCCCAATAATAAATTGATCCGCCGGAAACTTCACGGGCCAGTTCCGCATAATCTTCATCCCCGCCGTAATCGGTATAAAAGCGGTAATCTTCTGCGCTTAGCCCAAGGCTCTCCGCGGAAAATACTGTATCTACAGCCCCCAAAAGCTCCATGGGAAACGCATCGCTGACCTGGCTTAAGACTCTGTAAACAGAGTTAAAAGACGAATCGTCCCAGGTTTCAAAAGGCGTTACTTCCAAAAGCCTGTTCATCCCGATAAAAGCCGAGGAATCAAAATTTACATGGTAATATTCCTGATAAATCTCGCGGCTTAACAGCCTGTCGCTGCCGGAATCAAACCTGGTATGGCGATCGGGCAGCCTATGGGGATGGACTTCTTCGTCAATAACTTCATGCCTGAAAAAACCGCTTCCGGGACTGTATCCTGATAGCGTATAACGCCTGAGCAATATGTTGTAATCCGGGTATTCTTTTTTGACTATCAGGACCAGATCATTGTTCATGGAAATTTCTGTTTCCAGCTTAAGGAACTGGGAAAAATCAAACCTGAAAAGTCTGGGCTCCAAAAGCCCGCCGCCGCGGTTTACTGCCCTTTCCTGGAAAGGCCTTAAAAAAAGAATGCTGCCTATGGCCACCAGAACAAGCGCTGTCAGGGCAGCCGCGGTTTTTTCGTATCTGCGTACGCGCAATTCAGCGGGAGACGAAAGAATAAATGATAAAATCTGAAGAAAAAACCCCGTACCAAAAAGCGCAATCATTAAAACAGGCCAGCGGTAAACTTCCATCGAAGATGCCGGTACCAGGCAGAATAAAACAAGAAAAAAAACATTTGCCATTATAATTTCCAGCCGTAAAAACATACGGCTGCGCAGGGAAAAGAAAGAACCAAGAGCTGTCCAATAAAAAGGAAGAATGCTGACAAAATAATTCCTGTCAAGGTTTAACAGAAGCGAATCAAAAAGTATCCAGCCGCCAGGCCCTAAAAACCAGCGCGGAACTGCAACAAGAAACCTCGCAGCCCAGGGCGCAAGGAGAATTATCAATACGGCTTCTGCATTTTTTCGATTGCCGTAAAACAAAAAGAGGGCGCAGCCAAGAGCGCCCAGAAGGGCTGCGGCATAAAAGGAGATGTCCGCCAGGTCGCCGGCAGCAATGCAAATCTGGGCCAGGATAATAAAAAGCGCAATGGTGCGGGGTATAAAGGCCGGAGCCCAGGGGCAGCGGATTGGGGCACGCAAAGCGGTTTTTGCCATGGCCTTCAACTTTTTCTGGAAAGCGCAAGGAGTATGGCAATATCTCCCTGACGCACTCCGGGGATTCTCGCGGCCTGGCCAATGGTTAGGGGTTTTACCGCCATTAGTTTCTCTTTGGATTCAGAAGATAAACCCAAGATTTGCGAATAGTCAAAGCTATCCGGGATTTTTATGTAATCCATTTTTTTTGCCTTAAGTATGGCACGGTTTTCTTTTTCGATATACCCAAAATACCTTATATCCAGAACTGTCCTCTCAATCCATTCAAGCGGATATGCAGCCAATTCAGGTAAATCAGGGAGCGCCTCTCTTATGCTGAATTTTCCCCTGACTATTTTTTGTTCAAGGCTCTCGCCGGAAATTTTACGCTGCCCCAGCAGTTCCCTTATAAGTTCAAGCGCTTGTGTTTTTTCCTGAAACTTTTCCCAGCGCATATCGTCAATAAGGCCAAGGTCACGGGCCTTTGGAATAAGCCTTGTATCCGCAGTATCATGACGCAGTAGCAGGCGGTATTCAGCCCTGCTTGTAAACATACGGTAAGGCTCTTTTGTTCCCAGTGTCGTAAGATCATCCACAAGCACGCCTATATACGCTTCGGAGCGGCCAAGGATAAATGGAGCTTCTCCCCTCATCTTTTGAACAGCGTTGATTCCTGCCATAAGCCCCTGGCTGGCTGCTTCCTCATAACCGGAACTCCCGTTAGTCTGGCCCGCGCTGAAAAAACCGGAAACACGCTTGGATTCAAGACTTGGGTACAGCTCCAGGGGATCAATATAATCATATTCCACGGCATAGCCCGGCCTGACCATTTCTGCTTTTTCAAGCCCTGGAATGGTCCGGATTAAATCCCTCTGCACATCTTCTGGCAGGGAACTGGAACAGCCGTTAAGATATTTTTCGCTTGTGTATAACCCTTCCGGCTCAATAAAAATATGATGCCTGTCCCTGTCAGGGAAACGCATAACCTTGTCTTCGATGGACGGACAGTAGCGTGCGCCTGTGCCTTTGATTTTGCCTCCGTAAAGCGGCGAGCGGTCAATATTGGCGCGTATAATATCATGTGTTTTGGTATTGGTATAAGTGATCCAGCAGGGAATAGAAGGCCTGTCAAATTGGAGACTACTGCCGGTTTCCGGCCGGCCGGTCCTTTGGACACCATGTGCGTCACCATTTTCAAAGGAAAAAGGCGCCGGTTCTTCGCCATCCTGTTTTTCCATGGCATTGTAATCAATGGAATCGCCCGCAATACGCGCCGGCGTTCCGGTTTTGAGCCTTCCCACAGAAAACCCAAGCCTTCTTAGGCTGGGGCCAAGGCCAAGTGCGGCGCCTTCTCCCAAACGGCCCTGCGCCGCGTCAAATCCGCCGATAAAGATTTTCCCTTCCATGAATGTTCCTGCACAAAGGATCACCGTACGGCTTAAAATTCTGTGCCCTCTTATAGTTACAACCCCGCAGACTTTTTGATTGCTGCGAGGGCTTTCGTCATGGGCAGCATCAGAAGCCGCGCTTACAATCAGGTCTATGACAGTGTCCATCATTATGAAGAGCCCTTTTTGGGATTCAAGAGTTTTGCGGGCTGTGTTTTGGTAAGCCAGTTTGTCAGCCTGCGCGCGCGGAGCCTGTACTGCCGGCCCCCTGGAACGGTTAAGAATGCGGTATTGGATCATGGTTTTGTCTATCAGCCTGGCCATTTCACCGCCAAGGGCATCCACTTCCCTTACAAGATTGCCTTTGGAAAGCCCGCCCACGGCAGGATTACAGGACAGCGCTCCTATGCAGTCGGGGTTTTGTGTTATAAGCAGGCAGTTAAACCCAAGACGGCTCACAACCAAAGAAGCCTCGATTCCGGCGTGGCCGCCTCCAATTACAATGCAGTCATAGTCCATGTTTTAATCTAGCATGAAAGAATAATGATTAAAATACTTGAAGAAACTGAGGCTTTTCTAAAACTAACCGAATTTTGGGAAAAAAGCTAAATTTATACAATATTTTACCTTCATAATTGTCTATAATACTAAGGAGATTAACCATGAAAAACAAAAAAGAACGGTTTTTACACTCTCTCTCAATGGTGGGACTTGGTGTACTTGTATTTTCGGTTGTAGTTGTTTTATTCGGCTTTGTTGCAATGGCTTTGTGGAACAATTTGCTTCCGGATATTTTTGGATTACCAAGAATAAGTTATTGGCAGGCAGTTGGATTGCTTATTCTTGCACGCCTTTTCTTTACTGGTATAAAACCAGGAGGCGGCAAGAAAAACAAAAAAGACAAGAAACATCTGTTTCATGACAAATGGGAAAGTATGAGCGAGGAAGAACAAGCAGCTTTTATGGAAAGGTATGTAAAGACTTCCCAAGACCACGACAGTAAACCCGAGTAAAAAGAGTTCCGAATGCAGCAGAAAAGTATTGCCGGTGTTTTTAAGGACTATAGAGAAAGCCTTTTATCTTTTGTTCGCAGCCGCATTAATGTAAAAGATGAAGCCGAGGACATTGTGCAGGAAATTTTTTATCAACTTTCCCGCACAAATGACCTGGCTAGGCCGATTGAAAATACTACAGCATGGCTTTTTCGTGTTGCTCGGAACATGATAATTAATTGGAGAAAAAGAAAAAAGGATATATCATTTTCTGATTTGGTAAATGTTAATGAAAACGACAGTGATGGTATAATTGATATTCTGGATATTTTATTATCTGATAAAACAACGCCTGAAACAGAAATAATACGTTCATTTTTATGGAAAGAAATCGAGACAGTACTGGAGGAATTACCATCTTCACAACGCGAGATATTTATACAAACGGAATATTTATGTATACCCGTTAAGGAAATATCAAAAAAGACAAACGTTCCTGTTAATACATTACTTTCAAGAAAGCATTATGCGGTATTATATTTGAGAAAAAGATTAAAAAATTTATACATGGAAATCAGCGGACGACGGGAGTCGAACCCGCGTCACAAGCTTGGGAAGCTTGGATAATGCCGTTATATGACGTCCGCTTTCTTGATATTTATAACACGATTAAACAGATATTGCAAGTTTCATCCTGTAAAGTCCCGGACGTACCCGGTATTCTTCTCTGGTATCAGGCCCGCAGGTGGCGGTTCCGACTCCCCGCAATTTTATATCAATCGAAAGGAATAGCCGTCCGTCCGCGCCTTTGGACAGATCCTTAAGCTCAAAAGCATGGCAGGCTTCCCACATATTCTCCTGGCTGTAACGGGAAACACCAAAGTTAACAGGCTCATCCGCCCTTATTGTAATATTCGGTCTTGCTTTATCTGATGAAATAAGGGTTAGGTTACGTACACCGCTGCGGTTGCCATTTTCCTGGGGCACCACATAAGGGGTTTCCAGTTCCGCAACGCTTTGTTTATGGCGGCCAAGAAAAACACCGGCCATGCGATCCGGGTATGATTCCTCCGGTCCAAGGCCGAACCACGAGACCATATTGTAAGTCGCGGGAATCTCTGCCAAAAGACCTATTTTTGGAAGTTCCGGCAGTTCCGGATCAAGATCAAAAACAGCTTCAAGAATCATGGGCTGGCCAGCCTCTCCCTTTGCAATGGTAAGTGTATAGGTTCCAAGCCCCGGCGCAGCGGAGTAACGCTTATATTGATCCGCGGCTTTTTCTCCGGCAAGAAGAACAGAGCATAAACGGACTGCAGGCCTGCCTTCCCGGATAATCTCTTCTTTTTTCTCATGGGCGGTTCTTAAATGAAGCAGATCCAGATCAATCCACGGGAACATGGCTTTACCTTTGAAGTAAAAAGCCGCGGCTGTGTCTCCACTTAGTTTTATGTAGGTTTTTAAGCCGTCATTCTGGGTTGGAACTCTGTAAAGAGATGGTTTTAGAAGTGATACGAAATCTTCTATATAATAAGAATAAGATAAAGAAGATAAAGATTTTTCGGTTTTTTCAGCTTTTCCTTCCGGGTTATCCTGGATCATAACAGGTTCGCGTTCTTCCCTAAGAAGTTTTTGAGCCCTGGCCACTATATGACCTTTCCCTGCCCAGAACGTATCTTCTTTAAGAACAAATTCGCCGTAGAAATTTACAGCTCCGCCAAACGAGGGAATAAAAAATTCATGTTCTGAAGCAAAACTTATTTCCGCTTTCTGCCCTGGTTTTAGTAAAGGCAATTCCATGCTGTCTTGTTTAAGGATTTTGGTTTTGCCTCCGTCAGCGCTTGCGGCATCTTCGTAAATTTTATATTCAAAACGCAGATGTTCCAGGGTAGAAAAATCATAACGGTTTTCAAGTGTAAAGATTAAGGGTTTCCCCGGTATTTCTGTAAGCCGTACCGGCGCCTGAACCTGCCTGCACTCGGCCATAACCGGCTTTAATCCCTGATCCGGAAACAGAAGACCGTCGCAGATAAAATCAAAATCCGAAGGCTCGTCTCCAAAGTCTCCTCCGTATTTCCAGTATTTTACGCCGTCCGGGGTATAGGCCTCAAAGCCGTGATCCCTCCATTCCCATATAAAGCCGCCCTGCAGGCCATGATGGCTTTCAATGGCTTTCCAGTAATCAGCCAGGCTTCCGTTTGAATTACCCATTGCATGGGAATATTCACACATGATAAGGGGACGGTAATCATCCCGGTAACGGACATAATCTACAATATTTTCAATGGCAGGGTACATTGGGCAGACAAAATCAGTTACGGTTTTTCCCTGTTCCCAACTGTCAAGGATATCGGATTTTCCGTGCATGGCGCCTTCATAATGAATGGGCCTTGATTTATCATAATGCCTGATCCAGGCTGCACCTGCTTCATGGCTGCCGCCGTATCCGCTTTCATTTCCAAGCGACCACATTATTACCGAAGCATGGTTTTTGTCCCGTTCCACCATCCTCTGCATTCGGATTATAAATGCGTTAGACCATTGGGTATTATTGCATAGCTGGTTATAAAAGCAATGGCTTTCTATATCCGCTTCATCGCAAAGGTAAATGCCGTAACGATCGCAGAGCTCATACCAGCGCTCATCATTCGGGTAATGGCTGGTTCTTACAGCATTAAAATTATGGGTTTTAAGGATTTTAATATCCCTGATCATGGCTTTGACAGAAAGGGTTTTTCCGGTTTTTTCATCATGCTCATGACGGTTGACGCCTTTTATATAAACCATTTTATCGTTTATAAGGAATTCACGGTTTGCAATTTTTAAGTTTCTGAATCCCGTGCAAAAAGCGGCGCATTGGAGCTGCTTCCCGTCCCTGTAAAGTTCGACGCTTAATATGTAAAGATTCGGCGCTTCATGGGACCAGAGCCTAGGATTATCCAGAACCAGCTCGGTTTCCGCTGTATTATCATTCATGCGAAAATCTGCATAGAGTTCCATGCTTCCGGAGATAAGGCTGTTGTTTCTGATTATTTCATTCGCGAGTTTCTGCGCCTCTTCACCGCTGGATGGAAGGCTAAAAGGGTAAAGATTGTATTTGATTATAAAGGGGCTTTTGTTTTCAATATTTATTGTTTGAACGTTTCCTGTGCTCCGGCTTTCGGGGAGGCTGCCGCCCAGGGTAACGGATAAAGCTATCTTACCCTGCTTTTTATCGGCTCCTGTAATTGTACTCTGGTAACCGGCGTTGAGAGTTCCGGGCAGGGCCTTTATGTCTTTAATATAGCAGTCTCCGGTTGAGTACAGATATACTGTCCTGTGAATCCCGCCAAGCCACCATTGATCCTGATCTTCCACATAACTTGCGTCTGAATACCGGACAACTTTTATGCAGAGCAGGTTTTCCCCTTCCTCCATAAAAGGACTTATGTCAAATTGGGACGGCAGCCGGGTATCTTTTGAAGCTCCGGCAAAATAGCCGTTTATATAGATAAGGGCCGTGCTCTCCGCAGAACCCAAATGTAAGATAACCCGCCGCCCTTTCCATGAAGCCGGAAGAATAAAGCTGCGGCGGTAAAGGCCGGTTGGATTATCCTCCGGCACATTTGGAGGCACGGCCTGGAAAGGCATCTGAATATTTGTATAGTGAGGCTTGTCAAAGCAGCCTTCAAACCTGGAATCTCCGCCCTGCCGTGACCAGGTCCCGGGTACTGTTATGGAATGCCAGGAAGAATCATCAAAGCCGGGATTTGTCCAGCCGCACAAGAGGACGGAATTTTCCCTTTTGGAGCCCACAGTATAATTATCTCCCTGGGACGGAAGATCCTCGCGGGGATTGGAAATAATTCTAAACTTCCATGGATTTGAAGACCCCTCATCTTCAAACCCTTGAGAAACCGGACTGTCCAAACCCATGTACAGGGGATTTTTTTCCAGACAGCGGAATTCAGGTCCGGCTAAAGCATCAATAACAGCTTCTTCAGCAGACGGGAAAGGCAAAAGCGGGCTTTGCATTGGCAGACGATTAATTTCCTGTGTTTCAGGATTTTTCCAGATGGGGAGTATTTCTTTTCCTTTCATAGTATGATGATGAAAAGACTTTTTGCAATTGTCAAGAACATAAGATATAATAGATAATTGGATACGAAGATTTCTAAAAACTGAGGTTTTGAAAAAGCCTCTATTCCAATGTAAAAACGGAGGATGGTATGGCAAAAATTAATATGAACCGCCGGTTAATCGGAACAGTAATACCTGTAGGAGCTCTTCGGAGCAAAGAGAGCATAGGAGTCGGCGAATTCCTTGATTTGCCGGAATTCGGAGAACTCTGCAATAAAATGGGAATCAAACTTATACAGATTCTGCCCGTAAATGATACGGGTTATCAGGATTCGCCATACTTTGCCCTGACAGCATTTGCCCTTAATCCCCTGTATTTGCGCATAAGTGAACTGCCTGAATTCACGGCCGCGGGCTTTGATGCCAAAATCAAAGCAATCAAGAAACAATTTGAAAATAAAAACCGTTTCCCGTACCTTGGTATTCTAAATGCAAAAATAGCCCTTTTAAGAGAGATATACTCAGGCTCTGCAAAAAAAATTATAGAAGCTGCCAAAGGCAAATCCTCCCTTGCTGCCTGGATACAGGCAAATGCCTGGGTAAAGGAATATGCTGTTTTCCGGCGCTTAAAGGAAGTGAATAAAGAAACAAGCTGGAAGGAATGGACCGGCAACAAAACGCCGGCATCCAAAGATATTGAAGATTTGTGGAATGATCCGAATCTAAAGGAAGCTCATCTATTCTGGGCCTGGATTCAGGAAGCTCTGGACAGGCAATTCAGCCAGGCTTCAAAAAGCCTTAACGAGATGGGGCTTATACTTAAAGGCGACCTCCCTATATTAATTAACGAAGACAGTTGTGATGTCTGGGCCCATCCGGAAATTTTTAACCTTGATCTTTCAGCCGGAGCCCCGCCGGATATGTACGATGCCAACGGGCAAAACTGGGGTTTCCCGACTTTTAACTGGCAGTTACAGGAAAAAAACGATTTTACCTGGTGGAAAACCCGGCTTAAAACAGCGGAAAAGTATTATTCCGCATACCGCATTGATCATGTTTTGGGCTTTTTCAGAATCTGGTCTTCCAGGCGGGAGGATGTTTCATCATCATCCAGTCTTGGCAGATTTATTCCCTATGTACCCATTACCAAAAAAGAGCTTGAAAAATTGAATTTTGACA
>Ga0099364_10004409_pt1 | contig 21342 bp, 21 predicted proteins | sample TergutTh196P3_FD_73070 | JGI IMG/M metagenome (GOLD analysis project Ga0099364, IMG submission 73070) | Microcerotermes parvus P3 segment gut microbial communities from Pointe-Noire, Republic of the Congo - Th196 P3 | ecosystem: Host-associated > Arthropoda: Insects > Digestive system > Gut ... | reverse complement strand
TCATATAAAGATTATCTAAAATTATTTACCTGTTGAGCCAAAGCCCTTGTCGCCGCGCGCGGTATCCGACAGCTCGTCGCAGTCTATAACCGGTGGGGTAAGTACAGGCATCAGAATCATTTGCGCCACGCGCTCAAAGGGCTGTATGAAATAATCGACGTCGGAATGGTTTGAAAGCCCAACGATGATTTCGCCGCGGTAATCGCTGTCGATGACGCCGACGGCATTTGACGGCACAAGACCGTGCCGTATGCCAAGACCGCTTCGTCCGAACACAAAAGCCGCGGCTGTCGGATCGATTTCAATCGCGATTCCCGTTGGGATTGTCACGCGGCCTTTCGCCGGGACAAGAAGCGGTGCGGTGATGCATGCGAAAAGGTCATACCCTGCGCTGTGCTCCGTCGCCCTTGACGGAAGCTTCGCGTTCTTAGAAAGTTTTTTTATTTTGAGATGTTGCATAATAATCATCCTTTTATCGTAAAATAATGTTGACTAAAACCGGAATATGCGGTACAATGCAATTATCCGAAAGGGAGTAGCGGAATTATACTGCTTTATTCGTCATCACGGCCTATTGGCCCGGATAAGGCACGTCATGTATATTTATATTGACGCCGCAAGACTTTCGGCCTTGAATCAGGGCCGGACGTCTTGCGTCTTTTTGCGAAATAAAAGCGGTAAAACACCTAAAAGATGTTCGGTGAAAAAAGGGAGAAATGAAAATGGGGACAGTTCTTCAAACGGTTTTGATGATTGTGGGTTTTGTTTTGCTTATAAAAGGCGCGGATATTTTTGTCGACGCAAGCGTATTGATCGCGAAAAGGCTGAATATCCCGAACGTGGTGATCGGGCTTACCGTGGTTGCGATGGGAACAAGCGTGCCGGAAGCCGTGGTCAGTATCAGTGCCGCGCTCAACGGCTCGAACGGGCTGGCAATCGGCAATGTGGTCGGGTCGAATATCTTTAACCTGCTGGTAGTTGTGGGTCTTTGCGCTTTCATTTCGCCCATAGCCGTAAGATTCAGGGAGCTTGCGCGGGATTACTGGATTTCCGTGGGCGCGGCGCTCCTGCTGCTTGTGATGATGCTCGCGTTCGGCAGCGTTATCCCGCGGGCGGGGGGCTTCCTGCTTTTTGCGGTGTTTGCGGCATATATAACGATGATGGTGTTAAAAGCGCTGAAGGACAGAAGCCCTGAGGATGACGCGGATAAAAACATGGCTGCTCCAAAACCGATCGTGAAACCCGTATGCCTTGCGGTTTTAGGCATCGCCCTTATCGTGGCGGGAGGGGATATTACGGTAAAAAGCGCTGTTAATATCGCCGTGACGTTAGGCATTACCGAGCGGGTGATCGGGCTTACCGTTGTGGCGATCGGCACCTCCCTGCCGGAGCTTGTGACGTCCCTCGTCGCCTGCCGCAAAGGGGAAAACGATATTGCCATCGGCAATGTCGTGGGCTCTAATATCTTCAACATTTTGCTTGTGCTTGGCCTGTCGGGGATTATTATACCATTAGCCGTAGACGGCAGCCTGATATTTGATTTAGTAATTCTGACGGCAAGCAGCCTTGCGTTCGGTCTGTTTGCCTACACCGGAAAGCGCATCGTGCGTTTTGAGGGCTTCTCAATGGTAATGATGTACGCCGCGTATATGGCTTTTATTATACTGTAATATTACAGCACTCCGCGAAAATAAAGTCCCCGCGTGAAAGAATCAGGGGGCTTGCTTTTCCCCCCGCCGTTTTTATAAAGACCGAAAACCTCGGCGCATTTTTCGGGGGATTCCGTCGTGAAATACAGCGTCAAAAAATCAATGCCTGTAAAGCTTTGAAGCTTGTCTTCTAAAAACAGCGGCACACAGTTTAAAAGCTCGGGAATTTTATCGCGGCATACAACCTTGAAGCGGCTGCCGCGCCGGTCTGTGATTTCCGCGCTGCGGCAAGTCTTGCAATCTCTAATGGGGCAAGCGCGCATAACCATAAGCGGAAGATAGCCGTAAGCGATGATCCCGCGAGGCACGCCGCCGTTTAAGGCGGCTATTTGTTTTGCGGAAAGCTCAAAGCTTGCGGTAAAGCTTCGAAGCCCAAGCGATTCATACCGCCCGGCTGCAACGGAGTTCGTGATATTCAGCCCGTAATCGCCGTGCACGGTAAAGCCGTGGCTTCTAGCTGCGTAAAGCGCGCCCGGGCTGCCGGCAACGGCGTTTACAACGCCGGCGCGCTTTGCGCTTTCAAGCGCGGCGGAAAGATTTCCGTATCCGCCAAATGAAACCCGCGGCAGCTCAACCGCGATTTTATCCTTATACTTTAACAAAAATTCATTTTTCAGGCGCGTTATCTCGCTTACAGGTATGATCATCAGCTCGGCGCCGGCGGCGATTTCTTCTGATAATTGAGCCGCCGATTCCGCCCTTGCGCGAAGCCCGGGGCGTGCCGCGGATTTGTGAGGCTCAAAACAAAAAGATTCTTCAAGAGCTGTAAAGTTATGCGGCTTGACTGCCTCTCGCAGTTCCGGAAGCTTGTCAAGCGCTTCGCGCCTGAGCGCGTTTATCGCGGCCGCGGTCAGAATCAGACCATCTTCAATCTCAAAAGTAAACTTATCAGGATAAAACGGCGTGCCTCCCGTTTTAGAAAGAAGCGCCTGAGCTTTCCCAGCCGTTATGGGCGCTGTTTTCGTGTCGCCGGGAACCTTTCCGGTAACGGTTACCGTATTCCCGATCTTGTCTCTTACCGTGAGCTTCGCAGGCTCCCCGCGCTTCAGGAAAAACAGAAACTCAACCGGCACAAGCGGGTTTTCGTTTTTATAATAAGCCGCGACGCGGTGTAAAAGCTTATGACTTGCCGCTGTTACATTATCCTTTGTTCTTCTGCCGAACATGTGCGCGCCGGGATTACCGTCAAAAAACGCGCTTGTAAATCCGCTTCTTGAAAACACGGCTTCAAGCTCCGCCATATTAAAGGGCTTGCCGTCGGCTGCAAGCTTGCACGCCGTCACGGCTGCCGCGACGTATTCGGGACGCTTCATGCGCCCCTCGATCTTTATTGATGTAACGCCCGCTTCGATTAACTTGGGGATTTTTTCAATGAGCGATAAATCCTTTAGCGAAAGAGCATAATCTGTGCCGGGGAAACGGTTGTTCTGCATAGGAAGCCTGCACGGCTGTGCGCAGAGGCCGCGGTTGCCGCTGCGGCCGCCGATCATCGCCGAAAGGTAGCATTGACCGCTTAAGGACATGCAAAGCGCCCCGTGGACAAAGCATTCGAGCTCTATCGAAACGGCATCCGCTATTTTACGAATTTCGCGCGCGGACATCTCCCGCGCGAGTATGACGCGGGAAAACCCTTGCGCCTCAAGCGCTTTCGCGCCCTCTAAGTTGTGTACGCCCATCTGCGTGGACGCAAAAAGCGGCAGGCTTGGCGCATGTTTTTTCACAATATCCAAAACCGCCGGGTCCTGCGCGATGACAGCGTCTATACCCGCTTCACACGCGGATTTTATCACATTTAAAAGCAAGGGGAGCTCATTGTCGGTCAAAAGCGTGTTGAGCGTAAGATACGCCTTTACGCCCCTTGCGCGGCAATATTTTACAGCTCCAATGATTTCGCCTTTTTCAAAGTTTTTGGCCCCACGCCTTGCGTTTAAGCATTTGACGCCAAAGTAAACGGCGTTTGCGCCGCACCTTACCGCGGCCGTCAAGCTTTCCGGGCTTCCGGCCGGCGCCAAAATTTCAAGCTTTGTCAACCCTTGCCCCCAAGCCTCCGCTCAAGCTTTGAAAGCTCCCTGCGCGCCTCCGAGGCTTCAAGCCTTGCTTTCGCGGCGTCCTCAAGGTATTCCGCGATTTGCCCGCGCAGGCTGTCCGCCTGTTTTTCGGCTTTTTCATACGAGTCGATGTAGTTCATCGCCACAAGCACAAGCGCTTCGTTGAGCGACACGGCTTTCGGCCCCTGCGTGAGCTCATGCACCGATTCGTCGATTTTATGCGCAAGCCCCACGACGTAAGCCGCGTCTTCCTTTGTTGTGATGTGGTACTTCATGCCTTTAATCTGTATCGTTACCTTGTTAAGCGCGTCCATAACACACTCCCCCAGCATCTACTGTTCTAATTTTTTATTATACTATACTTTTATAAAATAAAAAAGGGGTGTGATAATTTTTATTTTCTTGCATTTGCGTTTTTCGTGGTTATATTATATAATTTAACGAGTATCGCTTAAACGCGATAAGATTAAGCGGAGGGGATTTTATGAAATACACGGCCGATACGCTTACGCAAATGATTCAGGAGAAACTGACGCACCGCTTCGGAAAGGTCGATCCGTTCGGGCTTTCGGACGAGCAGTACTATCAGGCTGCGGTCTATGTTATAAAGGATATCGAGTATCAAATGCGCAAAAAGTTCTGGGCGAGCAACCTGTCGCAGGGCAAAAAGCAGGTTTACTATTTAAGCATGGAGTTTTTGCTGGGCAGAAGCCTTAAAAACAGCCTTTACAATCTTGGGATTTACAATGAGATGAAGCAGGCGTTTTCGACGTTCGGCGTAACGCCCGAGGACCTGTTTGAGATGGAGCCGGACGCGGGGCTCGGCAACGGAGGCTTAGGCCGTCTTGCAGCGTGTTATCTTGACGCGCTTGCAAACGAGGAATATTTAGCGACCGGATATTGCATCCTTTATGAGTTTGGGCTGTTCAAGCAAAGGATTATCGAGGGTTGGCAGCATGAGCTTCCGGACCAGTGGCTTCCTGGCGGCGAGGTCTGGCTTTCGTCAAGGCCGGGCTATGAGGTCGAGGTGCGTTTCGGCGGAGTTCTTGAGGAGAACTGGGAAAACTCGCACCATATCTTACAGCATAAAAACTACACGTCCGTTATGGCTGTGCCTTACGACATAAATATACCGGGGTACCATTCAAACGGTATCAGCATGCTGCGGGTATGGCGGGCGAAAAACTTTATCGGTATGGATATGGACTCGTTTAACCGCGGCGATTACACGACCGCGTTCCAGCAGACCTCGATAGGTGAAGCCATCAGCAAGGTGCTTTACCCCAACGACAACCACACGGAGGGAAAAACCCTTCGCCTTCGCCAGCAGTACTTCCTGTGCGCCGCGTCAATTGCCGATATCTGCAGGCGGCATATGTCGGTTTACGGCACGTTTGAGAATTTTCACGAAAAAAACGCGATTCACATCAACGACACGCACCCGGCGCTCGCCATACCGGAGCTCATGCGGTTTTTGCTCGACGACTGCGGCTACGGCTGGAACCTTTCGTGGAACATCGTGCAAAACACGTTTGCGTACACAAACCACACCCTCATGAGAGAGGCGATGGAGTGCTGGGACTTAACGCTTTTCAAGACGCTTCTGCCGCGGATTTTCGGCATCATATGCGAGATCAACCGGCGTTTTTGCGAGGATTTGTACCACAACCGGTACCAAAACCAGGAAACGATAGACAGGATGACGATCGTAACCGGCATGCAGGTGCGCATGGCAAATCTGGCCGTTGTCGGCAGCCACAGCGTAAACGGCGTGTCGAAGCTTCACTCCCAGATGCTCAAAGACGATGTGCTTGGTGATTTTTATTCGATAGAGCCCAAAAAATTCACGAACGTCACAAACGGCATCGCAAGCCGCAGATGGCTGATACAGGCGAACCCGGCGCTTACTAAGCTTATTTCCGAAAGCATCGGCGGAGATTTCGATAAGGATATGTCAAGCCTTTCAAAGCTTCTAAAATTCAAGGACGACAAAGCTTTCTTAGATAAGCTTATGGAGTCAAAACACAAAAACAAGGAATTCTTCAGCAAGCATATCGCCAAGAAAACCGGCGTCAAGCTGGACCCGGACTCCATCTTCGACGTTCAGGTAAAGCGGCTGCACGAGTATAAGCGCCAGCAGATGAACGTGCTTGACATCATCGCCACATACCAGCATCTAAAGCACAACCCGAACGCGGATTTTGTGCCGCGCACCTATATCTTCGGCGCGAAGGCGGCGCCTGGGTACTACATGGCGAAACAGATCATCAAGACGATTTGCTCGATTTCCTCCGCGATTGAAAAAGATAAGGTCATACGCGAAAAGATGCGGGTTGTGTTCCTTGAGGAATACAACGTCACCTTGTCGGAGATTTTGATGCCCGCGTCGGATATCTCGGAGCAGATTTCACTTGCGGGAACCGAGGCGTCCGGTACCGGCAACATGAAGCTGATGCTCAACGGCGCCGTTACCATCGGCACCCTCGACGGCGCAAACGTCGAGATCCACGAAGAGGTCGGCGACGACAACATCCTCATTTTCGGCATGAAGGAGCGCGAGGTCGACGAGCTGCGCGCAAGAGGCTATATGCCGCGCCGCTACTACGAGCGCGATCCGGTTTTGAAAAACGCGGTCGACAGCCTGCTCATCGGGTTTGACGGAGAAACGTTCCCGACGCTGAGCGATATGCTCGTCAAAACCGACTACTATATGGCGCTTGCCGATTTTGCCGATTACAGGCGAATCAGAAACAAATCCGCCGAACTTTACAGGGACAAATACCTATGGTCAAGGATGTCGCTTGTAAATATTGCGAAGAGCGGCATCTTCTGCGCCGACCGTTCGGTGCGCGAATACGCCGACAATATATGGGGGCTCGAGCGATAATATGTCGATATACAACAGTGTTAATCCCGATTACAAAACGCCGTTCGGCGCCGTGAAGACAAATGAGACCGTATCCTTTACCGTGCACGTGCCGAAGAAGTTTCCCGCGGCAACGCCGCTGCTCGTGCTAAGGGACGGAGACGGGAACCTTTTTGACGCAGTTCCGATGGGTTTTTTAGGCTCGTCGCTTTCAAGCAACCATTTTAACTGCAAGATAGAGCTAAAAGAGCCGGCCGTATATTTTTACTGCTTTGAGATTGTTTCAGGCGGCGAGAAATACACGATAAGGCGCGGTGAAGACGGCGCCGCCAAATTTTGCGAGGACGGCGGGCTTTGGCAGCTCACCGTCTATGACGAAAACATGAAAACCCCCGAATTTTTAAAGGGCGGCATCATGTACCAGATTTTCCCCGACCGGTTTTATAACAGCGGGGAGCCGAAGGAAAACGTGCCGGATGACAGGATGCTTAGAAGCGATTGGGGCGGTATGCCGATCTGGCGCCCGAACCATGAAGGCGAGGTCTTGAACAACGACTACTTCGGCGGGGATTTATTGGGTATTGAGCAAAAGCTTGATTACCTTGAAAGCCTTGGGGTTACGTGCATTTATCTAAACCCGATTTTTGAAGCGCACGCAAACCACCGCTATAATACCGCGGATTACATGAGAATCGACCCGCTTTTAGGAACAAACGGGGACTTTGAGCGCCTTGCGAAAAAGGCGAAGGAGCGCGGCATTTCCATCATACTGGACGGCGTATTCAGCCATACGGGAAGCGACAGCGTTTACTTTAACAAAAAAGGCCGCTATGAGGGCGGCGCTTATAACGACCCCGAAAGCCCGTACCGCGAATGGTACATGTTTAAAAATTACCCTCACGATTACGAGAGCTGGTGGGGGTTTATCACCATGCCGAACGTGGATGAAACAAACCCCGCATACATAGAATATATCTGCGGCGAAAACGGCGTGCTGAAAAAATGGCTGAAAGCCGGGGCTTCAGGGTTCAGGCTTGATGTCGCGGATGAATTGCCCGATGTATTTATCGATGCGCTAAACGAATGCGTGAAGTCATACGACCCGGACTGCGCCGTGATTGGCGAGGTCTGGGAGGACGCCTCGACAAAAGTAAGCTATGGCGTGAGGCGGCGGTACTTGCTCGGTAAACAGATGGACAGCGTGATGAACTACCCGTTCGCCGACGCGATATTAAATTATATCCAATGGGGGATCGGCGATGCATTTCTCGCGCTGATAATGCAGATTCTTGAAAACTACCCGCAGCCTGTTGTAAACGCGCTTATGAATTTTATCTCGACCCATGACACGGCACGGGCGATTACCGTACTTGCGGGGCCTCCCCCGGCGGACAACGGCCGCGACTGGCAGGAGCGCCACCACCATTTAAACGAACAGGATTACGAGCGCGGCTTGAAGCTGTTTAAGCTTGCGTCTATACTGCAATTCGGGCTGCCGGGGATACCGTGCGTTTACTACGGCGACGAGGCGGGGCTTTCGGGATACCGCGACCCGTTTAACCGCTGCTGTTATCCGTGGGGACACGAAAACACGGATTTGGTAAGGTTTACCGCGTCCCTTGGCAAGATGCGAAAAGATTATCCCATCTTCACCGAAGCCAGCTTTATCCCGATAACCTTTCATCGTGATATTTGCGTGTTCGCTAGGAAAAAAGGCGATACCGCAATTGTGTTCGCGGTGAACCGAATACTTGAAGACCGCCGCGTCGATTTGCCGCTTGCGTTTAAAGACCCGCGTCCCTTAGTTGTCTCGGGCCCGTATGAGAACGGTGTGCTGGGCGGCTACAGCGGCGTGGTGCTGGCAGCTAAAATATAAAAGGGGTGTGTATAGATTATATGATTTTGTTTCATGCGCTTATAAAATATGCGGCAAAACCTCAGTTATATACGCCCGGTACAAGCACCCTCTGGGATGACGTACATATATCCAAAGGGATGCTAAAAGCGCATCTGGACCCGGATGGGGACGCGGCGACCCGCAAGCATGCGTTTCTTGACAAATCCGTTTGCTGGATTTCACAAATCGCGCCGCCGACACGATATAAGCGGCTGCTTGATTTAGGCTGCGGACCCGGGTTATACGCCGAACGGTTTCATCGCGCCGGGTATTCCGTTACCGGGATCGATTTTTCAAAGCGGTCAATCGAATATGCTAAAAAACAGGCGAAGCGCAATAACAGCAATATCGAATATCATTATCAAAACTACCTGACGATTGACTATACGCAACAATTCGACGTCGTAACGCTGATCTATTGCGATTATGCGGCGTTGCCGGCGGCAGACAGGCTTGCCTTGCTTGAAAAAATATACAAAGCGTTAAAAGCGGATGGTAAATTTATTTTCGACGTATCTACCGATGAAAAGAGAAGCCCGGAAGGCCATACGTGGTACTGCTCTGAAAGCGGAGGCTTTTACAGCCCGGAAAAACACATCTGCCTGAATTCGGTTTATCAGTATGATAACGACGACAGGGCGGAATTGAGGCGCAGCGTTGTTATAACGGATGATTCGGTTCAATGCTATCATGTTTGGGAACATTTTTTCACAAAGGAAAAGCTTATTGCGGAACTGAAGCTAACGGGCTTTAACCCGTTTGAAATCTACGGCAGCGTCGTGGGGGAGGATTTTACAGATTCAAGCGAAACCATCTGCGGGGTTTTTACAAAATAAAAATTACGCAGATGTTAGCCGCGTTTGTTTGCTTGGGTGGGAAAACGAATCATATTATACATTTCATAAGGACAGCTCAACCAATCTATACGCCGGCGAAAGCTATATAATGGATTATATGGACGCAACCTCTTTATTGCCGGAAAATGATTTCGACATAATATCTCTTGAATTTTTCGATATTGTTAAAACATTTGAAATTGTCGGGTAGAGTCTGTTCACATATGCTTGACAGGCCAAATCCGCCGGATATAAGTCCGGCGGATTTTATGCTGCGATTAAATCAAAAGATACGCAAGCGCCAAAATGAGCGTTGTGTCGGCGCGCTGGTTGATTAAAATAAGTAAAAGCCCGATAATGAGGAGATAATCTTCATCAAGGCCAAGCGCGCCCATTATGTCCTCCACGATGGTGGTGCGCTGGCTGGATGAGGCCTGTACCGGAGGCTCCGGGGACATGTCCTGATGTGTATCCTGCGGCCTTTGCTGATGCATTTGCGGCGCCTCGCTTTGCCGCTGCCCGCCGCGGCGCTGCTGCGGCCTGCGGTTTCCGGTGCCGTTATTCCAGTTGCGGTTGCGTGATTGCGTGCCGTTATTCCCGCCGTTTGAGTCGTCCACCGCTTGTCTTGCGCGGCTTTGCATTTCACGCACGCGCTCCTCGGCGTCGCGCTGCATGCGCGCCATATCGGCTTCCGTGTATTCCTGTCTGCCTAGCGTCATTTTGTCACCTCCTGCCACTGCCGAACAACCCGCCAAGCCCACCGCCAAGCAGGTTCCCAAGTCCACCGCCAAGACCGCCGAGGATGTTGTCCATTTCGCCGAACAGCCCGCTTTCCTTAATTAGCGGCAAAAACTGTATTAGCTGCATGATACGCACCGCGTCGTCCACTTTTTTGGCGCGCTCTGCCTTTAGCCGCGGCTTTAGGGCGAACAACAAATCAATGTTCGCGCGGTTTTGCTGTACGCTCGAAAGCGCGCCTGAAAGCTTCGTGATGGTGCTTAAATCAATGTTCGGCAATCCTCCGGTTCTGGGCGCGGATGCGTTTTGTCCGCTTAAAAGCGCGGTCAGCGCGGATAAATCCGGCCCCTGTGCGTCCTGTTTTGGCGGGGCGCTGTTCATAAGCCCGCCCAGCATCCCGGAAATCGACGACAAATCAGGCATATTGCTTTGGGGCGCCTGTGGCTGCTGATTCATGGGCAGGCCGAAAAGCGCCGCTATTTTTGACAGGTCGGGCGCTGCGGCTTGCGCGGGCGGCGCAGGACTTCCCCCGCCGCCCAAAAGCGACGACAGCGCCGATAAATCCGGCGTATTCCCGCCGGATACCGGAACCGGAGCCTGCGTCTGGACCGGGGCAGGGGGCGGGGATTCTGTCCCGGTAAGCCCCAGAGAAGCCGCCATTTCCTGTATCTGTCGCATAGATTCCGGATTGCTCATCACTTGGTTTATGACGCTTGCTAAATCGTCCACGTAAAAACGCTCCTTTCACGCGACGTCCTCTTGACCAATCAGCCCTCATGCTATCTTTTCTACTGCCGCTCCCGCCGTGCCCGACAGGGCAGCAGCAAAATCTATTTCAAGGCTTCTGGTTGGTCAGGCCACTAGACTTATTTCCCTTTCGCAAAGCCGGAAATAAGATCCTTTGCCTTATCGCTTTTAAGAATTGCCTCAAGTGCTTTCGGATCTTTTAAAATATTTCCGATTTTATTTTTCGTACCCTCGTCAAGCCCGTTGATAGCTTCGCTTATGTTCCCGCTTTCAAGCTGTTGCTTTAAAGACCCGGGGTCCTTGCCAAGTTTTTTGCCGGCCATGCCGAGCAAAAGATCCATTTTATCGGGTGATAGATTCATATTTTAAATACACCGCCATTTCATTTATTTCAATTTTATGATAAAATAATATAATATAATACTAAACTTGGGGAGGCAAAGGTGTGCGCATCATAGTTTTTTCGGATAGCCATAACAATTATTTTGCATTGCGGGATATTGTTTTGGCCCAGCCTGAGGCGGAAGCCTTTTTGCATCTGGGCGACGGCTGTAAGGAATTTGATTATCTTGCCTCGAATTTTCCCCTGCAGATTATGAAGGGCCTGCGCGGGAACTGTGATTGGGGTATGCCCGGCAACACCCAGGCTGTTATTGAGCTTGCAGGCAAGCGGATATTTTATACGCACGGGCATACGTTCGGAGTGAAGTCCGGCCTTGACAGGCTCAAGGAAGCTGCCCGTGAATCAAAATCCGACATAGCCCTTTTTGGGCACACGCACATTGCCACTGTGTTTTATGAGGATAAAATCCATTACATGAACCCCGGAAGCATCGATAGGCCGCAGCAGGGTAAGGCTTCCTACGGTGTTGTTGACATAACGGAAGCCGGAATCGCTACGTTTATCGTTGAAATACCGGTTTGAGCCGAGGGGCCGTTATCGCCGCCCATACCAGTATATGCGCCCCGGATGAAAATGGAACTAATCACCTCTTTAAACAAGCATTGCAGCGATCTTCGTGAAAATATATCCAAGGCTCATGCAGGCAGGAAACGTAAAAATCCAAGCAAACAATACCCCGCCGATTATTTTGTAATTGACGGGATTTTTTTTGTCCAAAGCGCACGCGCCCATAATCGCCGTAGTTTTCGTGTGCGTTGTGCTCATAGGGATTCCGCTAAGGCTTGCAATCAGCAGGCAAAGCCCGCTTGCAATGTCGGCGGAGAAGCTTTGCGGCTTTCTAAGCGATACCATTTTGCCGCCTATATTTTGAATGATGCGGCCCCCGCCCACGGCGGTTCCGAGCGCGATCAGCGCACCGCAAAATAAAACGATCAGCGGGTACTGCCTTAGATCGATGATTGGAGTTGCGGGCTCATTTTTTAGGATAAATCCCACAGCCACAAAAACAGCCGCGAATTTTTGACCGTCCTGGGCGCCGTGCATAAACGCCATGACGCCCGCGGCAAAAATCTCCGCCGAATCAAGGGCTTTCGTGGACATGCGGACAAGCCGCTTTACCATGATTTTTGACAGCAATACGCCAAGCGCAAAGCTTAAGATAAGCGACATTACAAGCCCGATGATAACCTTCCTCCATGCATCCGCCGATACGCTGCCGCCAAGCGCCATCGTGGCGCCGGAAAGCGCCGCGATTAGTGCGTGGCTTTCCGAGCTCGGTATGCCGAACGCCCACGCAGCTGTTGCGAACACGATAATCGCGGCCATTACCGCCATCATCGCGGCAAGCGATTTTTGAGTGCCGGCGGCGTCAAAATTTCCAAGCGACAGGATCGTCCCGGCAACCGAGGAGCTTATGGCGCTGATCACAAAAAGCCCCAAAAGGTTGCAGAGCGCCGCAAACCATACGGCGCTCCGATAGCGCAGGGCTTTTGTCGATACAACGCCGACAATTGCGTTCGGAGCATCCGTCCAGCCGTTTACGAAAACAACGCCCGAAATGAGAACCATCAATAGAATGCTGTGAAAATGCACAGGCTAATCCTCTTTCTTTGTTTTTGTCCATATGTATGCTGAATTTTTTGTGTACATACCGCATACACATGTACTAATTCAGTTGAATTAGAGGTGTGGACATTGATAAAGAAAATTGCAGCCTGTTTTTTGGCGTTTGTTTTAATGCTTGGCACGGTATCGGCGCTGGCGTCCGGCGGGATGGAGGTTTATCCGGAAGTGGAAGACATTCCGGTTGTGGAGTTAGATCCCGACTTAGACCCCAATATGGACGAGGATTTTGAGGCGATGCTGGTAAGCGCGCAGTTTACCCAGACGTTACCGGCGAAATCCGCGATTTTAATGGATCAGCATACAGGGAAAATATTGTACGAATTAAACCCGGATGAACAGATTCCGCCTGCCTCCATCACGAAGATCATGACGATGCTGCTTGTGATAGAAGCGATTGAAAGCGGAAAAATCAGCCTCCAGGACATGGTTTCGACAAGCGAATACGCAAACTCGATGGGCGGATCGCAGATATGGCTCAAGGTTGGCGAGGAAATGAGCGTAGAAAATCTGCTCAAGGCCGTTGCCATCGCGAGCGCGAACGACGCGTCGGCGGCGCTCGGGGAACACATCGCTGGCAGCAATGAAGCCTTTGTCTCCATGATGAACCAGCGGGCGAAGGAGCTGGGAATGACAAACACTACTTTTTTAAACACGACCGGGCTTGACGAAGAAGGGCACCTGACAACAGCGCGGGATATCGCAATTATGTCACGTGAGCTTATCAAGCACGAAATAATCATCGAATACAGCATGATCTGGATGGATAGCCTGCGCGACGGCGCTACAGAGCTGGTTAATACAAATAAGCTGGTACGGTTTTATAAAGGCGCGACCGGACTGAAAACAGGCACGACCGACGGCGCCGGCTCCTGTCTTTCGGCCACGGCGACACGCGACGGGCTATCGCTTGTGTCCGTTGTAATGGGATGCCCGACCTCAAACGACAGGTTCTCATTTGCAAGGGGGCTGCTTGATTTCGGGTTTGCGAATTACGAATCCTTAACGCCTCCGCCAATCGACGATAAGCTAAGGCCTGTGAAAGTCCTGCGCGGAGTGGAGGAAAGCGTGCTGCCGCAAGTAAGAGACGCCGGAGCTTTTGTAATAGAAAAAGGGCAAAAAGAGAATCTTACGCAGGAAGTAACGCTTATCTCCGACATTGAAGCGCCTGTTTTAGCGGGACAGGTGCTGGGCAAGGTGCAAATTCTTGTAAACGGCGAGCTGATGGGTGAATACAATCTTGTCGCCTCACAGGATATTGCGCGCATGACGTTTACGAAAGCATTTCAAAAGCTCCTAAGAGCAATGCTAAAGATGAACCGCGACGCAAAACCTGCGCCAATGCCAAAAATAATCAGCGAGACGCCGCCTGAAAATACCGGCGGCGAACCCGCTGCAGAAACTGAAACCGAAACCGTATGCACATGTGGAATTGACAAGTGTTATTGTGCGAAGATCGGCGATATATGCGGCTGCACAAGAGAAGAATGAGCCTGTTACATATGGGCAAATAAAATTGAAATGCGGTAAAAGAAACAGGCAGGAACAGCAAAATGCCGTTCCTGCCTGTTTCTTTTTGGATTATCGTGCTCGTAATATGATAAAGCCGTGCCATTTATCAAGCATGGCCTTTTTCTTTGCCGTTCAGTTATAAAGGATAAAAAACAAATGTTATGATGTGGGATTCGTGTTCAACGCGTTAGTTCGCGCTTTTCATATTTCGCTTCGATATCTGCATATTCCATAAATAATTCAACCAAATGCGAATGGACAATGCTTTTATTTAAAACAGCAAATATTTTTCTTTCCGGCAACGCAGTTTTTAGTTCTATAGGCATGAGTAGTTTTTGTTCAAACAGATTGCGGACGGCGAGTTCGGAAACAATCGAGATTCCAAGCCCGTTTATCACGGCGTTTATTATGCTGTGCGTACTGTCCATGCTTGCACAGGTTTTTATTTTATCAAGCAAGATTCCGTTTTCGGTAAAGTATTTCTCGTACTGCATCCGCGTACCGGAACCAAATTCCCTTGCAATAAAATGATTGGAATACAGCAGCTCTTCTAACGTGTATTTCTTGTTTTTTGAATAAGAGCCGTCGTTTGGAGCGATAAACACCAACCCCTCGTTTGTAAATTCATGAAAGACGCATTTCTTTTCTTTCATGATACTTCCGGCGAACCCGATATCAGCGGACTGCGCGGCGATTCCCTCAACAACCTCCAATGTATCGGCTTGACGCACATTAAACGAGATTTGAGGATATAGCTTGTGGAACGCTGCGAGCGTTTGAGGCAGAATATACAACGCGGGAACCGACGACGCCAATATGCGGATTTCACCGCTGATATCCATCGAAAGGTTTTTCAGCATTTCGATTGCTTCCCGCTTCAACGCCATCATCTCTTTTGCCTTCTCAAGAAAACGCTCGCCTGCAAGGGTAGTGGACAAAGCCTTTGTCGAGCGGTTGATGAACACGACATGCAACTCTTTTTCAAGCGAGGTAATGTAATGACTGATGGAAGGCTGGGAAACATATAATTCATCGGCAGCCTTTGAGAAGCTGGCAAGCTCCACCACCTTGATAAACGCTTCTATTTGCTTAAAATCCATAATTGACACCGCTATTCAAAATCTCTTTGATTGACTCTGCGATATACTCCACTTCATGCGAAGTGTTGAAATACCCGAAAGAAAACCTTACCGTTCCATGAGGATATGTGCCGAGTGTTTTGTGGGCGGCAGGGGCGCAATGCAGACCGCACCGCGTCATAATTCCGTACTTGCTGTCGAGGGCGGCGGCAACCGCCGCATTGTCGCTGCCTTCAAAGTCAAGGGAAACCACGGCAAGCGTATCGGGGGCATCTTTTCCAATCAGCTTAACGCCTTTGATACCGCGAATTTTTGATATGAACTCGTAGGCGAGCATCATTTCCTTTTCCCGTATGACTGTGATTCCTACGGAGTTTATATATTCGATGGCTTTTTTCAGCCCGATCATTGCAGGTATATTCATCGTGCCGGACTCAAATTTATCCGGCAGGAAACCCGGCTGTTCAAATCCGTCGGACAGGCTGCCTGTTCCACCTGTTATCATCGGCGTGATTTCATCGGCAAACTCTTTTTTTATAACAAACCCACCTATGCCCTGCGCCCCTAAAAGCCCCTTGTGTCCGGTAAAAGCCAGTGCGTCAATACCGCTTGCGTTGATGTCCAATACTCCCGCCGTTTGCGCCGCGTCAACAATCAGTCGAATCTTATACTTTTTACATATCTCCGAAACTTTCTCTATTGGAATGATTGTGCCGCACACGTTGGAAGCGTGCAGCATAACGACAGCTTTTGTTTCTTTTTTGATAAATGGAATGATGTCATCCGCTTCAAGCAAGCCATTCCTGTCGCATAAAACAACATCGCATGCAATTCCTTTTTTAGAAAGCGCATGTAAAGGCCGCATAACGGCGTTATGCTCCATTGATGTGGTGATTACATGGTCGCCTTTCTTTAAAAAGCCATTCAGCAGCATATTCAGCGAATATGTCACGCTCGGCGTAAAAACAACTTCTTTCGGGTCATGCGTGTGAAACAGGTCGGAAATTATTTGCCTTGTCTCAAATATTTCCATCGCAACGTCATAAGAATCGGCATAACCGCTGCGGCCTACATTACACCCCTTGTTATCCAGAAAATCCTTTATTACATCCGAAACGCCCGGAGCTTTCGGGAATGATGTTGCGCTGTTGTCAACATATACTTTCTTCATATGCGCCTCTTTATTAATTATTCTGATAAGTTTCATTATATCTATAAATAAATAATATTGCAATGTATTATTTTGTCTGATACGCTTGGTTTATTACGGATAAAGGAGTGTTCAGGTGGCTGAAAAAATAAAAATGCCGCTCATAGGCGGGCTTGTGGCGGTTATTTCAATCGCGTTGGTTTTGTTGGGCAATCCCCCCAATATGGGGTTTTGTATCGCCTGTTTCCTGCGGGATATAGCAGGAGCGGTCGGTTTGCATCACGCGGCTCCGGTACAATATGTAAGGCCGGAAATCATCGGTATCATATTCGGCGCGTTTATTTTCTCGTTAGCAAATAAAGAGTTCGCATCGAAAGGCGGCTCCGCGCCTGTGACAAGGTTTGTGTTAGGGTTTGCCTTAATGATTGGCGCACTTATTTTTCTTGGCTGTCCTCTTAGAATGGCGCTTCGGATTGCAGGCGGCGACCTGAATGCGGTAGTCGGATTATTTGGATTTGCGGCGGGAATTTTGGGCGGCGTCTTTTTCTTGAACAAGGGGTACACGCTGAAACGTACATATGGTGTTTCTAAAACCGACGGTTTTGTTCTTCCGGCCGGTGCGTTCATTTTGCTATGGCTTCTGCTTTTGGTTCCGTCTGTATTGTTCTTTTCAACGGAAGGCCCCGGAAGTATGCACGCCCCGATTTTAGCGGCGCTTATCGCAGGGCTTATCATGGGCGTCATTGGTGTTATTACAAGACTATGCTTTGTCGCGGGGATCAGGGATTCCATTCTTTTCAAAAACTTCTCAATGATGAGTGCGTTTATCGCCCTTATTGCTGTAGGCATTATCGGGAATCTGATGCTTGGCGGTTTCCATCTCGGCTTTGAAAATCAACCGGTTGCTCATACTGACGGGCTTTGGAATTTCCTTGGCATGATGTTGGTTGGACTTTGCGCCGTTTTACTCGGCGGCTGTCCTTTCCGGCAGTTGATACTTGCAGGAAGCGGCAGTTCCGATTCTGTTGTTACCGTTTTCGGAATGATTGCAGGGGCGGCATTCGCGCACAATTTTAAAATGGCTTCCTCTGCGGCGGGAGTTACCACAAACGGCAAAATTGGTTTTGCAATCGCTTTTATCATCGTGGTTTTGATTGCCGTGTATAATACATTCATCAAACGGAAAGCGGGTGAAAGCATATGAAAACGATAGACGCCTGCGGTGTTTCCTGTCCCGAGCCTTTACTGATGCTCCAAAACGCGCTGAAAACGGAAAAAGAAATCTTATTGCTTACGGACAGCAAAAATGCTCTTGATAATTGTGAAAAATACGCCAAGAAAAAAGGGCTTTCGGTCAATACAACAACCGACGCCGATAAATATAAAATGCATATATCGGTGGCGAAATGAACCGCTACATAGCAACCTTCTCCAGTCACTTCGGCGCGCTGTCATACTGCAAGGCGTTAAAAAATCAAGGTATTGCCGCTAAACTGATGCCTGTGCCGAGAAGGGTAAGTTCCTCATGCGGAACGTGCGTTTATTACGAAAGCATTTCAGCTATTGATTTAGATGGATGTGAGTTGGATAGCGTTTATCTTGAAGCGAATAATAGATTAGAATGCATGCTAAGAAAATGAGATTGGTACGCACTTCCGGACAAGATGTCCATGCTTAACGAACAGGCAGGAGCGCGATATGCTAACGGACCTGTTTGGCGATATTGTGGTGCGACGAGGAGTATATGGGCGAGGCGTTAAGGGGCAGAAAGACGGTATACCACAGGAAACCGAGCCCGAATTTCCTAAGCGTTGGAGCTCCGCTGGACGAGGACGCTTTCAGGGGGCATATCCAAAAAACTCTGAACGCGGCCAAGGGATGTACGCTGGAGATAACCCAGCGTGATGTTTATACGATAAGCAATAATGAGAACAAGGCGAGAAGGCATGTCGGTGTTATAAAGGAAGAGATTGCAAATTTGTGGTAAACCCATTATATTATATTATGACGGTTTAAGATATCGAAACAGTATAGCAGAAAGGTTGATTCCATGGATATGAGCTCGAAAAGAGCGCGCCACCGCCGGTTCTGGCAGCCCTTGACAAAAGGGGAAGGCGGATACCTTGCCGTTTCATCCCCCATAGACGACAGCGGCATGCTCCCCTGCCCCATTAATCCCCCGGAAAGCTTGGAGGAGAAATGGCTTTCGGTTGAATATGTACTGAAAAAAACCGAGGCCGACGCTAAAAACATCTACCGCGGGCTTGACGCGATCCATAATGTGTTTGTCAACTTTGGCCCCGGCGTACACGCGGCGATGCTTGGCGCGCCCTATATTTTGCAAGAAGCCAGCGTATGGTTCGATTCGGGGCCGCCAATCAAAAGCTGGGATACGATGCCCGGTCTTACGGCAAATTGTGAGCATGAGCTGTACAAGGCGGTGGAGGCGCATACCCGCGCCTTATGCGCGGCTTCCAACGGGCGGTACGCGGTTTCGCACACCGATATCGGCGGCCAGCTGGACGTGCTTTTCTCCCTGAGGGGGGAGGAGCTGTTAATGGATTTGATTGAATACCCGGACGAAGTTTTGGCGGCACAGGAGCAGCTGGACCGGGAATTTATCAGCTACTTCAATACATTGAGCGGTATAATCGGGCCTGCCGGCTGCGGATATACCGGATGGATTCCAATCGTCAGCGACAGCCCGTGGTATCCAATCCAGTGCGACATGTCGGTTATGATTTCCCCGGACATGTTCGAGACATTTGTCATGCCCTCATTGGAGAGGATATCGGCGCGGATAGGAAATTCCATCTACCACCTTGACGGCCCGGGGCAAATCCAGCACTTAGATATGCTGCTTTCCCTCAAGCATGTCCACGCGATTCAATGGGTACCGCTTCCGGCGGCTAAAACCGGCGACGGAACCGTGTACCGGGATTTTGCGGACGCAATGTCGCTGGATATATACCGCAGAATATTAAAAGCCGGTAAAAAGGTTGTCTTGCTGGACGTCATGCCGTTTCAGGTATCGGCAGTTTACGACGCGGCGGGATGCGATGGCGTATTCATCGAAACGCCCTGCAAAACACGCAAGGAAGCGGATGCGCTTGTCGCTTTCGCCGGGGGTAAATGGATTAAGAGCTAATCAACAGCTCCTATTATAATTTGAGGTGACCCTTCATGCATGAACCAAAGCACCACGAAGACCCCACTCGCTTCCCGAGGACTTTTCCGCCCCGGGCTTTGACCGCGCGGGGATGAAGCCGGTCCCGGTCCCCTCCGCATGGCAGATGCACGGTTATGACCGCCATCAAACCCTGCCGGATAATGTGTAAAAGCTGAGAAACTATATACATATAGAATGGAGATAATAATCAATGCAAAAAATAACATTCATGGGAGCGGGCAGTACTATATTCGCCCGCAATGTTCTTGGGGATTGCATGGCGTCCCCAATACTCGCCGACAGCGAAATCGCGCTCTATGACATCGACGGCAAGCGTCTAAAGGAAAGCGAAGCAATCTTGGGCGCCATTAACAAAGGGTTTGGCGGCAAAGCAAAGATTAAATCCTATCTTGGCGCCGAAAACCGCAAAAAAGCATTGCGCGGCGCGAGCTTCGTAGTCAACGCAATCCAGGTGGGTGGGTATGACCCCTGTACCATCACCGACTTCGAGATACCCCAAAAATACGGGCTGCGCCAGACAATCGCGGATACACTGGGTATTGGCGGTATTATGCGTGCGCTGCGCACCATACCGGTGCTCAAAGACTTCGCAAACGATGTGGAGGAGGTCTGCCCGGACGCATGGTTCCTCAACTACACAAACCCGATGTCCATTTTGACCGGCTATATGCAGCGGTACACGGGAGTCAAAACAATCGGCCTGTGCCACAGCGTACAGGTTTGCGCGAAAGAATTACTGAAAGGCGTAGGTATGCCCGAAAAGCTTGATGGCGCCAGAGAATTGATTGCCGGCATCAACCATATGGGCTGGCTTCTGGAAATCAAAGACAAGCACGGCAGCGACCTCTACCCCGAAATCAAAAAACGCGCAGCCGAAATGAACGCCGCCGGTAAGCACAATGATATGGTCCGCTACGATTACATAGACAAATTGGGTTATTATTGCACTGAATCCAGCGAACACAACGCGGAATACAATCCATTTTACATAAAGTCGCGTTACCCCGGGCTGATTGAAAGCTTCAACATCCCGCTGGATGAGTACCTGCGCCGCTGCGTCAACCAAATCGCAGGATGGGCGGATGAGTACAAGAGCCTGACGGAAAAGGACACGCTGGAGCACAACCGCTCAAATGAATATGCATCCCATATTATGGATGCGCTGGTTACCGGGGTTCCGTATAAAATTGGCGGGAATGTGCTCAACCAAGGCGGACTGATTGAAAACCTGCCGCGTGAAGCCTGTGTCGAGGTTCCCTGCATGGTCGATAATCAGGGAATCCATCCATGCTATGTAGGCAGGCTGCCCGTCCAGCTTGCGGCAATGAACATGACGAATGTGAATGTGCATCTCATTACAATTGAAGCGGCTGTGACACTGAAACGCGAGAATATCTACTACGCCGCGATGCTCGACCCGCACACATCGGCGGAGCTTTCCCTTGATGATATCCGATCGATGGTAGATGATATGATTGAGCGGCATGGGAATTGGATGCCTAAGTATCAGTAGCAAGGAGACAGGGGCATACCCACAAAACTAA
>Ga0099364_10004408_pt1 | contig 21346 bp, 29 predicted proteins | sample TergutTh196P3_FD_73070 | JGI IMG/M metagenome (GOLD analysis project Ga0099364, IMG submission 73070) | Microcerotermes parvus P3 segment gut microbial communities from Pointe-Noire, Republic of the Congo - Th196 P3 | ecosystem: Host-associated > Arthropoda: Insects > Digestive system > Gut ... | reverse complement strand
CGAAGGAAAAATGTTTGACTGAATATATCAATTGGAAGGGCAGGACGTATATAAGGTATATGTTCCGGTACAGTTTGGCGTGGGCAACAATCCATGGTTCTACGCTATGGACGTGCCTTTGACGGATATATACGCAAAATCGCAAAAAACAGCTATTTATCTGATTGTCTACTGTTTGGCGGGCGTTATCCTGATTGCACTTGCCGGATGGCTGCTAATGTTGCCGCTGCTCAAAAACATTACGGGCATTACGGGCGTAATAGAAAAACTTTCGCTCGGACACATCAATATTAACATCGACGAGCATCGCAGCACAGATGAAATCGGGAAGATGAAGAACAAGTTAAACCGTTTGATTGCCGGACTTAAGAGTACCGCAAATTTTGCGCAGAACGTTGGTCAGGGCAATTTCAACGTTGAATATCATTTGTTGAGCGACGGCGATATTTTAGGCAATTCGTTATTAGACATGAGCCGCAGTCTTCAAGATGCGGCTGAACGTCAGATTGTTCGCGACAAGGAAGAAAAACAGCGCAGCTGGGGCACCGCCGGTTTAGCCAAATTTGCCGAAATACTGCGACAGGACAATAACGACATGGAAGCCCTCTCATACAACATTGTCAGCAACTTGGTAAAATATTTGAACGCCAGTCAGGGCGGCATATTCGTATTGAACGAAGCCGAAGACAACGACGAGGAGCGCGTTTTGGAACTCAAAGCCTGTTACGCCTTCGACCGCAAGAAACATTCGGAAAAGGAAATCCATATAGGCGAGGGCTTGGTTGGCGCTTGTTTTCAGGAGGGTGAACCTATATACCTCACCGAAGTTCCCGACACATACGTCAATATTTCTTCGGGCTTAGGCAAAGCCAATCCGACGTCGCTATTTATTTGTCCGCTAAAGTTGAACGACAATAAATTTGGCGTCATAGAACTTGCTTCGTTACGTGAGTTTGAGGCTTATCAGCGCGAATTTATCGAAAAAGTTAGCGAAAGCATCGCCTCCACGATTTCTACCGTTCGTGTGAACATGCGCACAGCCAAACTGTTAGAGCGCACACGCGAGCAAACTGAAGAGAATATCCGGCATGAACTTTCCTGAAAAAATATACCATCGTATGCAATCATACGAGTTGCGACTGCCCTCGCCCCGACAAACTGAAGAGTTTACAGAGGGCATGATACAGTTTTTGTTTCCGTTGCGTGGCAACAAAAATATTACAGTAGGCTGTCTGAGCGAAGAATGGGAACGATTGGGATGTCTCCTTGTCAGTCTACTCTCTGCAATCCCTCATGATGAATTGGCGGATGATTTGTCAAAACGTTTTTTCGCAGTTATCCCGTCAATTCATGAACAACTGCTCGAAGAAGCTTCTCATTTTCTGAGTTGCGACCCAGCCGCAAAAAGCGTAGAAGAGGTGTTGCTGTGTTATCCGGGATTTTACGCTATTGCTATTTACCGGCTTGCAAACGAACTTTTTCGTATGAAGATTCCTGTTCTGCCAAGAGCTATGTCCGGCTACGCACATAGCAAAACAGGTATTGAAATTCATCCCGGAGCTACCATTGGACGAAATTTCTACATAGACCACGGCACCGGTGTTGTGATAGGTGAAACAACCGAAATAGGCGACAACGTGAAAATATATCAGGGTGTAACATTAGGGGCAATGTATGTGGAAAAAAGCATGCAAAACAAAAAAAGGCATCCAACGATAGAAGACAATGTGATTATATATGCCGGAAGCGCCATACTGGGAGGAAATACTGTGATAGGAAGCAATACGATAATAGGTGGAAATGTATGGCTTACCGAAAGCGTTCCACCATTTTCGATGGTTTACCATAAACCTGAGGTAACTATTAAAAGAATGAAGAATGAAGAATGAAGAATGAAGAATCTTCACTCTTCATTTCCCACCCCCAAACAAAAAAGTAGCCTTATTTTCTGTCCCGTTCATCAATCTTGAAATATTTTTTCTGTGGGTTACGAACAGCAGAGCGCAGACTACGGCTGAGAATATTTTCAGCGAGAGGGGGGTTATGTCGGGGTGGAAAATAAAAATTACTGAAACGGGGAATGACAAGCCCATCACCAGCGAGCCGAACGACACGTACTTGCTGATAAACAGCGTTATCAGGAACAGCGCTATGGCGACTAAGGTGGCTTGCCAGTGCAGCGCCAGCAACACTCCAACGATTGTTGCCACTCCTTTTCCGCCTCTGAAGCCGGCAAAGACGGGGAAAACATGTCCTAAGACGGCTACTGCTCCCAAGCCTATCTGCAGAGACACGAAGGCATCGCCGGAAAAACCAGAAAAAAAGGCAAGTTTTACCGCAGCAAAACCTTTAAACACATCAATCAGCAGCACCGGAATACCGATTTTCACTCCCAGCACCCGCATTGTGTTTGTGGCGCCGGCATTTTTGCTGCCATGCTCGCGCACGTCTATACCTTTGGCAAGTTTGCCAATCCAAACCGCTGACGGTATAGAACCCGCGATGTAGGAGGCTAAAATGATTAAAAAAATACCGAACATGTTTTAACTACAAACTACATATATATTCCTTCGATGATTTTCAATATGCTGTAAACTGTTCCGTCTACGCTGTCATTATATCGTCTTGCCCAAAAAGAATATGCCCAGACGCTCAGACCTGTTGCTGCCCATTCCATTGCATAGTCGACATCGCGACTTGCCATTGTTAGAATTTTGTCATACACTTCGGTATCTATTATGTGGCTCAACCCTTCAAAATAGTTCGTACTAAGATTTTTTTCATCCGCCATGAAATCGTATATCTCTCTCAGCACATCCTCGTGGTCTTCTTTGGAGTATATATCGTCATATACCCACATCAGCACTTTTAAGCAGTCGCTTGCGCCCGAATTAACGAAAGCGTTGCGACTTAGGAGCGTTCTTCTTCTTTCGCCCCAGCTGTTCCTGTAAAAATCGGCAATAGACGTCAAAACGCTGTTGCTACCCATGCCTCTGTTAATGAGCGTATAAAAATTGCTTTGCGACTGTTGAAAATGGCTCAAACTTTGGAAATAGTTCCTGCTGTCATACTGTCCAAAAGCATCATCTTTCCACGAACCAGTCCAATTTCCAACTAACTGCATGGCGTGCTGTTCTTTGTCTAAACCCATCTTGTATCTCAAAAAACTGAATGCCCTGTCCATATCGGTTTCTGAGGCGGGGTTGTAATTGTCTGTTTCTTGTGCTCTTTCTTGTGTTTCAATTACTTCGCTGTCTTGAAAATCATAGTCATCGTAAGTTTGGTAAGCATAATATTGCTGATAATATTTTGCATCATCGAAGTATAAAATACCGCATAATGAAATTAGTCCAAATAAAAAAAATGCGATGAAACCAAATATTATACTCGTTAATTTAGCGGCTTTCCAGGCGCTGACGGTAGCCCAAATCATAACGCTGAAAAATACAACTAAAAGCCAGGCAGCGCCCATCGCAAAAAAGTTGATTATAATGATATGGGACGCAACTTCAACAAACGAATTTGAAAATATTGACCCGCAAACAAATACTATAATGGATAGAACTGTCCAAAAATAGAAATAAGTTTTGAAAAAAACTCCTATTCTGTTTGGCAGCGGCTGAGGCGGGTCTTTGGGAGATTGCGGGTCGAGCCCGCTACGACGCTGACGGACGGCGTCTATTTTCTTTATTATCAAACAAATCGCCAGCGCCACCAAATGAGACACTAATACAGAGCCAAGCAGCATTAGCGTAAACAGCGAGTAGCGAACACTGTCGCTGAACCACTCGAGTTCTTTAAATTCGTACAGCAAACTCGCCGCCACAGACAGCCCTGCAAACAACGCTCCGAAAACTAACGATATTTTACTTATTTTGTTAATCATCAAATTGCAATAAAGACCTATCAGGCTTTAAAAACCTGATAGGTCTGTTACAAATAAATCTACCTATACGGTTGCCATGTGCGCTATTAAATCGAGCACCTTCACGGAGTAACCCCATTCGTTGTCGTACCACGAAACAAGCTTCACGAAATTGTTGTTCAGTGAAATACCTGCTTTTGCGTCGAACACTGAAGTGTGGGCGTCGCCAATGAAGTCGCTTGATACTACGTCGTCTTCGGTATATTCCAGAATACCTTTGAGGTCTGTATCGGCTGCTTTCTTTACGGCTGCTTTTATTTCATCGTAAGAAGCGCCTTTTTCCAAGCGGCATGTCAGGTCTACTACCGAAACGTTGAGCGTAGGAACGCGGAACGCCATGCCGGTGAGTTTACCGTTGAGCGAAGGAATAACTTTTCCTACTGCTTTTGCTGCGCCAGTAGACGAAGGAATAATGTTGCCCGCTGCGGCGCGACCGCCACGCCAGTCTTTTGCCGAAGGAGCATCGACCGTCTTTTGCGTGTTGGTAGTGGCGTGAACGGTGGTCATCAAACCCTCCAGGATACCAAAATTGTCATGGATAACCTTTGCTAAGGGAGCCAGACAGTTGGTAGTACACGAGGCGTTGGATACGAACGGTTCGCCCTTGTATGTCTTATTGTTGACGCCCATAACGAACATCGGGGTGTCATCTTTCGACGGAGCCGACATAACGACGCGCTTTGCGCCCGCGTCGATGTGTCCCTGACAGGTTTCTTTTGTCAGAAACAAGCCGGTTGATTCTACTACGTATTCGGCGCCTACCTCGCCCCACTTCAGGTTGGCGGGACTTTTTTCGGCTGTAACGCGGATTTCCTGTCCGTTCACTACCAATTTGCCGTCCTTAACGCTAACAGCGCCGTTAAACCTGCCGTGAACAGTGTCGTAGCGAAGCATGTAAGACATATATTCAACGTCTATCAAGTCGTTGATTGCTACTATTTGAACGTCGTCGCGTTCCATTGCTGCACGGAAAACCAAACGTCCGATGCGACCAAAACCGTTAATACCTACTTTTATTTTTGTCATTTTTAAAATTTAAATTGATTTGTTATTACTATTAAAAATATTATTGATTAATTAATTACTTTTCTTATTTTGATGCCGATTGTTGCTTTAATTGCTTTACTGTTTCGGCGTCGCGCACTTTTGTTTTTTTCTTTTTCGAAAAGCCCTGTCGCTCTTGTTTACCCCAACTTCTTACGCCGCGTAAATAGTCGAAGTTTCCGCGTATAGCCCACCACACCGTTCGCGGATGGTAAAAAATGGGCTCTAACCACGCCGAAGCCAACAACAGTAAGACCTCCCGACGACTTTTGTACTTGTGAAAAGTCTTCTCTTCGAAAAGTATAGCCCACGTGCTGAGCATCACAGCAAACGTGTAGACGAACATCAGCAGGAAAAAGAAGAAGGGCCAGTTGACCTGACCGGTGACACAAAGGAAAACGAAGTAGCAATAGCCAACGAACTCCAAGATTGGCGCTAACCATTCGAATATCAGCCAATACGGGTATCCGAACATCCCAAATCTTTTGTATTTTGGGTTCAGGCACACTGCGCGGTGTGCAATAAGCGTTTCCAGGGTACCGCGCGTCCAGCGGTTGCGCTGACGTCCAAGCACTTTGCCCGACGTGGGAACCTCCGTCCAAACTAACGGGTCGGGAATGTACACAACCTTATAGTCTAATTTGTGTTCTACCATGTAGCGCCTCATGCGCACTACCAGTTCCATATCTTCGCCCACGGTTTTAGTGCTGTATCCGCCGGCTCTGATAACTGTTTCCTTGTCGAACAGTCCCAATGCGCCCGAAATAAGCAACAAGCCGTCTAATCTGCCCCACGCCATGCGCGCAAGCAGGAACGCCCGCGTGTACTCCAACACCTGCATACGCGGAAGAAATTTTTCGGGCAGCCTAACCTCCTGTATCTGACCGTCTTCTATCAGACACGAGTTTGCGATACGTATCACCCCTCCGGCGCCAATTATCTTTTGGTCGGTCTCTTCCATGAACGGTTTAACCATCTTGAGCAAGGCGTCGGGCTCCATGATGGAATCCACGTCTATACAGCAAATCAGGTCTTTTTTAGAGATGTTTATACCGGCGTTCAGCGCGTCTGATTTTCCGCCGTTGACCTTGTCTATGACCGTCAATTTTCGGAACGCGCCGTTCTTCGACTTGTAGACCCCCCGGATACGTTCGCAGGGGATGCGGTAATCGAAATAATAGTTCACACGCTCGAGTTCGTAGGCGTTGAACATCTGTTGCAGAGTATTGTCCTTGCTGCCGTCGTTTATCACAATAACCTCATAATTATTGTAATAAAGAGACATCAGGGCGCGTATGTTTTCTACAATCGTTACCTCTTCGTTATATGCGGGCGCTATCACCGAAATAGACGGCGTGAGGGGGGCTAAAAGGATAGAAGTATAGTCCACGTAACTGTTCTTACGAAGATAGTCGCGCAACGCTATTGCCGAAACGGCTGTGAGCGTGAGATATACGCCGAAGATGAAGCATGTCAGCAAAAAAATGACGTTGTTTATAAAGAACAGGAAAATTTTTTCTGCTACATTTAATAAGAGTATGTTTGTTACTATGTTTTCCATTTTAGAATATCCTTTTGTCTAATACGTGACGAATTATTATTTGATAATTTTTATATTCCGATTTCATCAGCTTCACCAGCGCCGAAACCCCTACCTCACCCATGCGGCTGATAGCCTTTGCAGCCTCAATCTGAAGAAGCACGTCGTCTTCCTTGTCTAAGACTAATTTCAGGAAATTGAGCATCGATTCGTCGGGCATTTTTCCTAACGCAAGCACTATAGCCAAACAGTTGTCATAATCTTCGTTCTTGTACATGTGTTTCAGGTACACAAACGTTTCGCGAAGTTGTATCTCGCCGCAAACAAAGATAGCAGTATTGCGAATTTGCTTGTCGGGATTTTCCAGACATTCCACAATTTGCGGCACTGCCTGTCGCTGCTTGAAAACCTGTATCATGCGCAAGGCAAAGATTACAACTGTTTTGTTGGGCGACGAGGTCCAGCGCGAAAACTGCGGCACTGGCAAATTGTGTATCGCAATCAACTCATATATATTAAGTTGCTCCCAGAGTGTGAAAGGATGCGTCAGATGGTCTAAAAATCCGAAGGGGTCATCCTTATACAGCCTCACCAACGCTAACTGGGCTTCCATGCGCAAAATATTGTTCTTGCTGCTCAACGCCTGACGTATCTTGACGTTGGCGTCGGTAATATCCATAAATGCCAACTCTCTGAAACCCTTCACCTGTATGTGCCACTTGTTGCTGTACAGTTTTCGCATCGAATCCTGGTCTAAGTGCAGGTGATGGGTGTAAAGGTATCTAAGTTGTTCGCGGGCTTTTTCGTTCACTCCTGCGCTCATGGTCATACTTTTACTGAGTTCGCGTATTTGGTTGATAAGTATTTCGCGATTGGAATCTGACAGGGCGGTGCGGGCTATTTTTTTGTAGACCGGCTCGGGACGGTCGGTAGTAAGATAGTCAAACAGCAAGCCTTCAAACTCTTCCGTCAAACGCTGGGTCTCTATTTCGCGAGCCTTCATACGGTTGCGGTTCACCAAAATCCAAATAAGCAGTACAATCATGCAAATTATGGAAAAAAAGATGATAACCAACAGCGCCCGTATTACTCTGATATATTCGTTCTCTTCGAACATATACCACCAATGGGGATATTTTATCCTCTGAACATTTTCGGTTGGAACCAAAAATTCTCTTTCTTCCTGCGGCGGCTGGGCATTGACCGTAGGCACACACTGCAGTAGAAACAAAATCAATACTAATTTTCGTACATACTTCATTTTATTTGAACATATTAAAATAATACCTTACTCCTGCCTGCGCCATCCAGCGGTCTTGAAAAGGAGGAATGTGATTTGCTCCAAAAGCGGCAAGAAAAAACCACCGAGGCGTTATAAACTTGTGAATGCCGACTTGCCAAAGCCACGGCATGCGTTGCCTCTCATCGGTGACATTGGAAAGATGCAAAAATTCGTCGCCGTAGGTACCGATACCTACCAAAGCGTAAAAATATTCGGGCTTATCGCTAAAGTAGCGGCGATATGTGATTATATTTGTGAAGCTCCCGCTATTAAAGTCTAAAAATACGCGCCATGCAAAATAGTTTTGGTTGGGCATCCACGAAAGCGAAAGGGTGCCTATCCAAATCCATTTACTGCTGCCGGGGATTATATCGTCGTCATCATCCCTGTCTTCCCATATCATGTATCTAACGCCTGCTGAACCTTCAAAATTTTCCGGTATACGTTGAAAAAGCTCCAAACCGCCCCGATGTCTGGGGAAAAAACTGCTCGTGTGCATGGGAACCCGAAAAGCATGGTTGAGCCACAAAGTGCCGCCGGGCCATAATTTCTGATAGGCTTCAAACTCAAGCTGGTAAGCCGGAAGGGAATAATATCTGTCTGATAAATGTGTGACGCTCTCCAAATTTCTATGTTCGATGCCCCAGTCGTGACCGATATTAAATTTTCCAATATATGTCCCGTATTTAGTCCATTTGGCAAGCCCCGTAGAGGTAATCCACTTGCGCGTATAAAAACCGTTTATACGATTTTTTGCATATTCAAAATAATATTCGTGAAAAACATAATCGCGATAGTTCTGCAAAATTTCGTCCCTTAGCCTTATCGCCTCAGCGTGGTTAGGGTCAACGTTTTCGAGCAGGTGGTTAAGCGTTTCCAGCGCGTCGCGATAGTCTTGCTGAAGATACTGGATAAGCGCTTTTCGGTATAGAAATTCGGCGTTGTCGGGGTGGGCGGCAAGGGCAGTGTTCACTTGCGTCATGGCAGCCTTATATTTGTTGTCCCAAATTTCAATGTTCACCATTAATAATAACAGGTCATAGTGGTTAGGGTCTGCACGATACAACTCAGTGGTAATGTGCCTTGCCGAATCAAATTTGTTTTCAAACGCGTATGTTTGCGCTATCAGCAGGGATGCCGGGAAATGTCCGGGCTCGTCAACAAGCAATTCCCGCAAAAGTTTTCGGGCTTCCTCGTATTTTCCGGCATTTGCCTCTATGTCAGCCTTATGATAGAGCTCGGCTACTATGGGCGTTTGAAGTACCTGATGCAAATATTTTCCGTTTTCGTGGTCGGGATTGATATTTAGCAGGTCTTGCAATGCTATGGCGGCATTTTCGTAGTCGCCGTTGAGATAGAACGCATTCGCCCGTTTGAACAGAAAGTCCTGGTCTGTGGGGTGATACAGCAGGGCGTTGTCTAATATTTTTATTGCCTCGTCATAGTTTTCGCTCCATATCTCACTGTCAGACAATAAGGTAAATGCGTCGTGGCTGTCAGGTTCCATGTCAAGTATAGGTCTCACTACCATGCGCGCCGAATCTGCTTTGTGCTCCCATGCGTATGTGCGCCCTATCAATAATCTGGCGTCCGTATGGTCTGGGTAGTGCAACAGTATTTCTCTGCCTATTCTTCTTGCCTCGGGCCAACGGTCGGAGAAAGCCGCCTCGCGCGCCTTAATGAACATAGAATCGGCGTTGGGAAGGTTGTTATGCTGCGCGTGTAACGAAATGAGCGTCAAACAGCTAAAAACAAAGAGTATACAAGAGATTTTATTCATTTGACAAATTTTCACTTAATAAACGATTAACTTTTTCTGACAGTTCTTCCAAATTGATAGGCTTCGACGCGTATGCATTAGCCCCCAGCTCGAACGCCTGTTCTATTTGGTGGTCAAGGTTTACGCGCGACACAACGATAATAGGAAAGATGCGGTGCAGAACTTTCCGCACATGCGTAACTATCTCCAGACCATTGATGTAGGGCATATACACGTCGGTAATCATCACATCAAAATCTTCAATTTCGTTCAAAATCTTCAATGCGTCCCGTCCGTCGAACGCCTTAATTACCTCAAAACCATTTCGTTTGAACTGAAACTCTAACGCCCGGATGGTCATGTGGTCGTCGTCACAAATTAATATTTTCATACTTCAAATTGATTTGCTAAATCCTCCTTTAATTTTTCAATTAACAAAATACTTTCCCTGCATAATCTGTCGGTTTTTTCGTTTATTTCCGTCAGATTGTCATCAAACAGCACTGAATTTTCAATATCTACCGATAATGCCTGCAGTCCGTCGGCACACAAGTACGCGAACCTTGAGACCAATTTATGTGCTACTCCGGCAATGGCTTTCCAGTTTGCCGTAGCTTCATACCCGCGAATATTGCTAACGTCCTCTGATACATTACTTATGAATGTTGTCAGCATGTCTTCGACGAACGCCTCATCGCCCTGTGCAATTTCTTGCAACTTCCTTAAATCGTAAAGTTTATGCTCCAAAATCTACAATTGCATATTTACTAATTAAAAAAACGCCCAAAAGTATATAAATTATCTAACATCTTTAAATTTTTTAACAATTTTTAACACAAAAAGATGCATTTTTTTTTAAAAAATATTTTCAAGTCAAAAAAAAGTATTATCTTTGCAGCCGTTTTTCGTTAAAAAAATGTGAATTTATACATTATATAATATAGTAAAAAAAGGAAATGTTACAACCCAAGAAAACCAAGTTCAGGCGACGCCAGAAGGGGCGCATGAAGGGCAATTCGCAGCGGGGACACGAGCTGGCTTTTGGCTCTTTCGGCATCAAGACCCTCGAGTGTGCCTGGGTCACCGGACGGCAAATCGAAGCAGCCCGCCAAGCTATAACGCGCTATATGAAGCGCGAAGGGCAACTGTGGATAAGAATATTCCCGGACAAGCCGATAACCAAGAAACCCGCTGAAGTGCGGATGGGAAAAGGAAAAGGTGCGCCCGAAGGCTTCGTGGCGCCAATAACTCCGGGCAGAATAATGTTCGAAGTGGAAGGAGTGCCCTACGAAACAGCGAAGGAAGCGCTCAGATTGGGCGCGCAAAAGATGCCGGTCCAAACTAAAATGGTGGTGCGTAGAGATTTTATTTTTGAATAATTAAAAAAAAAGTACAAGACCATGAAAATGTCAGAGATAAAAGAATTGTCGACAAAAGAGTTGATAGAGCGTATAGAGGTGGATAAGAACACGTTAGTACGCATGAGATTGAACCATGCGGTCTCGCCATTGGACAACCCGATGAAAATGAAATTTATGCGCAAGGATATTGCACGTATGATAACCGATTTGAATAATAGAAAACCTTCATAATCAGCCCGATGGAAAAAAGAAATTTAAGAAAAGAACGCACCGGAGAAGTGGTAAGCAGCAAGATGAACAAGACCATCGTCATTGCTGTCAAGACCAAGATGAAGCATCCGATATACGGAAAGTTTGTAAACAAGACCTCCAAGCTTTATGCTCACGACGAGGAGAACACGTGCGGGGTAGGCGATACCGTCCGCATCATGGAGACCCGTCCACTGAGCAAGACAAAAAAATGGCGGTTGGTTGAAATCTTAGAAAGAGCAAAATAACCATGATACAACAGGAAAGTAGATTAAGCGTAGCCGACAACAGCGGCGCAAAAGAAGTTTTGTGTATACGCGTGTTGGGCGGAACACGCCGCAGATATGCGAGCGTGGGTGATACAATAGTAGTAGCGGTAAAAAGCGCTATACCAGCCGGCGACGTCAAAAAAGGAGCAGTAACCAAGGCGGTGGTAGTGCGCACCAAAAAAGAGATACGACGTCAAGACGGCTCGTATATCCGATTTGACGATAACGCAGTAGTGCTACTCAACAATGCAGGCGAAATACGCGGAACACGCATATTCGGACCGGTAGCCCGCGAACTGAGAGACGGATACATGAAAATAGTTTCATTAGCGCCGGAAGTATTGTAATTATTTAAAAATGAATTGATAATGAACAAGAAATTGCATATCAGAAAAGGCGACACAGTAGTGGTCAACGCCGGCGACGACAAGGGAAAACAGGGACGGGTGCTGGAAATAGTTTTTGAGAAAAAAACAGGACGAGCACGCGCAATAGTGGAAGGAGTGAACATAATCACCAAGCACACTAAGCCCGGTACCAAAAAGAACAATCAGGGCGGGTTAATAAAAAAAGAAGCCCCAGTACAGGTTTCTAACCTAAACCCGTTAGACCCAAAGACCAGAAAACCTGCCAGAGTAGGACGACGGTTAGTGGACGGTAAATTAGTACGTTACTCAAAAAAATCAGGGGAGGAAATTAAAGTATGAAAAAGTATATTCCGACATACAAGACCAAATATCAGGAGGAAATAGTTCCCGCTCTGAAAAAAGAGTTTGGCTACACCAGCGTCATGCAGGTGCCAAATATCAAAAAGATAATTGTAAATCAGGGCGTTGGCAGGCACTCAGTGGCTGACAAGAAGATAATAGAAACTTCTATAGCCGAGTTGAGCGCCATAGCCGGACAAAAGGCAGTAGCGACCGCCTCTCGTAAAGACATCTCCAACTTCAAGCTCAGGCGCGGAGTTCCGGTAGGCGTGTGCGTCACCCTTCGCGGCGAACGCATGTACGAGTTCTTAGAGCGACTTATAGCAGTGTCGTTGCCACGTATACGCGACTTCAAAGGCGTGTCGGGCAAATTGGACGGACGCGGAAATTACAGTATGGGCGTCACCGAGCAAATAATTTTTCCCGAAATCGACATCGATAAGGTGACAAAGATGCTGGGCGTGCAGATAACGTTCGTAACATCCGCAAATACAGACGAAGAAGCTTATGCGCTGCTTCGCGAGTACGGTATCCCCTTTAAAAAATCTAAATAATACATATATATAGATATGGCAAAAGAATCGATGAAGGCGCGCGAAGTGAAACGCGCGAAAATGATAGCCAAGTACGCCGAAAAGCGCGAGAAACTCAAAGCTGAAGGCGAGTTCCAAAAGTTAGCCACACTGCCGAGAAATTCGTGCAAAGTGAGGCTGCACAACCGCTGTATGCTCACAGGCAGACCCAAGGGATACATGCGACAGTTCGGAATTAGTAGAATAGTGTTCCGCGAAATGGCGTCGAAAGGATTGATACCGGGAGTAAAAAAAGCGAGCTGGTAAATGAAGAGTGAAGAATGAAGAGATAATCAAAAATCGAAAATCAAAAATCTTGAAAATTGAAAATATTTTGTTTGTTTCTCAAAAAAAGTTTGTATCTTTGCAGCCCGTTTCAAAAAAAGGTGGCGAGTTCATAAGGCATAATGAAATCCACCTCAGTAGTAATAATTTAATAAAAAAATAAGATATGCCGGGAATGATAGGAAAAAAGATAGGGATGACCTCTATTTTTACGCCGGAAGGCAAAAGCATGGCTTGCACGGTAATTGAAGCCGGACCATGCGTTGTAACACAAATCAAGACCATAGCCACAGACGGTTATGACGCTCTGCAGTTAGGTTTTGGTGAGAAAAAGGAGAAAAATACTCCGAAAGCCGAAAGGAAGCATTTCGAGAAGGCAGGCACGCCTCCGAAACGCTTCGTAGTTGAGTTCCGCAACAAAGAAGAGAACGTGAACGACTACAAACTCGGACAGGTAATCACCTTAGCCGATATGGACGGCAAAATTCAGGTGGACGACTATGTAGACGTCGCAGGCGTCTCAAAGGGTAAAGGTTTTCAGGGCGTAATGAAACGTCACGGCTTCAGCGGCTGCGGCGAGGCTACGCACGGTCAGCACAACAGACTGAGAGCGCCCGGCTCGTTAGGCGCCGGCTCGTATCCCGGACGCGTCTTCAAAGGACACAAAATGGGAGGACGAATGGGCGGAGACCGAGTTAAAGTGCAAAACCTGACCGTATTGCAAGTTGATGCCGATAAAAATCTGTTGTTAGTTAAAGGCTCTGTGCCCGGAGCTATTGGTTCATTTTTAATTATTGAGTACTAATGGAAATAGCAGTATATAACAAGGAAGGAGAAGATACCGGACGTGTGGTATCATTAGACAGGGAAATCTTCGGCATCGAGCCAAACGACCACGCTATATATTTAGACGTGAAGCAGTATTTGGCAAACCAGCGTCAGGGAACCCACAAAAGCAAAGAACGATGGGAAATAAGAGGCAGCACCCGAAAAATTAAACGCCAAAAAGGTACGGGCACAGCGCGTGCAGGTAGCATAAAGTCGCCACTTTTCGTGGGAGGCGGACGTATATTTGGTCCCAAGCCGAGAGATTACTCGTTCAAGCTGAATAAAAAAGTCAAACAGTTAGCGCGACACTCAGCCCTTAGCTATAAGGCTAAAGGAAAAGACATTATTGTCCTCGAAAATTTTGAAATGGAAGTCCCCAGCACAAAAGATTTCGTGCAAATGCAAAAAAATCTGCAAATAGACGGCAAAAAAGCCCTTTTTGTATTTGACCAGCCAAATAATAATGTATATTTATCGTCCCGAAATTTACAGAAAACCAAAGTAATAATGTTGTCAGGATTAAACACTTACAGCATAATTGACGCTTCGGTACTTGTATTTTCGGAAAGTTCAATTTCAAAAATCTCTAACCCCACAACATGAACACATTATCAGAAATACTTTTGAAGCCTATTCTTACCGAAAAGCTGACCGCACAAGAAGAGCCGCTACGCAGATACGGCTTCATTGTACATCGCTCTGCCAATAAGGTACAGATAAAGAAAGCCGTAGAAGAGATGTACGGTATTACCGTTGAATCGGTAAACACAATGCGCTACGCGGGAAAAGACAAGTCCCGCTTCACCCGCGCAGGCTCCATTGCCGGACGTGCAAACCACTTCAAGAAAGCAATGATAACAGTAAGAGAGGGCGAAAAAATTGATTTTTACAGTAGCATCTAAAAAGTCATGGCATTAAAAAAATATAAACCAACCACTCCCGGGCAAAGGCACAAAATCGTTACTACTTTTGACGATATAACTTGCAGCAAGCCCGAAAAATCGTTGCTTTGGCCCCTGCACAGGACAGGCGGACGCAACAATTCCGGGAAAATGACGATGCGCTATATTGGCGGCGGACACAAGCGCCGACTGCGTATCATCGATTTCTATCGCGATAAGGATAACATCCCGGCAACAGTCAAAACAATAGAGTATGACCCTAACCGTAGCGCCCGTATAGCATTAGTGGCTTACGCCGACGGCGAAAAGCGATACATAATTGCTCCGGCAGGTCTCAAAGTAGGTCAAAAAATAGCCTCCGGCAAAGGAGTAGCGCCCGAAATCGGCAATACCCTGTTCTTGTCGGATATACCCTTAGGCACTATTGTACACAATATCGAGTTGCGTCCGGGCGAAGGAGCTTCAATGGCGCGCAGCGCCGGAACTTACGCCCAGCTGCAGTCGAGGGCTGGCAAATACGCAAACCTGAAGTTACCCTCAGGCGAAGTGCGTATGGTGCTGACAACATGCAAAGCCACGATAGGCTCAGTGTCGAACCCCGACCATTCTAACGAGCAGTCGGGCAAGGCAGGCAGAAACCGATGGTTAGGACGTCGTCCGCGAACGCGCGGAGTGGCGATGAACCCGGTAGACCACCCAATGGGTGGTGGAGAAGGAAGAGCTTCGGGCGGACACCCCCGCTCGCGGACGGGGATGTTAGCGAAAGGCTACAAAACCCGAAACAAGAAAAAAGCATCAAGCCAGTACATTGTTGAACGTAGAAAAAAATAATAAGATATGAGTCGTTCGTTAAAAAAAGGTCCATTTATTGATTACAAATTGGAAAAACGCGTTCTCGATATGAACGAGACAAACAAGAAATCGGTCATCAAAACATGGTCGCGCCGGTCGATGATTTCCCCTGATTTTGTGGGACATACAATCGCAGTACACAACGGAAACAAGTTTATCCCCGTGTATGTTACCGAAAACATGATTGGACACCGTCTTGGAGAGTTTGCTCCTACACGTATTTTCAGAGGACACGCCGGAAATAAGAAATAAAGCATTAAAAAATAATGAGTACAAGAAAGAGAATAGCAGCCGAAGAACGAAAGGAGGCAAATAAATTGAAAAGTTTCGCTATACTGCGCAACTGCCCTACCTCGCCGCGTAAGATGCGATTAGTAGTAGATATGATTAGAGGCAAAGAAGTAAACCGAGCCTTAGACATATTGAAGTTCAGCAAGAAAGAAGCAGCAATACGCGTAGAAAAACTGCTGAAGTCGGCAATAGCCAACTGGCAAAAGAAGAACGAGGGACAACGTCTGGAAGACAATACCCTCGTGGTCAGCGAAATTAAAGTGGACAGCGGAAGAGTGCTAAAACGCCTCCGCACAGCCCCACAAGGACGCGGACACCGAATGGTGAAACGCTCAAACCATGTAACAGTGGTAGTGGATAAATTAAGTATCGAATGAGGAAGGAGCTTGGAAAATGGTCGATGGATGTATCTAAGTATATCTTGACGGTGGTGATTTTATCAAAAATTTTCAGTGATAATACGAAAATTAGGACTGAATTGTTCATAATGGCCACAATAGCTGTAGTTCTAACCCTATTATTTGGTCTGTATATGGTAAAAGAGCCAAAAAATACATAAAGAATGGTGATATGGAAGCAATAGTAATGATGATTTTAGCGATTGTAATAGCTACGGTTGGCGGCGTCTACTATATGATTCAAGATAGTAAAGAAGCCAGAGAAGCTGGAAAGCAATGAAAAAGTTGAATTTTAAAAAATAGTTATACTGAATGGGACAGAAAACAAATCCAATATCTAATCGTCTTGGAATCATCAAAGGATGGGATTCCAACTGGTATGGCGGCAAAAATTTTGCTACCAAATTAGTAGAAGACAACAAGATACGCAAGTATCTGAATGCACGTTTAGCCAAGGCGAGCATTTCGAAAATAATAATTGAGCGTACCCTCAAGCTCATTACAGTGACGGTACACACAGCGCGTCCGGGACTTATCATCGGACGGCAGGGGTCGGAAGTAGACAAGCTTAAGGAAGAGTTGTGCAAAATCACACAAAAAGAAGTGCAAATCAACATCTTCGAGGTGAAGCGCCCAGAACTTGACGCTACAATTGTTGCTAACAATATTGCAAATCAGGTAGAAGGCAAGATTTCCTATCGACGAGCTATGAAGATGGGCATTATGTCTACCATGCGCGTGGGAGCCGAGGGGATAAAGGTCATAGCCTCAGGCAGATTGGGAGGCGCAGAAATGGCGCGCACCGAAATGCTCAAAGAAGGACGTATACCGCTACACACGTTTAGAGCCGACATAGACTTCGCACTTGCCGAAGCATTAACAAAAGTGGGACTAATAGGCATAAAAGTATGGATATGCAACGGAGAGGTCTATGGCAAGCGTGATTTGACGCCCAGCGTAGGCAATTACGCCAATACGCAGCAACAAGGCGGAGGCGGAAACTTCAACCGACAGCAACGAGGAGAGTTCCGTAACGACCGCGGCGGCGACAGAAGAGGAGACCGTGGCGGCGGCGGAGAACGTGGAGACTATCGCGGCGAACGCGGAGGCGACCGAAACGATAGACGAGACGACCACAGAGGCGGCGGACGCGACAACAGAGGCGGACGCGGCGGAGGCGGTGGAGACCGAAACCGTAGAGGCGGCGGCGGCGGAGGCGGCGGCGGAAGACGCTAAGGAATTTTTGATTTTTGATTAGCGCATAGCGTCAAAAATAAAATTGAATATCAAACACATCGAACTTGTAAGGATTTCTTACAAGTTCGGTGTGTTTGTGGTAGGCTCGAAGAATGGGCAAAAGAACACACAAAGTTCGCAAAGCCTCTGCATACTTCGCGAACTCCACTGTGTTCCTTGCGGTAAAAAACGTAAAAAACTATTTTTAGTCCTCTTTCCCGTCTGTAAAAAATCTTATTCCTTTCTCGGTTTTTTCGATTTTCACATATACAGGAGTTCCGCGTTTAAACCCAAATAGACTAAGTCCGACAACCTCAAGCAGTTTGCCGGCGTTGTTGCACAAGATAAAGTTGTCTTCATTGAATCCAAATGTTCGATAACAGTATCTGGTTCTACTCCAAATGCCAGCAAAACAACAAGTTACGAGCTCGTAGTTTTCCGGCAGCTCATCCCTGATTTCCAGCAAATCAGCACACCATTTTCCGATATGCTCTTCGGTGCTATCAGCCGACATACCGTCGAAAAGAGCCATTATTGAGCCCCCGCCGGTTTCGGTAAGTACTGGAATAACATCTATCACAAATTCATTGCCCTCGCGGTCAATAGACTTCGAGCGCTCGTAATAATCTGATAGACTGACAGCTAATTTTTGCGTGTGATTAAGCAAATAACCGCTGTATGCCACGCAAGGACTGTTAGACCAATCAAAAGATTTGGCGCCCTCTTCCAAAATCTTTTTTGGAATAAGCTTTTTCCAAAGCTTACTGTTTTCACATAAAAAGTCTAACTTGTCAGAGAAGAATTTTTTCTTACGAAAATATTCGTCAAAATCCTCATCGTATGTGAGGTTTAAAAACGTGGATAGACCCAGCCAGTATTCATGTTTAGAAACATTTGCGGGGTTATCGTTTTCTACCACTTCGTCGCCTCCCCACATGACATTGTGAGGCTTTTGACGCAAAAGGTAGTGCGTGCAGAGCACGGAGCCACTGTATGAATAACAGTTTGCGTGAAACTTGTCGGCGTCTACTACGCAACAGGTTTTCTCAGACACGTTGAACGCGCTGGCATAAAATATTTGTCCCATTTTTTTATTTTAAAAATTATTACTACTTTTACAGCGAATTTTAAATTATAAATTCGCGGCAAAGATATATCAAAAAATCTAAATAAAAAAATATTTTATCAAAAAATCTATAAAAAATTTAAAAAATATTATGACCTCAAGGGATAGGATAATCAAATTTGTTGAATATAAGGGTATTAGCAAAAATAAGTTTTATAAAGAAACTGGTTTGTCTAATGGATTTTTAGATAAAAATAACCATCCGGGAGCCGATAAAATAGAGAAAATAATCTACAGTTATCCTGAATTATGCGCTGAGTGGCTCATCACCGGCGAGGGCTCCATGCTCAAAAACGATACATTATATAATATACCTCAAAAACTTACTGCCCATAGAGCTGACAAAGGAATACCACTTGTAGAGGCGCAGGCTATAGCTGATTTTTGGAAAGAGCAGTTTTCAATAAGAGCATCTGACGTGAGGGAATACTACGTGATACCCAAGTTCAAAGACTGCAAGATAGATTTTATGGTAGAAATAGCGGGCGATGCCATGTATCCCAAATATGCTTCGGGCGATGTGGTAGCCTGTACTGTAATAAAGGAAAGCAGCTTTGTGCAGTGGGGCAAAGTCTATCTGATAGGAACGCATGAGCAGGGAATACTTATCAAACGCGTTTATCCGGGCGCCGCAAATGATAGTGTAGAATGTCGGTCGGACAATGAAAAATACCCGCCTTTTGAGGTGCAAAAAAAGGAAATGACGGGATTGGCGTTGATTGTCGGAGTAATCAGGCTCGAATAAGACCACACGACTTCTCTTTGTCACGAATAAATTTTTAGTGTAAATTCGTGTAATTAGTGGCTAAGTTTCGTTTTTTTTACTTTTTTTCACATAAAATGCAACAAAACTATAATTTTTTCGTATATATATAACGCATCAAGTGCAGTTAATAAGAAAATGATAGTGATGTCAAGACATATTATCCCATTGTGCAGCAGGCAATTACCCGATAAAGAGGGTAGGAGAGGGGGCTGCAAAAATGCAGAAAACAGCGGTAGTGGCAGCGCTATGTGCAGTAGTGATTAACCCTTTAAACGAGATTTAAGAATATGGCAGCAGCAGTAGCAGTAATGAACAATCCGGCAGTAGACGTAGCAGAAGCCCCTTTTCTAACAGAGAAAAAAATTGAAGGTGCGACTATACTCATTGCTAATCCCCTTTATGACAGGGTCTTCAAGTATATGATGGAAGAAGAGCCTGTTGCCAAGTTGTTTATTTCCACTATAATTCGTGAGGAAGTTATTGATTTGCAGCCAAAATCGCAAGAGCGCACTACAGAAACGGAAAATCTCATACTAAAAGATACAAATATAAAAGTCCAACGACTTGACTTTGCAGCAAAATTAGAAACTGTCAAGGGGCAGACTGCTTTGATGGTAGAAATGCAAAAACAGGGGGCCAAAGAACACATTAAACGCTTCCAGCGCTACATAGGCAAAGAATACATGTTGGCAGGAAAAGGAGAAGACGTTGAAGACATATCAAAAATTTACACCATGTTTTTTTGGGGCGGCGACAGGATTGTTAGAAACAATTTTCCGATAATCGAAACCACTCCGCAATCCAACTATAGAATAAATGGCAAGTCCACAAAGTTAAATAAAAACCGGATAGACAATCTATTCCACCACATGGGGTGGAATATACAGGTTAAAAATCTGGGAAAGAAACCTCCAGCTAATGAAGCAGAAGAAATGTTGGCGATTTTCGACCAGAGGTATTGCACCGCCAACAAGCACCTCTTGGAAATTCCGTTAGATATTATTCCGGCGAAATTTCACCCAATAGTTTTAAGGTTGAACAGAGCAAGTTTAGACCCTGACGTACGTAGACTGATGGAAGAACAGGATGCGTTAGACAAGTTTTACGAAAGACAATTAAAGAAACACGAAGCAAAAGGCGAAGCAAAGGCAACAAAAAAATTTGAAGGCGTTATCGCCCAAAAAGACCAAGCCCTTGCCCAAAAAGACCAAGCCCTTGCCCTAAAAGACCAAGCCTTAGCCCAAAAAGACATAAACACAGTCCTTAACGCTAAAAAAGAGGGATTATCCACAGAATCAATAGCTGCTATAACAGGCTTAACACCACAGCAAGTGTTAAACATTATCAACCCTAAATCAAAAACACAATGAAACAGAAGTATACATATTATTATATAAAAACTCTTATTAAGAGAGCAAAAGCAGCAATAATCGCAGCATTGTTGTTATGTGCGGTTGCATTTGACGCACAAGCGCAGGCGCTTATTGGAAACCAGCAAGGCAACGCTGCCGCAACATGGAGCATTTCAAGTGTTAATGTCAATAACAGTACATTCAGAACGTACTTGAGACCCACAGGAACGTGCGCTACAGCAGTGGGCGGTACAGCCGCAATCGCAGGAAACGCCTCGCATATTGAGTTTGACGGCAGTCTTATTAGCAACAATGACAATGGTTATACAGACTTGGCTTCACGAACGATGTCAATGTATGTAGACTGGGGAGATGGAACAGTTACCGGACCCCACGGTTTAACAATAGCCACGTATGCTACTACTAACGTTGCCACAAGGGTAAGATACAATGTACAAAACCCAGGATCTATAACACACACATACACCACTACACCAACAACCCATATTACTTTGCTGTTCCACTACAATGGAGCCACAACACCGTTCTTAACGACCACATTCAACAATGACCCGTACCTGTTAGTTACCCCATTCAACTTC
>Ga0099364_10004407_pt1 | contig 21346 bp, 15 predicted proteins | sample TergutTh196P3_FD_73070 | JGI IMG/M metagenome (GOLD analysis project Ga0099364, IMG submission 73070) | Microcerotermes parvus P3 segment gut microbial communities from Pointe-Noire, Republic of the Congo - Th196 P3 | ecosystem: Host-associated > Arthropoda: Insects > Digestive system > Gut ... | reverse complement strand
TGATTTCAACAATACAAACGGAGGTTACATCGTTATCGGCATTGAGGAGAAGTATGGCCGCCCATCTTTGCCTCCTGTCGGTATTGATGAAGATGATCTGGACGAAATCCAGCAGAAGTTGTTCGAGTACTGCAACTTTATAACGCCGCGCTATTTGCCAAAGATAGAGATTGTCCGCTATCAGGACAAACATCTGCTATATCTCTGGTGTTCCGCCGGAGATGATGGCCCATATTCCGCTCACGAAGAGGTCGTTTCAAAAGATACCTCAAAAAAGAACCGGGGATATTGGATTAAGCCATCCTCAGTCAAAACAATCGCTAAAGGCTCGGAACTCTCGGAGCTTTTTGATAAGTTCAATTCCACCCCATACGATGACCGCATTAACCGGAAAGCAACAATCGATAACATCCGGCGCGGCCATTTGGAAGACTTTCTCAAGGACAGCAACAGCGCGTTGAAATCTGAAATCAACAAGATGCCAATGGAGGACATTCTGGTTGCCCTTGAGGTTGCCAACCCCACAGACGTCGGTATAGATATACGCAATATAGGAATACTAATGTTTGGAGACCGTCCTGATAAACTCATTCCCGGCGCACAAATTGATTTGGTGAGATTCCATTCCCCTGACGCTGAAGCGTCAGACGATTTTACCGAAATGAATTTCACGGGGCCGATCCAGAAACAGATAAGAGATGCCATGAATTACCTTAATACAACTGTGTTTGAGGAAAGGGTCGTCAAAGTTCAAGGTCGTGCGGAAGCAGACCGGTATTTCAACTATCCATATGATGCACTTGAAGAAATTCTGGTCAATGCAACTTTTCACAAGTCATACCGAGATTACGATCCTGTCGAGATAAGGGTATATGTGGACTACATCCAAGTGCTAAACTATCCGGGACCTGCAAAATGGATAGACATGGATAAATTTGCCGCCGGCAAAGTGAAAGGGCGCAAGTACCGCAACCGCAGAATTGGAGAATTCTTGAAAGAGATTGACCTATCGGAAAAGCAATCCACCGGTATCACAAAAATCCTTAGAACACTCGAAGCAAACGGCTCGCCGCCACCGGAATTTGAAACAGATGAAGGTCGGCACTACCTCATCGTCACGATTCGTCAACATGAGGGGTTTGCAGGCTATACTGCAAAAAGGTTTGACCCTGTAAATGACCCTGTAAATGACCCTGTAAATTCGACACAGAAAAGAATACTGAATACGTTAGATAAAAATAACTCCGCAACCTATGAACAACTTGCTAATGCCATCGGTGTCTCCCCTGCAACCATTAAGCGGAATATTAAAAAACTCTACGAAATGGGGCTGATAAAACGCATCGGTTCCGATAAAACCGGACATTGGGAGGTTTGGGGCAAATGAAAGTGTTGATTGGGCAAAAGCATCTTTGCAACTTATTTCTGCCTAATAGTTTACCCAACTATCAGAGCATGGACACAACCACAATCCCCCGCGCCTAAACCATAATCCGGTTCGGATTTGGCGTTAGTTGGCGTGCCAAGAACAAAGCCTGTGATTGCAATGGTCACAGGCTTTTTGTTAGGGCGCATCTTTCAAAATCTTCCGATATCTCTTGCGATTGTTGCTGCTTCCTCGTTTGCGGCGGCGATTGTGCGTGGCGTGACGCAGTCGCCGATTGCATAAAAACGGCGCGCGCAGTCGCGAAGGGCGCAAGCCTCTTCATGAAGCGGCGTCCGGCCAACGGCATAGATGACCGTGTCGCACTTGAGACTCGTTTCACCATCCTGCGTCTCATAACACACCTCGTCATCGCCAATCCTCAATGTCTTCGCGTTGAAGTGAATATCGATGCCATGTTTGGCAAGCTGGACTTTTATTGCATAGCCATGCATGTAATTAATCCCGGTGTTTATTTCCCCTTCTATCTCAATGATAGTTGCTTTTTTGCCTAGCATGGCAAGATAGATCGCAAGCTCCGTCCCAACCAGTCCGGCGCCCAGTATCACGGACTTGTCCCCGACAGCTTCCGTATGCGAGAAGGCATATTCCGCCCCTATCACCTGTGGGCTGTCTATGCCGGGGATTTCGGGGACTATGGGCCGCGCGCCCAACGCTGCGATTATGACGTCGGCATCCATGGATTTGGCGTACTCAGGCGTAACCTCGGTATTCAACCTGATGTCGATATGCGCACGATCCACAAGGCGCCGCTGCAGCTCGACATATTCCTTGAGATGCCTCTTAAACGGCACGCTTTCCTCGCACAGCATATTGCCGCCCAGCCTCGGCCCTTTTTCGCAGAGGATTACCTCATGGCCATGCCTTGCAGACACCAGCGCCGCTTGCATCCCTCCTATGCCCCCGCCTACCACGAGAACCTTCTGCTTTTTAGCATCCGGCAAAACGCGCCCCAAATAGCGGCCGCGTTCGATCTCGGGATTGAGCACGCAGAAAAAATACCCTCGCCGCATCCCTATCGAGAAGCAATAGAGACATCGCATACAGTGGATTATCTCGTCCCCGCGATCGTCGAGGGCTTTGTTTGGTATGTCGGGGTCGCAGTTGAGGCCGCGGGCCATTTCCACGATATCGGCTTTTCCTGACGAGATGATCTCTTCCATCATGGCCGGGTCGCTGAGCGCGCCCAATGTGGCGATTTTTGATTTATGTACATGTTTCTTTACTTCCGCCGCATACCTGACATTCACGCCATCCTCAAGAAACATGCTTGGATGCGTCGTGGTGAACACCTCATGCGCATACGCCTTTTCGGTGAATCCTTCGCACCCGGCGGAAACGTGAATGATGTCTGCAATGCCGTCCAGTTGCTTTGCGATTTCGATGCCTTCATCGATGCCGTAACCGTGCTCGGTGAGTTCGGTTGCGCTGATGCGCACTTCGACGGGAAAATCGTCTCCGCACAATTTGTGAATAGCGTTAATGATTTCTCTCAAAAAGCGTGTGCGATTTTCGATACTACCGCCCCACTTGTCTTTCCGCATGTTGATCCTTGGCGCCAAGAACTGGTTTTGGAGCCAGCCGTGGCCCGCATGAACCATGACCATGCCAAAACCGCACTGTTTAACAAAATGCGCCGCTTTCGCGTATTTTTCAATAAGCTCCATGATTCGCTCTTCGGGCATCTCGCGGACATGCATTCCCTCTAGTTCGCATTCGGAAGGCCCATAGACAACCTTCTCGCCGCTCGGGAGGGTAGTGGCAAAAGGTCTGCCATGATGCTCTAGCTCGATTGACAAGACTGCACCGTGGCGGCTGACCGTGTCCGCAAGGCGGGATAGGCCGCTGCGAGCGCCAGGGCTTTCCAAGTCCAGCATATGCGTGAACAGCTTTGATTGCTCGCTGTCGATGCTTCCTTCGCCAAGCGTTATCACAGCCGCCCCTCCCTGCGCTTTTCTCTCATAATAGGCGATCAGGTCGTCCGTAACGGTGGCATTGGGCGATATGCTCATATACCCCATCGGGGCGCTGAAAATCCGATTTTTGAAATATGTCTTTCCGATTTTGAACGGCTCAAACAAGCTTTTATACTTCATAGAAACACCTCTCTTTTTATGTGGCATTCTTTTCGGCCCAAGCTCTTATGCAGCCGAAAAAACCACTGTAATTTATACGGTTATTTATGAAACGCCCTCGGGATCGCCGTCAGGTTTCATACAGCTTTTTTCTGCGGTCATACCCTTGCGGCAAATATTTTACAGTCGAGATTTTGGGACCGCTGACTCCATATTTTGGATTATAGCCGAACAGATTCACATAATTCTCAAGATCGTCCAATTCCCGCCCCATCTCGCACAAGAGTTTGAAGGTGGCGCTAACGTCATCGAGCGCTCGGTGGGAATTGCTAATTTCTATCGAATACGCCCCAACGGCGTCACTGAGCTTGTGAGGGTATGGTTTCCTGTCTTTGTAGACTGTCAGCACATCGAGCATCTTGACGTTCTTCAGTGCGTCGCTCATACCAAAACGGTTGAGGAAATAGTAGAGAAAGCATAGGTCGAACTGCGCGTTATATGCGGCCAAAAGCGGATTGCTCGAGCGCAGCATGTCTGCAAGCTTTAAGCAAATCTCGTCTTTCGGGGCGCCTTCGTTCAAAATCTGCTCATCGGTAATGCCCGTTAAATCTATGATGGCAGCGGGAAGCTTCCTGTTGGGCGATAGCTCAACGAGGGAGCCAAACTCCTCCACGACATCGAAATCGCTGTCCCCCCTCGCAACCTGCAGCGCCGCGACTTCAATGATCTCGTCCCGCTTGTAGTCAATTCCCGTCGTCTCCACATCAAAGACTATAAGATTATCAAACTTGTCGAATATCGAATTCAACATTATGAAACTCCCCCAAAACTGTTCGTTATACGTCGCTGAACTCATTTCTCAGCGGTGCGTTGTTCATGAATTACAGCTTATCGACTTTTGGACGCAAAATCAAGCAAAATAACCGGAATATTGAAAGACGTGTCAAAAGTTTTGGGAACTACTTCGTCAGGTTGCGTATCCAGCGGTAGCGGTTGACGACGATGGCGTTTGGTATGCATTTGAGTATCTGGTCGGATTTTATCAGCATGAATGTGACGAGGGGCGGAAATCGGAACACAAAGGCGCTCAGCGCCGATGCCGGGACCACCCACAGCCATGTGAACACAGAGTCTACTTTGAAGGCATACCGCGTGTTCCCTCCGCCTAGTATAATGCCGGACTCCACGGGGAACAGGTATGCCGTTCCGATGACCGTCACGCATAGCACCGTCAGGAAAACTCGGGCCATTTCCTGTGTTTCGGGCGCGAGTATGTAGAAACCGATGACAAAGTCGCGCAGGAGAAACAAAGCAAGCGCTGTGACCAGCCCGTTGACAAGATAAAGCAACTGCAATGTGCGCGTGTATGGACGCACAAGTTCCGTCCTCCCCGCACCCACTACATTGCCAATCATGACCCCGCTCGTCCAGTTTGCCCCAAGCGCGAACACGCTTACCACCTGATGCACGACGACCGCAATACTGTTGGCGGCTATGACCGTCGCCGTGAGATGCCCGATGATTACAGTTTGGATGATCGTGCCCATCCCCCAAGACGCGGCGCTGCCTATCACCGGCAGTGCCGCTCTCATGAAATCTCTTAGATAAAATGCATCCGGCTTAAAAAAGGAAATTATCCTCATACGCAGCTTTTTGTCCACAAGCCGAACATAGGCTAGAGTGACGGACAACTCAACGACGCGCGCGATCAGTGTCGCGATTGCGGCGCCCCGTATGCCCATTTCTGCAAAGCCGAAGTTGCCGTAAATCAATATATAATTTAGCGTGATATTGATTAAAAGACTTGCTGCCGAAATAACAGGGCCGATTCTCACGGTCCTGACACCGCGCAATGACATTATAAGCGCGCTTTGCAAAGGGAATGTGAGGTAGGTCAGGCTCATGAGGCGCAGATACACGACGCCCTCTTCCAAAACGCCGGGCTGATTAGTCATAAGGCCAATGACTTCTTTCGACCAGAAGAAAGTCACGGAACAAAACAGAATCCCGACTGCCGCGGCGAATTTCATCATCAGCGCGACGATGCGGCGAATCGGCTCCGCCTCCCCTTTGCCCCAATATTGGGATATCAGCGCCAACGCGCCCGTGCCCAGTCCGTTCACGCTCACCATTTGAAGCAGGTATTGGATCTGGTTTACGAGCGAAGCCGCCGCAATGGAAGTCTCGCTGTAGCGCCCAAGCATCATATTGTCCGCCAGATTGACCCCGAAAGCCAGTAGGTTCTGTATTGCGATCATGGCAGTCATCGCGACAAAGGTCTTGTAAAAATGCTTATCTTTAACTAGCATATGAACTCCCACCATAAGCCGGTGTTGCATGGTTTGATAAATATGTTATGGCCATAAAGAACCAACATTACTACACGACGACATCAAATATCCGTTTTCCGTCAAAATCCACCCAGTTGGCGCAATGTAGAAGATTTGAGGACATAATTTGACTTTCATTTTGCGTATCGCCGCGAAAAATGATACAATAGCCCCCTGTTGAAACAGTAACCAAAAAACTCGCCTGCGGGCGGATTTTCACAATTCACAACTCACAGTTCACAATTCACTATGCGTAACTTGAGCTACTGTGCGTCTTTCTTCGTATAATATAAATGCAACTATGCATTATGCATTATGCATTGAAACAAAGGGAGGATACAATAATGTCAGGAACACCGGAACAAAATCAAGATATTTACGCAATCAGAAAAACCCCCGCGGACCGCGCCCGGATACAGAAGAAACTAAAAGACCAAATGGAAACGATGAGCGGCGACGCGGCGGTCGCAAGCGATATTGAGGCATTTTTCGCCGGCAGGCCCGACGACGATTTCTTGCCGGAAAAATGCAGCGGGCTAAAAGGCCTTGATAACCGTTTGAGCAGGCTGGACTCCGTGCGGTTGTACATGGTCGTGTTCGGCGGATATAAGCTTGAGGAGGTAATGAGCCAAAGCCCCGATATGATGGCCCAAAAGCAGGCGTTCGGAAAAGAATTCTGCGACATACTGACATCCGGCGACCCGGACAAAACAGGCGAGATGTGGAGGGAAATGACGCTCCACCTGAACTCCTACAAAATGTCCAAAGTCGATTTCTATGACGATGAGTCCATGGTAGATCACTACCGCGAGGTAAAGTTCTATTCCGATAACTCATTCTCGCATTTCAACGCCATGAGCGACGCCAATACCATACTTCATAAGCATAGAGGGGCGGAACTGGCGGAGAGCGAGAAGAACAGCATGGGAGCGGAACTGGCGGTATTGATGGTCAACGGCACCATGTATCAAATCGGACACGAGCGATATCTGTCAAATGATTTAGACGATGGTATTGATGCAACTATGGATGATGCTATCAGGCGCAAGGCTTTCTACGCAAATTCCGCACTGCGGGCAAGATACGGCGGGGAGTTCAATATGCTGCAAAACGGCAACTTTGGCGGAATTGCGGACAGGAGCAAAGTAAACGATCAGTATAAGGTTGATATGAACAGGGCAACGATGAACCCGAGGGCAATGCCCACAGTCGGGGGGAAGTTCGGCAGCGGCGCAAATTATCAGCAAATATACGATGATTTGATGGATATTGAGGAAATCTCCTCAGCGGAGATGGGTGATACCTCTTTGATCGATCAGCGCGGCCCGGATTACAAAGCGGCAAAACATGAGATATCCTTAATGGACCTGAACAAAGAAGCGATCGAGCTTGTGATCCCGCGCGGCAAAGTAGAGTCGCAAATCGATTTTGCAGAAACATTAGCCACGCGGCAACGCTTCAGGGATATGCTCGACTGGGACTTATCGGAAAAATACGCCCGATTCGGGAGGGATATCCCGAAAAAAGAACCCATAGTCCCAAATCGAAAAGAACCCGTTGCCGCAATCATTGAACCTGACCCGCAGCCGGAAATGACCGGTGGAGAGCCCGAACCGCGCAAGCGCAGGGGCTTTGTAAGGTTTTTCAGGAACAACAAAAATGGCGACAAGCCGATAGCAGATAAAGTGCCACTTGAGTACGGCGAGCAGGCAAATGAGTTCGCAAATTCCGGGGATGTTGCGTCAGCAAGGGCCTTAGAAGCGTACAAATCCGGCTTAGTATATGAGCAAATCAACAGATATATGCGCGGTGTCCCGTACGCCACAAACGAGGGACTTGACAATACAGCCGATGCATCGGCTAATATCCGGAAAATGTTCGATAGAGAAGGTGCAAAGCTGGAAAAAGGCCATGTCCTTTTCAGGTGGACGCACTTTCCCGCTGAAGTTGAGGCGCTCGGAGCGGATAAAGCCGAAGGGAAAGTAATAACCGACAAAGCCATTATTTCAACCTCTCTGCACAGGGAAGATCTATTTTTCGAACCTGATAAAATGCTCATGAAGATATATGCCAAGACCGGTACTCCCGCAGTATTTGTTCCGGGCAACATAGGTCTCGACAAAAAAACAGAGGAAGAGGTGATTCTGGCGCCGGACACTAAATTTAGGATCATAGGGATGGATAAGATTAAAGTAGACTCGGGCGACAAAACTTACGAAGTTCCCTATATAAAAGTCGAAGCGCTGGCACCCCATGAACTCGTCAAAGACGAAGACTTGGTTTTTTCGTCGGGGGCTGAATTACAGGAGTTTCAAAAAACGCCGGCATGGAAAGTGCATCTTGATAAAAAGCAGGTGTTGAACAACTATCCCGGGGTCAGTTTCAAAATACTAAACAATGCTTTGACTGATGCTTATGAAGATAAAATCGAAGAGATGGAAGAGGTAGAGCCTGATGACCTCCCCCATCTTAAGGGTATGAGCGATTTGGATAAAGTCATACACCAAAATGCCATCACACCTAATGAGATTGAAAGCAAACTGGACGCATTCTTGAAACAGAAAGCTCTTGGGGTGAAAAAACATGAGGAAAATCAAAATGATTTTGCCGCGAATACGCTAAAGGAACGGTATTTCCCAAGCAACGAGCTGAAAAACAGATATTTCGGCGAGCCTGTAAAGACACTTGTGGAACAAACGGAACTAAACCCGCAAGCGAATAGAACTGTTGGCAACACACAAACACCCGCCGTATACAGCAAACCAAACGACACTCCAAAACTGGATAATCCGCCGTTGGTGAAGAAGAACTAGTGTGTCAAGAGAAGCGTCCCTCTGATATGTAGCCATGTTGATAGTCTCATTTGAACCGGGAGAAAGATGACCGTCACGTATAGCACCGTCAGGAAAACCCGTGCCATTTCCTGTGTTCAAGCTGAGCCTAGGTTGAATGCTTTATCCATCAAAAATATCATCAAGCTTAAAAAGAAGAACGCTGTGTTTTTGCGCGTCTTGAACGACTGCTTGCGTAAACCCCGACTTTGACATCAGCGCATAGCTTCGCTTCTCGCATGGGAATGCCTCTCCTTTTTCGATAAGTCCGCTAAGAACCTGCATATCAACGGGCTCGTTTGTCCACTTGCACTCGCAAACGAGAGCTTCGCCGTTGCCGAGTGCGACAATATCCAATTCCACCTGCGCTCTTCTTGACTTGTCTGAGCCCCACCATTTTCCAAGCTGCTTGAACACAAAAGGCAATCTCCTCTCCCTGTTTTGCCTGTGCAAAAATTCCGCGCATATACGCTCGAAAAGCCGCCCCGCATACTGATTCAAGCTCGGCAGTATTTCGTTTTCCATAACAAAGTCCGATAGACCCTGCGCAAGTATTGAGCGGTTCGGGAATACGAATGAATACCAAAAGATGAAGAATGGGTCCGATAATGAGTACAGCGTTTTTTTTCCGCTCGGCTTGCTGCCTATTGGCGTCTCGCGCAACACAAAGCCGAGGTCAATAAGCGTATTCAAGTACTTCCCGCACTTGCTGACATCCTCCCCTATGCGTGTGGCAATCTCATTTAATCGGCTTGCCCCGTAAGCAATCGCCTCAATTACCGAGTTGTATATTGCCGGTTCACGCAGTTCTTGTTTAAGCAGCAGCGCCGGTTCGTCATATAGGTATGAATGCGGGTCTAATACGTTTTCAATGATGTTCTCTGCAAGCGCGTGCTCGTCATTCAGTTTAATCAGGTAATGCGGAGTGCCGCCAAATACGCTGTAGGCCAACGCCTTATTTACACTGGAAAATTTTGGGACAAACCGGGAAGCTGTCAGATAGTCGAACGGCTCAATTCTCATTTGCCCTGTGCGTCGACCGAATAACGGGCTTTTCGCGCCTAAAACTTCACGCTCCATAAAACTAATCGTGCTTCCGCAAAGAATCAAAAAGAGCGATCTGTTTTTTAACGTGGTGTCAATGAAATTTTGCATCAGCGACAGCAAGCTGGAGTCTGATTCCGCGAGATATGGGAACTCATCAATAATAAGCAAAAGCCTTTGCGATTCCGTCAGTTTGGCTATGCTGCTGAGAGCCTCTGCCCAACTATTAAAATGCAAGCCGATTTGCCCGGTAAACGCGGCTACGGATTGCGAGAACTGATCTCGGGCGGCTTTTGGGCTTGTTTCCTGCGCAAGATGATAGATAGCGCGTTTGTTTTCGGCAAAGTGTGTCAGGAGCATGGACTTTCCCACTCTTCTGCGCCCATACATGACTATGAACTGAAAATCATCTTTTCGCCAAGCCTTGTCAAGCGTGGCGAGCTCTTTTTCTCTGCCAATGAACATCGGAGTCACCTCATCCAAATTCAGGAAACATAATTATTATAATCACGTTTCCCTTATCATACATTATTCCCCTCCGAACGTCAATGTGTTTTTCCTCCTACATGTGATTTCCCAAGAAGTCCACTCGCAAAAGCCCTTGCGCCCGATATCGCGGCGTCTGTCCGAAATGATGCCTTGCCTCCTACATGCCTTACGGAATACATGCCCATGTACTCCAGCTTCGAGTGTTCGCACAAGCGCTTGATGCCGGTTTCAAACGGCTCAGCCGCGTATTGCGGGTCATAGCCATGCGTTGCGACAATCGCGATCTTCTTGCCCGCCCACAATGAACCTTTGGCGCTGCCATAAAACTTGTTTAGCCCATAGTGGCGATCCAGCAGCGCTTTCATCGGCGGGGTGCAGTACCACGTATATATCGGGGTGGCAAGAATAACGCAGTCGCTCACAATAATCGAGTCCATGATTTCCGGAACGTCGTCATTTTGGACACAGCCATAACTGCCGCTTACGTGCTGGCAAGAATAGCAACCCTTGCACGGCAATATGTTTTTATCGGATAACGTGATGTAATCGACGCCGCATCCGTTGCTTTCAAGTTCGGAAACAACGGGTTTAAGTATTTCCGCCGTGTTTCCATTAAGCCTAGGGCTGCCCATCAGGACGCAAAACTTCATTGCACACACTCCTCGTACAGAATAAAGATCCAACAAAACGAAGTATATCACGAATTTGTCATTTTATCTACTCAAACTCCGCCTGTTCACGTACGCGACCAATAATCTTCACATCGCACCTCCGTCCAAAACCGTGCTAATTATACCACTTTTGGACGCGAAATCAAGCAAAATAACCGAAATATTGAAATGACACGTCCAAAACATGCGAAATTATATATGTTTTGGACGTGTCAAAATCATATCCCATCCATCACAGCCTTGGATCGACGGGTTCGCTTTCCAAGGCTAGCACGCCGAATACGCACTCATGCACGCGGTACAGGGGCTCACCTTTCACAAACCGTTCCAGTGATTCCATGCCTAAGGCGAACTCTCCTAGCGCGAGGTTGCGCTTTCTTGACAGGGAGCGGCTTTTCAAGCGGCTCAAGTTGTTCTCAAGCATATATTCGGGGCCGTAAATAATGCGGAGGTACTCCCTTCCTCGGCATTTCACGGCGGGCTGCAACAACTCCGCGCCTTTTTTTGCGATGAAACCGAATGGCTTGACCACCATGCCCTCTCCTCCAGCGGCAGTCAGTTCGCCCCACCAGTTCACTCCGCTTTCTATGCTCGTTTCATCCGATAAATCCACGAGGATATGCTCGGTTGCCATGAAAACAGGGTCAGTTCCCGTCATATATTTTTCTATGGTCTCCATGTGCGTTGCATGGCTTTCGCCGCTCCACACCTTTCCCTCCGTGGCGAGGATATGGAATGGCGCGATCCGAAAATCGTCTATGCTCTTCACATCCCAGCAATAGCGCCTATATGCGTCGGTATACAATTCAATCGCGGCGGCGCGGGACCGATAGCGTTCATACAGCGCGGACAAGTCAACGCTTTGATCGGGTTTCGCTTCCGAGTTGGTCATTTGCCCGCCGAGCGCGGACATAGCTTTTCCGATTGCGTCAATTGAAGCCGATAGACCGCTCTGCCCTGCGCGCCCGACAGGCGCGTATTGATCGGTAAGCAGTTTTTGCGCTTTCGCCGACCACGGCATAAGCTCGGTATCGAGGCAAATCCAGTCTGTGCCAAACTCTTCCCAAAATTCGGAATTGGTAAGCACCGCCCGCAAGCGTGACAATATGGCGTTTTCCGTTTCCGCATTGTCAAAAAAGCGCCGCCCGCTTCGCGTGTAAATGATTCCGGAACTGCCGTCGCTGACATTAAACCGTCTCGCGGCGGTATCGGCGTCTCTGCACAGCACTATTACGGCGCGTGAGCCCATGTGCTTTTGCTCGCATATCACTTTTTCAACGCCGCGCTTTTTATAGTAATCAAACGCCTCAAGCGGGTATTCCAGATAATCAGGCAGTTTGCTCGTCTCGCAGGGCGACATGGTGGGCGGCAAATAGATCAGCCAATGAGGGTCCGCAGCGAAGCGGCTCATTACCTCCAACGCCGCAGCGGAGTTTTCGGCATTGATCTTTATGCTCCGACGCAAGCCTGTGGAGATGTGTTTTTGTCCTAAAACATCGTCAATATTCAAAAGGCCATCGTCGGTTTGATGACGAGGCGTCTCGTGAAGCGGTTTTACGGGTACGTAATATTCGCGCTCTGCGTCAATTTGAACTATTTCCTTTTCTGGATATCTAAGCGCTGTCAGCATGCCTCCGAACACGCAGCCGGTGTCGATACAGAATGTGTTGTTGACTCGCTCTACATCGGGCGAGGGGACATGTCCATAAACCACAAGCGCTTTGCCGCGATATTCATTCGCCCACGGCAAACGCACCGGCAGTCCGAACTCGTCTGTCTCGCCTGTCGTTTCACCGTACAGGCAGAAACTTCTGACGCGCCCGCTTCCCCGCCCTTGGTATTTTTCTTTGAGACCCGCGTGAGCGACGACAAGTTTGCCGCCGTTAAATACGTAATGGCTGCGCAATCCATCTAAAAAGCTTCTGACTTCCGCTAAGAAATCTTCGCTTTGCTCAATTAATTGCGAGGCTGTAATATCAAAACCATGCGTAAGCTGCACATCAGAGCCGCGAAGCTTTTTGAGCAGTTTCATGTCGTGGTTTCCGGCTATGCAATAGGCGCTGCCATTTCGGACCATGTTCATCACAAGGCGCAGCACCTCTATATTTTTCGGGCCTCTGTCGCAAAGATCCCCAAGGAACACGGCTTTGCGGTTCTCGGAGTGAACCGCGTCTTGCTTCTCTTTATCAACCGAATATCCAAGTTTAGAGAGCAAGGCACAGAGTTCGTCATAGCATCCATGGACATCGCCGATGATATCGAAGGGGCCGCTTTCGTCTTTTTTGTTGCTCCACAATGGTTTGCGGATGATTTCCGCAGCCGATATTTCATCTTCGCCCCTGAGTATATATATGAAGCGAAAGCCCTCCTTTTTCAAGTTGCGGACAGAGCGGCGCAGTTGTTCCGACTGCTGTTTGATCACATGGCCGCCGAAGCTGCGGTCGGCGCGTTGCTCGTTGCGTTCGCGGCATACTTTTTCGGATATGTCCAAGACAATCGCCGCCGCGTGGCAATCATGTTCTTTCGCCAGACGCAAGACTGACGCGCGCGCGTCTTTTTGCACATTCGTGGCATCTATGACGGTCAGTTTGCCTTGCTCCAACCGCTTGCCGGCGATGTAATAAAGTGTTTCAAATGCCTGCGCAGTCACAAGCTGATTGTTTTCGTCATCAGAAATAAGGGCGCGGAAGTAGTCGGACGACAGCACCTCCGTCGGCTTGAAATGCCGTCCCGCAAAAGTAGACTTCCCACTGCCCGACACCCCAACCAAAGCCAAAACACAAAGCTCCGGTATCTCGATTACAATTCTCTCATTTTCCATTTTTTCCGCCCCCTAACCCAAACACTCCCATCTGTGTTGGCGCGCCGTATTTATCGTCAGCATCGCCGATTCCGCTCAGTTCCACCGAATATCCGAACTTATCCGCAACGCTCAACGCCCAATCACGAAACTCCGCCCTAGTCCACTCGAAGCGGTGGTCGGCATGGCGCATATCGCTTTCGTTCGACAGTCCGTAATGTGCATTGTACTCCCTGTTCGGCGTAGTGATTATGACAACAGGCGGTTTTGTATGCCCGAACAGTACGTGTTCAAAAGCCGTCAGGCGCGGTATGTCTAAATGTTCGATTACTTCGACAATGCAAGCGGCGTCGTAACCTTCGAGTCTCTTATCCTTGTATATTAGAGAACCTTGAAACAGCAGAATCCTCTCGCGCATGGCATCTGAGGCATCATTGAGTTTCAGTTTTTCTCTTGCTCTTTCGAGCGCGGCATGAGATACGTCCACCCCTGCGATTTGCGTAAAATGGCGATCCTTTACGAGCAGGCGCAGCAAATTCCCTTCGCCGCAGCCTATGTCGATTACGCGCTTCGCCCCGCAGTCTTTCAATGCGGTAATTACGCCGTCGAGCCGCTTGTCGTTCAAGCTTGCTTTTGGTGCCGGCAATATGTCGGTCTCAATCGGTTCCGTGTCAGGCAATTCACCGTCGCCTGCGTTTGCTTCGCTGAGCCGCTCGAACGCCATGTTGACAAGCCGTCGGCGGCGTCTTAGGTATCGGCCCGTGATATAGGCCTTTTCAGGATGGCCGGGTAGCCAGCCCTCGCCCATGCGCAGCAGCTTCTCCACCTCGTCTTCGCCCACCCAATAATGTTTTTGCCTGTCAAATACCGGAATCAGGACAAAAAGATGCTTCAGCAAGTCGCGCAAACGGAGCTTTCCGCTGATAGTCAGATTTACATATTGGCTGCCGCCCCAATCAGGGAATTTTTCATCTGTCAAGTGAGCATCGTAAGCGACTTTATATCCGAGCGGTTCAAATACTTGGTTGAGTTTCTCCTGTTCGCCCCTGCATGGCAGCATTGTTACGGTGGCTTCAAGGTCAAGGGCCGAATCTGACAAGGATTGCCGGGAATCTGCCCTGCCTGTGAGCGCGGTTCCGAATACCCTTGCGATTGCCGTAGACATAAAAGATGAAGATACATACGGTCGGTCGTTGACGTAATCGAACAAGCCCCCGTCACTCTTGCCCGCTTTCCCCCGCGCCAAGTCGATTGGATCAATGTCAAGCAGCAGCGCCGCCGTTGTGCGCTCGTCCGAAATCTCCGGGTAAAAGACGTAGGCTTTGCCGTGGCTGAGTTCAAACACCTGCGGCCTATAAGGGTTTTTGTATAGCAGATAGCCAAGCTCGGTTGTGTTTTGCCCTGTGTATGTGATCGTTAATAGCAACTGTCACCCCTCCTCATTCTTCATTGGTTACAGTTCCCGTCTAACCGTGAAAGGCACATAATCCTCACCGAAAAATGCCAAGCGGGGTTCGCGCTCCGAGCGGGGGTAAATTCTCGCGCTCACTCTGGCGGAAACTTTTTACACGCTGCCCGCAGGCATCTTTTCGGTGATGCTCATGCACCTTCCCCGGTTAGCCGTGAACTGTAACCTTCATTGGCGTTATTTCTCAATATCCTTTTTACAGTTATCATAAAAAGTTGAATAGTCCTCATTATAATTCTCATCCAAGCAATAAAACTCATACATTTGAGGAATCCAGCTTTCCATTATTTCTTTGCATTTATCTCTATTGTCAAACCTATATTTAGCAAAGAAAATCCAGTGCCAAAGATCTCTGGGCGAAAGATTCTCGTCGTCATCCATTAAGTGGTGTCCTGAACTTCCGGGAGATTCATTGCACAAGTACCTTTCGCCATCTTCTTCAGCATCAACATACTCGCCATAATAGTAAATGACATTATTCTCCTCGACTTCAAGCAAGCGCTCATAATCGTTCCATATCTGCACAAGCTCATTGTTTTCAAGGACAATTTGAATAGCGAACTCTTTGTTGCGGCAGTCTATACGAAGCCTTGTGAAAGGAGACATCTCGCTTGTTACACCAGAGTTTGCAACGATGTTTTCCGTGACACCTTCGGGGATTCTGCCCTCGTCCCCATTTCCATACGCGCCCCATCCCCAAAGGCTTCTTAGCTTTGTGCAATTAGCGAGAGATTTCGGCAATTCTACCACAAAAGAACCGTGAAAATCTATACTTTCCAAATTGGTTAACTTGCCTATGTTGTCGGGGAACCTGCTAAAACTTGAATGTTGCATCCTCAAATTTTTCAACGAAGATAAATTGCAAACAGAATCAGGCAATTCTGTTATTTTAGTACCGCCGAGTTCCAAACGCTTTAATGAGGTTAACTCACCGAAGTTTTCGGGTAGTTCTTTTATTTTTGAGCCATGTAAATTCAAAAACTCTAATTTTGATAACTTGCAAAGGGATTCCGGGAATTTGTCTACTGCGGAGTTGCCAATATTCAGCACCTTTAGCGAGTGAAGATAAGCGCAAAGTTCAAGAGTATATGTCGTCATGTAAATCGAGCCCAGCTGTACCACGCTTTCTCCTTCAAAAGCGACCTCAAGCAGGGGACCTTGTCCGCAAAAGCCGTATTCCCAAATTTCCTCTTTAACCTCATAATCCACCCCCAGCTCCCGACTTATTTCCGAGATGATTTCTTTATCTGTCATCGCCAAAGGGTCAGCGGTTCTTTTTTCGCGATTTAATAGCAATGCGCATGGCGTAAAAAGCCTTTTGTTTTTTTTACGGTCAAATAAAACGCCGCCAACGGATGAAAAATTCGGGTTATTATCATCTACGGCGATATATTCCAACGATTCACAGCCGTTAAACGCAGTAATGTTTATGTCTATAATACTTGCAGGCAAGGATATGCTTTTGAGAGACTTGCAGCCCTTGAAAACACCCTGGGTGATTCTTTTTACGCCCTCAGGTATAACTATGCTCGTCAAAGAGGTGCAGTTCCAAAATGCAAAATTTTCAATTCTTGTAACGCTTTCGGGGATGACTATGTTTTCAAGAGCTTCGCAGCCCTTAAAAGCGTCCAAAGGTATCTCTTTCAATCCTTTTGGGAGTGTTATACGTCTTAGATATCGGCAATCCTCGAAAACGCCCCAATCTATGTCGGTCACAGGTTTGCCGTCAATGCTATCAGGGATGGTTAGTTCCTCGCAGTTCCCTGTATACTTGTAAATCGTAACCTCGCCATTGTCTTTAATTTCGTAGACAAAATCGTTAATCGTTTTCTTCATCCTTCTTCACCTCGTTTTAAAATTTTTGAGGGTTCTTTCCCATGTCAGCATCATAACACATGGGGTGGGCTGAAAATGTCACACATGGTGTGGTATGCTGTGAGTGATTTGAAATAAGCGGCTTTCAGGCGAGTTTCTTGACCGTGTGATTATTTTGTCGCATCATCTATTGAAAGGAGCGGATTTTTCGTGTATAGTAGTCTACGAGGTGATGATGCGATGTACACAATTCCGCCAAAGAAGATGCTGATACTCAACATACTTGACATTCTGAAAAAATACTCGGATGAAAACCATCGGCTCTCGGCAAAAGATATCGGCGAGCGCTTGGAGCGTGAATACTCACAGAAGGTGGACCGCAAAGCAATCAAGCGCAACCTGATGAACCTCATAGACTTCGGCTATGATGTTGAATATTCTGAAACCGTCCGCAAAAAGAAGGACGGCGAGGACGAAACCATATACTCCGATTGGTATATCAACCGGGAGTTTACCGACGCCGAGCTGCGCCTGTTGATCGACGGCCTGCTGTTTTCAAAGCACATCCCCTATAACCAATGCAAAGAACTGGTCGGCAAGCTGGAGGGTTTGAGCAACACCTATTTCAAGGCAAGAGTGCAGCATATCCGCACTATGCCGGAAAAATACATGGAGAATAAGGCGCTGTTTTATGTAATCGAGGTTCTGGACGAAGCTATCACATTGAAAAAGCGCGTCCAGTTCCATTACATCAGCGATTACGGATTGGACAAAAAGCCGCGGCCGCACCGAAACAAAGACGGCAGCAAGACGATTTATAAGGTCAACCCCTATCAAATGGCGGCGGCAAACGGGCGGTATTATCTCATCTGTACCCATAAGTATTACGACGACGTGTCAAACTACCGCATCGACCGCATCACGGATATCCGCCTGCTTGAGGATGAGCCGGTCACGCCCATGAAAGACGTCCCCGCGCTTAAAAACGGCTTCAACCTGCCAAAGTATATGGCGGAAAACATCTACATGTTCGGCGGCGAGGGAATAGCGGTGAATTTCAAGGCGAAGCGGTACATCATCAAAGACGTGCTGGATTGGTTCGGAAGGGACGTGAGGCTCACCGACGCGGGGGAGGACGAGGTAGATGTAAGCGTCCGCGTAAATGAACAGGCAATGTTCTATTGGGCAATGCAGTACGGGGAACATATCGAAGTCTTGTCGCCGGAACCATTACGCGAGAAAATAGGCGCGGCGGCGAGGGCTATATATGGAAAATACATTGATTTAGGAGGAAATGAAAATGGCGAAAAAAGAGGATGTTGAGTATTTGATGAACAAACTTCTATCCCTGCCCGAATTTCCAACCCCTGTCTATGACGCAATGCTGACTTGGGTTTTCGGAAGCGAGGAGCGCAGCATTGCGGTTTGCCCCTATATAGCGTTTACAACAATAAGAACTCAGCTTCTCGCAAAAATCAAGATGAGCGGGGTAGATAAAAGGGCATACCGCGAAGAGGGCGCCGAGGTGATTGCCGCTTGCATTGACGAACTGCTGAAACAGGAATTGTCCGAGCGGGAAGCGTTTGACGCATGGCACAAGGAAACTTGTGAGAAAGTATTCGCCGTAACGGAGAGAAATAGCATCCCTATGCTGGATGAAGACGGCAAGATCGGTTTTTCATATGGGTACGCCCAAAACTGGCTCAACAATACGATTTTGAATATGCTCCTTATGGAAAATTGGGACGAGTATTTTGACACAATCAGAGAGCATCTGCACGTTCCTGTAGACAGTTTTATTTTGGAAGCAGCTTCGGAAGACTTGGAGATTCTCATGCCGCGCAAAAGCGGTGGTTATGGCAAATATACAAATTCCGAATCCGAAACAGACTCAAAGCCGTGGAGCCGGTGGGACTACAGCGACTACATCGAGTTTCAGCAAGAACTGCGCAAAAAAACGGACTGCCCGATTGATTGGGCGCAGCATACATAAAAAATTACTTTGTAAATAACGGAACATGAAAGGGGTCAGTAAAATGACAGAGGAGCAAAAATTCAGCCTTATATATAATACCGCCAAGAAATACTTATACGAAATTAAGCCCGCCGCCATAACCGATGAAGAAATGGAGAAGGAGTATTTTGACATTAAAAAATTCAGTTCAATGGCGGATATTTTGAAACGCATGTTATCTGCGTTGTCCGAACACAGTTATGCTTCAATCATCAATTACAATAAACGCAAGGATGCGTTTCAAGAGATATTCTTCAATTATGATATTTACGAAATAATAAAGTCATACACGCCGGAAACCTTGATAAGCCGTTTTGAGGAGATGCTATCACTAAATGTTCAAAGGCCAAACAGCATATTTGCCAAATACGCAAAAACAGCTATCAACACATGTGAGTTTTTGAGTGACTTTGCGGATGAAAAGGCCTTTGACAAGTATGTACAGCAGTATCTGTCATCTGTTGACGAAAAAATAAAATTAGCTAATCTACTGGCTTCGAAAATATATAACTGTGGATTTACGCTCGCGTGTAATTGCCTGAAAGACTTAGGATATACCGGGTTTGCCAAGCCTGATACACATTTGATCAGCATTTTTCATGCTTTTTCGCTATGTGAAAACAAACCTGAAAGCGTGTTTAGGGCTATACTAAAAATGGCAGATATCGTAGGTGACACTCCGTTTAATATTGATAGGATTTTCTGGTTGATTGGTTCCAGCTATTTTTACAAGCATGAAATGAAAATAGGGATAAAAGACGTTTTTATTGACAGAGCGAGGGGACAGATCAACGAATAGCGGCCGTGTACTCTTTTTATCATACACCCCATGCTATAGTATTTTCACAACCATTCAAAAGGAGTGCTGACGCAATGAATATCGAAGAACTAAACCTTTCAGTCCGCTCGACTAATTTGCTCAAGCGCAAGGGCATCGCCGAGGTTGAGGTTTTGCTTTCGATGACGGATGAGGAAATCATCGGCTTGTATGATGGCAGAAAGGCAACGGGCGAGATCCGTGAGGCGATCATGCCTCTGCGGGAAGCCAAACAAAAGCGGGCACAGTAAAGCTGTGTCCCCTTTTTATCCCATTTGGGATGATATGATCGACTCATAAAAGGTAGTGTCAAATGATCCATAAAAACTTCGCAAAGGTAAAAATCAGCCGTCAGATAATTATGAATTATGAACCGAGCTAGGGGGAAACACATTATGGGTTTCGTTTTATTTTACGGTGACAAGGAAATCTACAGCAATTTCTACCCGGCGGGGTTTGAAATCGACGGCAGGACATTCCCGACCTGCGAGCATTATTTTGTGTACGCGAAAGCCATGAGGTTCGACCCGGACGGACCGGTTACTTATGAAAAGCTGGTGTCCGTGTCGCCCGCTGAGGCAAAGAAACTTGGCAGGCAGGTTCGGTTTTTCGATGCGGGCTTGTGGAAGGAAATAGACCAAGACATCATGTACACAGCCTGCTTGGCAAAGTTTTCTCAAAACCCCGAATTGCGCAAGCAAATCCTTGCAACCGGCGACGACATCATTGTCGAGTGTTCACCCCGCGACCGGAAATGGGGTATCGGGATGGGCAAAAACAACCCCGACGCGCAAAACCCGGACAAATGGAGGGGGAGAAATCTGCTGGGCAAAGTGCTGATGAAAGTGAGGGACACGCTGCGCGGAGAGTCACCGTCAACTGACATAATGCGATGGCTGTTTGGATACAGCAACTACAGAGTCGAGGAGGTAACGCACAAATTTTTATGCTACACTATGAGCAAAGCAAGGAGGCAAACATATGATACTGAATATCCACGGATACAAAGGGAGCAGCGAAAATGCGATGTACCGGATTCTTGCGGAACTGTTTCCGGACAAGGAGATAACCTCCCCGCAGCTGGATTATGACGCTATGACCCCGTTTGAAATCAGGAAAGCCCTTGAGTTCCTGATTTCAAAAGATGTAGAGTTGATTACAGGTACGAGCTTAGGGGGCTTTTTCGCCGCGGATTTATGGGCTAGGCATAAAACCATCCCCGCTATATTGCTTAACCCTGCCCTGCGCCCTTGGGAACAACTGACAAAGCTCGATTATGTAGGCAATGACAGCATTAACACCGAATATCAGTCAGTTTTTGAAGACGCGCGCATGAACGCAAAAGAAAACGACAAAGATAATTTTTATGTGATTTCCGGCATAAATGATGAGGTCTTAGGAGTTATCGATCCATTGGGGTTTTCAATGGGGTTTGAAGAGTTTTGCCAAATAGAGGATAGTGCTGCTATCGGCGGATTCACTTTGACAGGAGTTTGGCGGCCTATAAACATCCACAGAATAGATTGCGGGCACAGCGCGGCAGGCGAT
>Ga0099364_10004406_pt1 | contig 21352 bp, 21 predicted proteins | sample TergutTh196P3_FD_73070 | JGI IMG/M metagenome (GOLD analysis project Ga0099364, IMG submission 73070) | Microcerotermes parvus P3 segment gut microbial communities from Pointe-Noire, Republic of the Congo - Th196 P3 | ecosystem: Host-associated > Arthropoda: Insects > Digestive system > Gut ... | reverse complement strand
TCTTGAAGACCGATGCTTTGAGCGAACATTTCCTCAAAATTTGCAAACTGACTCATCTCTCATCTCACCTCACTGTCAATTATATCTTTTTCACCCTAAGAAGAAAAGAGCTTGTGACGAGCCGACCCTCGTTCCAGAAATATGTGCAGGTTTTTGTCAGCGTGTTCGCACCCAACACCATAACAAACCACACACTTTCGCGCGTGGGGGCGTTTTTTTGGGTGGGGGTGGGGGGCATTTTTTTATTTTCCTTTCACTTTTTTTGCGAATACTCTATACTTCCAAATTCAACATACAAATTTTCATAATCAGGAAAAAGTATTTCTAATGAAAAACGCTTACCTTTTACATCTTTTTGGTTTTTTATTGGAAAAATTTCTGCATAAAGCCATTCAGGAAAAAGCTCCACATTCATTTTGACATTTGTAATGTTTTTAAATTTGATGTAATGATCAACATCGCCATTCCAAAAGTTATGTAAGTGCATATCCAAATCAATTTCATCATTTTCTGCAATGTGAAAATCCATTCTCATAACACAAGCATCATGGAAGTCCCATTTAAGAAATTTTTCCGAAAACTCATTTGGAAAATGCTTTTTTATTCTATTAAAAACCTTATCATAAGTAATGCAAGCTTTTTCCCATTTTTCCTTGGGCAATTGGGGGTTTAGATATTTCATAACATAATTGTTTCCTTTCACTTTTTTTCTTGCGAATACTCTATACTTCCAAATTCAATATATAAGTACCTGTTATCCGAATAGTTATCACTTGAAAAAGTTACTTCTAAGGAAAAACGTCTGCCTTTTACATATTTCTGATTTTTTATTGGAAGAATTTCTGTAGAAATCCATTCAGAAAACCACTCAGGAAATAACGTTATATTCATTTTTACATTTGTAATGTTTTTAAGTTTGATGTAGTGGTCAGCATCACCATTCCAAAAGTTATGTAAGTGCATATCCAAATCAATTTCATCGTTTTTTGTATTATGAAAATCCATTCTCATAATGCAAGCATCATGGAAATCACCGTTAAGAAAAGTTTCTGAAAATTCGTGAGGAAAGTGCTTTTCTATTTTTTTATAAGCTTTGTAGTAATTTTTGCAAGCATTATCCCAAGCCGCCCTAGAAAGCTCTGGTTTAAAATATTTCATAACATAATTGTTTCCTTTCACTTTATCTCTTGTGAATATTCCAAACTTTCAAATTCTACGTATAGGAATTGATTTTCTGACGCGATGACCTCTAAGGAAAAACGTCTTGCCTTATCATGTTTTATCATTTTGCCTGGTAATATTTCCGCGTAGTCCCACGTGCAAACATAGAAAAAATCCATTTTTATGTTTGCAATATTTTTAAACTTTAAATAGTACTTAGCGTCTTTCCACGTATCTTCATGCAGTATTAAATCTAAATCCGACTTTTTATCTGCCTTGAAAACTAATTTCATCTCAATAATGGTACTATCATGGAAGTCGCCATTAAGAAAAGTTTCTGAAAATTCATGAGGAAAGTGCTTTTCTATTTTTTTATAAGCTTTGTAATAACTCTTACAAGCCTTATCCCAATCCACCCTAGAAAGCTTTGGATTCAAATATTTCATATGCTTCTCTCCTTAAAATCCAAATAGTGGCTTAAATGTAAGCATGGGTTTTGGCGAAGGAAATACTACTTGGGGGAACGTTATGGGGGCGCTTATTGTCGGTGTTGGCATATATACATTTGGAACTGATGTTACCGATTTCCCAGACGCCAAATCATTCGCTATTTTTTCGGCTTGTTTTTTTGATAGTTTCGGATAGGTTACCCCATTAATTTTTGCAGAACCGTCATTGTATAAATACACTGTAATAAAAGGCTTAAGCCAGTTTGCGGTGAGTACAGAAAAACCATCTTTGACATTATTCTTTTCGTAATTAGAGCGCTTTTTCTCATAATCAAAACCTGTCAGTTTTTTTAATCTCTTCAATTTTTTCTTTGGTGGATTGCCAGTACTGGATGTATTTTCGTGACTTATGGATCCGTCCTCCAAGTGTATTGACCATCTTTTAGTAGCATTAGTATCACTTCTTTTGCTACCACCTTTCCAAATATGTACATGGTCTTTTCCCGCTTTAGAACCTGGTTTAACATGGTGAGGATGGTCAAATCTTGCGTAATGCCCATCGCCTAATTCATATACATGAGGATTAAATTTAATACTTACTTTTTCCCCATCCGGGTCGTAATAGTTAACAGGATTATTCAAGCAAAAAGCGTATATGTTCCCATCGTTCACGCTAGCATAACCATTCACAGTGTTTACCACATTATCAGCACTAACAAACCGCCCCATCCTCGGATTATAGTACCTGCTCTGACAATAATACAGCCCCGTTTCCTTGTCGTACTGGTAACCTCTGTAGCCGAAAATATAGCCGTACTGGAAATTCGCGGCGCTAGTTGAACCGCCTAAAACTGTTTCAGTGATGCTGCCCCAGGCGTCATATTTGTGCGAAGCGCCGAAAGCGCCGGTGTTGCCGTAAGCTTCAACGATATCGCCCTGGAGATTTCTGGCAAGGTAACGGATTCCGCTTTCGTTGTTGGAGTTGGTGAAGTTGAAGCCGTATGGTGAGCCGGATTCGTCATAAAAGTACCAGTCGTCCTCGTAAAAGCCCGAGGGCAGGAGAACGCGCTGAGTGACGAGCCGACCCTCGTTCCAGAAGTAGGTGCAGGTTTTTGTCAGCGTGTTGCTAGCATTGTACTGCTTTCTACTCGTCCTCAGCCCGTCGGCGTCGTAAGTATAGGTCTCGTAAGTGCCGTTGGGCATCGTCGCCTTGACGAGCTGACGCCCGCTCCACTGCAAATTCACCCACTGCCCGGCGGCGTTGAGCGTCTTGTTCGGGTTGCCGATGTTGTCGTAAGTGATCGCCGTGCCGTTGATTGGCACGACCAACACCACCACAAACCACACACTTTCGCGCGTGGGGGTGGGTGGTTTGGCTTGGCGGGTGGGGGGCATTTTTTCTCCTCTTGTTTTAATTTGTACCTTACCGAAATGCTTTTTGTAATGCGTTACGTGCATCTCTTTTTGATAAATCAAAATAAAATGGTCCGATAAAGTTTCCAATCTTCACTCCATTCTCCCAAAGCTTTTTGAAATCTCTTTCAATGACTTCGGCATACTCTTCATAATTGTAGTAATCAATAGATGTCCATGGCTTACCGTTTTCATCAAGATAAAAACAATACATATTTTTGTTTTCATCAAATACGTAAGCACTCACACTATCTTCATCTTCTTCAAGTATGTATACTTCTATAAATTGTGAATAAAGATAATCAGAATCAGAATAAATGAATTCCCTTTCGATATTGTAAAGTTTTGTTAACAACATTTGAATTTCTTCGATTTGACTATATTTTTTTGCCATATCGATTTTGTAATTTTCATTTTTGTTTTCCATCTCCAATATCTTCGTTTTTATGCTGTTAAATTCTTCATTAAAACCATATTTAATATAACAAAAAGCAAATGCTGATGTTATATTTGTTATAATGAGAAAAGCAATTAAGATAGCTCTTGTTTTATTTTTTTTCATTTCATCCATCTCCTCTCTAATTAATTGAGTTATTCTTATAATCAAAGAAGATATGTGTTAATGTTTTTTTGTTTGTTACTTCGAAATATGCTTTTTTACCATTTTTATTTGTTCCCATATAAATCCATTCTTTAGATTTGTCTTTTTTCATATTATCTTTATACGCTTTGGTTGTTCTAAAAAATCTTTGATTTTTGATTGTTGCGTTTATTTCGTTTTTCTTGTTTAAACACACCAAAACCGCCAAATGTTTAGCCTGTTCCCATTCTGCTGGTTGCTTCTTAGAGAAATCAGACCTTGCCAAAGGGTCATTTAATGCATTAAAGCCTTTAGAAACAACATTTTTATATGTATTCTTAGAACCCGCATAAAATTCTGTTGTTCCAACCGCTTTTCTATTTATTATAACTCTTGCAATCGCCGCTCTATCTTGGTCATGCGTTTTACCTATTTTATTATTTTCCCCATAAATAACTCTTGCGACAATTTCAACTTCTGCCCTATTCAATAAAGCCGCTTTGTTATCTACTTTAGCATTCGAAATCTTTTTATACAAATTCTTATAAGCTTTAGTGCTTTTTATTCCTGGAGCAGTCGTCGTCGCTTTCGGCGCGTTCGTCGTTGCCGACGTGGTCGTGTTTTTTGCCGGTGGCTCTTTACTTTGCGCCGCGCAACCGCCCGCTGTCAGCAACGCGCCAACTGCTATAAGTCCAAGGATTATTGCTGTTGCGGATTCGCCGTCATGGTCGCCCAAATTGACCGGATTGTTCTCAGCATACGCCCAAACATTCGACGTCAGGGGCGTTTCGCTGTATTCCGCGTCGAAGTATTTGTCAGCACTAACAAACCGCCCCACCCTCGGATTATAGTACCTCGACTGACAGTAGTACAAACCAGTTTCTTTGTCATATTGGTAACCCCTGTAGCCGAAAATGTAGCCGTACTGGAAATTCGCGGCGTTGGTGGAGCTGCCCAAAACGGTCTCTGTGACCGCGCCCCAGGCGTCATATTTGTGCGAAGCGCCGAAAGCGCCGGTGTTGCCGTAAGCTTCAACGATATCGCCCTGGAGATTCCTGACGAAATAGCGAATTCCGCTTTCGTTGTTGGAGTTGGTGAAGTTGAAGCCGTATGGTGAGCCGCTTTCGTCGTAAAAGTACCAGTCGTCCTCGTAAAAACCCGACGGCAGGAGAACCACAAACCACACACTTTCGCGCGTGGGGGTGGGCGGTTTTTGGGTGTGGGTGGGTGGCATGGGCGGTTCACTTCCTTTCATTTTCTTCAAGATATTTCTCATAAAGTTCCATCAACCATTCTATTTCTTCATGAATTCGACTTATGCGTTTGTCAGATAATTCCCAAATCACGAATACAACTTTTTTGTACCGTATTACAAACTCTGTTGAGTAAGTTCTGGTCGGCAAGTAATACCAAAAAACATCAGTATCTAGAGATTGACTTGTGTTAGAATAAGCATATTCATAATCATCATTTATTTTTTTACTTTTCCAATTCGACTCACGTGAAAAATTGTAACAAGCTATGGCATCTTCTTCTCGAGCAAAACAATATATGTGGTATGTAGAACCGCCATACAGAGATAACTCATCTTCATCTTCGCGGTAATGACTTTCGAATGTTTTAAAGCACTCCTCATATTGTTCAAATGATTCTAATTCTATCTTTAATTCTTTCAATGCTCGCTCTCTAAGCAATGGGCGTAACTCTAACCCCAAACCATCTATGTTAGAAAAATAGCTAACAGCTACAGAAACACAGAAAAGAAGCACCATGAAGAATGCGACACCGCTTGTAAGAGTTTTTTCAGCGATAAATCTAAATAGTAGAACCATATTTACTATAATTGTGATAATTATTAGAATAATCAATACCATGACTATACCTCCTCAATCAACCGAACTTCTTTTTGTATATGGTAACATAAAGCTGCAGAACCTCTTCTGTAACTTTTTTGGCGGCTCTGAATTTTTCACAGCCTAGATATCCGATTTTTGGCTTGGCTTCTTTATAGCTGTCTGGACCTGAACCTAATCCGTGCCAGTAAAAATAAACTAATGTATCTATGCGATTGGTGCCACGTCCTCCTGGTTGCTTGTAGGACACGGTTATAGAAGTCCTTTTGCTAGTACCGTTTTTTCCGTGAGTGTGGGTTATCTTATCTTGAAGTGCGTGCAACCCTTTTCCCAATTCTTGGATCGCTTCTACATATTTACCGCTTTTCATAAGCTTTTCTGCTTTTGCTTTTTGTTTTTTATAGTGGTCATCCCTTGTATCAGTTTTGTATTTACTGCCAGTTTTATGGTCGTTGGTATTAAAGTGCCAACTTTGAGCAGCTTCAGAATATATGTTTAGAGGAGAAGTAGCCCACTTTTTGTCAACACTTTCATTTGCATTTGCAAGTGCTCTAGCAAGTTTTTCACGCTCTTTTTGATCTGTAAATGCTCTTGTTGTATTATCTCTAAGAAATAAAAGTGCCCACTTATATGTTTGCGTAAAATGCATTTCTCTTTTGAAATAACCGTCAGGGTCGGTAAAGTTAACAGCATTATTCCCACAATATGCGAAACCGTTCCCATTCGTTATTCCACCTATTGTGCGGTACAAAATCATTATCTCATCAAAGTTCAAAAACTTAGCTGTTCTCGGATTATAATACCTACTCTACTAAGTCTGCAAATAAACAACTCCCCATAAAAAGTTAGTGTTCATAAGTGTTTGTCCACTTTGTCACACTTTTTTGTTATTGTATTTATTAGTCACTGCGTGCCCATATTATAGCACAACCAGACGTTAATTTCAATTGGCACACAATAACAATACCCTTAAAAATCAAGCATTTACAAGCTTTTAGAGCAAGTTAAATCTTGCTCCAACGTTATCCCCAACTGCTCAAATACAAAATCATCTTCAAACCAAAGTAAATCATTTATCGTGATAATTTCTACTGGCTCTGAATATAGTTCTTCGAGTAACCGCATTAGTTCTTGCAGTTTGCCTTTTTCTATGCTTGTTGCATTTTCTCTTTTTTTGTTAGCGTATGCTTTTTTTAGAATTATTACGTTTTCTCTAAAATAAACAATATCTTCACCTCTGCTTTCCGACGCAAAAAAGAACCTGTTTCTTGACAAAACATGGTTCTTTTGCATTTTGGGAATATCTCCCATGATACCAATTTAACCCATTAAAACTAAAAAAGCAAGGGTCAATTTCAGTCAGTTTCGTGGCAATTACCTGTCATTTCTCTGTCAGTTTGCAGTCAGTTTCGTGGTACTTTGCTGTCAGTAGATAATCATTTGTATATAATCTATTCGCTTTCTTCTATTTCTTTCAACATTTTATCAAAATCACTTTGGAATAAACGGTCTTGAACAATGCGGTACTTTTCAAATTCACTTTCGGCATGAGCTTTGGCAATTTCAGCGGTTATACGTCCTGCATGAGTTAAAAGCTCATTACCGTCTGCTTGTAAAATAAGGTCAAGGTGCTTTGCCCAAGCTTCCATTGTCATGGGTACTTTCTGCCTTGCCCTACGTTCTGCAAATTCTAAATAACCGTTTACAATCATGGATAAACTTTCTAACTCATTCTCATCAAGATAATTTTTTGCAATTATAACATCGCCTTTAAGAATTTTTCCGTTTGGGCTATTTTCCCATGAAGTTAAGCCCATATGTTCTTTTTCTGCGTTAGCCCTTTCCTTTATTAATTCAGCGGCAGTATGCTGATGTACGGCATAATGCAATTTGTTTTGCACTTTCGCAAAAAATTCTTTAGTGATAGGCGAATTTCTATCATAGTCCATTGCTGTAGTATATATATCCGTAATTTTTTGGTAAAATCTACGCTCTGAAATACGAATTTCACGAATTTCTTCAAGGATATGTTCAAAATAGTCCTCGTCAAGAAAAGAGCCGTTTTCCATTCTCTTACGGTCTATTTTATATCCTCGCAAGGTATAATCTCGCAAAACAGTTGTAGCCCACTGACGGAATGCGGTAGCACGTTTAGAATTAACACGATAACCAACAGCAATTATTGCGTCTAAATTATAGTGTTTAACATTGTAACTTTTGTTATCAGTGGCAGTTACCGAGAAAACCTCGGTAACTGAATTGGCTATCACTTCTTCATCAGCGAAAACATTTTTCAAATGCAAGCCGATATTGTCCGATGATGTATCGAACAATTGACCCATATTTTTTTGAGATAGCCAAATAGTGCCGTCTTGTACACGCACATTAACTTCATCGCCGCCGTTTTGATAGCTGAATATCAAAAACTCAACGGTGCTGTTGCGTACACTCAATTTATTTTTGTTATCTCCCTGTTTCATTTATACCTCATTTCGATTTGTTGCATATAATTATAGCTGATTTGAAAGAAAAAATCTATAGTCATATCGTCTAACTATGAAAGAAATATAGTCGATTAACTTGAAAATCGGCTGAGGATTTGCAAGAATATTTTTCGTCTGGTAAGGAACAAAGTGAAAAATGCACCGCAAAGACGAGTTGATTTTCAAGTTAGGAGACTATAATTGAACTATTCTAAATTTTCGAATATTTGCCTACCTAGCCCCTTTCTAATGAACTGCATTTTTGATACGCTATATTTTTGCACAGAAAAAACGGCTTTCTAGTAACCGTTTTTAGTATATGGTTTGTATTAATTGTATAGGCTTTATTTCTTATATAGCAAAGTAGATGCTATATAAGATTTTATCAAATTTTAGTATTTCTTGCCTGTCTAACAATTTTCGGTCTACATATTTGTTGCGACCAAGCACTTGGCTATTAAATAGGTGTATACTTTTTACATTTTTATTACAACCACCATAGTTAATAGCGTTTAATCTGATAAGATTGTCATTGTTGTTTATAATTACATCGTGTTCTTCAAAAGTAACTTTTACTATCTCGTTAAAGTTAAGAATTATTTGTATTTCAGACTTATCATTATCAAGCGCAATAATTTTGCTGACAAATTTTTCAATATATTGTTCTATGTTAGCAAGAGTTATATCAATATTTTCAAGGACGCTAACTTTTAGCAAACTTAAATAATCGGTGTTATTTTTTCTTTCCGTAGTTGCTTTTATTAGGATTTCAAGTTCTGATTTTAGCTTGTTCATTTCAGTGTTTAGTTTATCAGTTTTTTCTTTTAGTTCCGCTGTTGTAATAACATTCTCAAGGGCTAAATCTACCAACTTAGCCTTTTTATCTTCAAGTTTTTGAATACTATTTTTAATGCAAGCAATTTTGTCAAGATTAGCGTTGCTGTCTAAGGTTTTTTTATACTGCTCTAGAAGTTCATTACAGACACTATCTTTATATTTGTTATAGCTTTGAAATACCCTAAATAAAATTTGATATAAATCTTTCTCCAAAAACATAGCGGAATTACACGTTTTTTTGCCTCTTTTATTAAAATCCTGACAAATCCAGTGAATAACATCATTTCTATATTTATACTTTCTAACTTTTCTAACGTATCCAATATTATGATGTTGACAGTATATCTTACCTGATAAAGCATAACGATTTTGATAAATAGGATTCCCTTTTGAGTTTTTGCTTCTTTCTTGGAGCTTTTTATTAGCTCTTTCCCAGAGTTCTTCGCTTACTATCGGCGGAACGCTTTCATTATCTTGATATACAGTCCAGTCATCTTTAGCGTTAAAGTGTCTTTTTTTGCTCCTGTAGTCTACTACCGTGGAAATCCCTCCAGTATAATAGCCTTTGTATTTAGGGTTTTCAATAATTCTTTTTAAGGTAGCCGCTTGCATAGGGTTTCCGTTACTATTAAGGTATCCCATTTTAGCTAGCTTTGCGGATAAATTCAAAAGCCCCAATTTTTTATCGTTGGCGTAAAATTCGTAGATATTTTGTATCATAGGTGCTTGTTCTTTATCTATCACTAGTTTACCCTTAGCTTTTTTATAGCCCCATATATTATCCGTCCCTAATACTCGCCCTTTTTCAACTGCTCTCCTAAAACCGAATTTTGTCCTTTCCGATATTTTTCTTACTTCCTCTTGCGCAATACTTGACATTATCGTTAATCTTAACTCACTGTCAGGCTCTAAAGTATTTATATTATCACTCGTAAAATATATCCCCACGTCATATTTTAGTAATTTTCTAGTGTAACCGATACTGTCAAGCGTATCTCTTGCAAATCTTGAAACCTCTTTTGTTAAAATTAAATCAAACATATAACCTTTTGCGTTATCCACCATTTTAAGAAAATTATCTCTTTTTAAGGCGGAAGTTCCTGTTATGCTGTCTACATAACCCTCAACATAAGTCCAATTCGGATTACTTCTAATAAAGTTTCTGAAGTAGTCAATTTGATTGTTCAGCGAATTTATTTGCTCCTCTTTTTCGGTTGATACCCGCGCGTAAAAAGTTACTCTTAAAGGCATATCATATATTGATTTCCCTGCTAATAATTGTTCTCTTATTTCGTATAAGGTCATTTTCTCTCCCTTTCTTGCCCTATACAATCAATACAACTACATTATACCGTATTCATCATATAAAGACTATTCTTTTTTGTTTCTTTTTCAAATTTTTTTGTTAATTTCAATATTTGATTTAACAGGTCATTTTCTACCTTTATGTATGTATCGTAACCTATTTTTTCTTGCTCATATAACTGCTTATTTAAGATAATTTTCAACTGACATTTTATATATTCATCTTTTGGCATTTTAACCCCCTCTAATTTAAGACTATTTTTTTTACACACAAAAAATACCAGTAACCCTAAAAGCTACTGGCTAACTAACATAACTACGGCTCTTTCATATTTTCAGCCGTCCGAATGAGTTTATCGCCTGTGAATATAAAACTAGGGAAAAACGGCAATGTCAAGGGCGCGAAGCGGCGAAGCGAACCCTTGATATTGTCCGTTTTTTTTCTAGTATCATTTGCAAGTTGATAAACGCATAGGGCGGCGAAAATACAGCCGTTTGAATAGATTTTGAAGCTTAACTTAGACTTTTCTGATGTACACCTATTTTTTTCATAATATTATAATATATAATATTATGCTATTATCTTATATTTTCAGAACCACAATAAAAAACCTTATGTCTAAAGGCTTTTTTTGCTGTAACTAAGGTGTAACTTTTTTATTTTGTTTATAACTTGTAATTACACCTTGGTTACACTTTTTTATATAACAAAAAAGTCTTACCACCGCAAAAATTATTAAATTTGTAGCTTCCCTCCGTTCTCTCTTCTCTTTCTCTCCCTCTCTCCTCCCACCACCCACACCACACACTACTACCCCTAACCTCTACTACTCATCTCTTCCTCTATAATTATTATCACGTAGAAATAGAGAGGTCTCGGGTGTTTTATCAGCCGAGACCTCTCTATTTCAAGTGTCTTTATGATTTTGGGAAATGCTTGTAGTTACTAGAGGGTTTTGCTTGCAACTGGGGTAGTATTCCGATATTTCCCGTGTGGCGGGTGTGGGTGGTACGGAGGATGGACACCTGGGAAATATGGATTTCGGGCTTGTTTGTTGGCGTGAAACGCAGAATCTAGCTTGCTGATTTTATGACGAAAAGGTTTCCATAGGGGGTGAATTTCTTGACAACTTACTCAAAAATATCATTGCGACTGCCTTATCACCTCAACTGGTTTTTTAATTGCCAAGCGTATTAGAGGTACTACAGCCGAAGCGATACTTAATATATTAGCAAGTAAAAACATAGGAATAGTCATTTTCCAATTCCAATACAAATAATCAAATTCGTGTCCCTTAATTTGTTCTATAAAATTTGAATTGACAAACATTGTAAAGGCAAAGGTCATTGCACAAGAAAATAAAAATGACACAAGGCTAATTAATATAACTTCAAGCAAGAAGATACTCGATATGTCCTTTGTTGAAACGCCGATAGCTTTTAGCACGCCTATTTTTTTGGTGTTCACCTTAATATTATTTGAAATATACGTGCTAAGCATAAAAATTGTAATTAACATTATGCTTGAAAAAACGATGATTATTATACTGCTTAAATTATTCAGCGTATTTTGAAACTGATAAATTTTATTGATTGCAGGTTCGTTGAACCATAATTTATTAGTGTCAGCTGTTTTCACCAAGGCGTTTATTTCCATAGTATCAACCAAAATAGCGTAATCTTCAAAACAATAATAGCTAGTATATTTTTGAAAAAGATTGGTGAAAACTTCATCATGAACAAGAACATCGGGAGTGTATCCCTTACTTATTGAGCCAGAGTTATAAATACCAACAACAATTATATCGTTGGGAAAATATTCTAAAAGGTTTATTGTATCTGCAAAAGTATTGTTATAAACTGGATTATAAATATCTAAAAAGCTAAAATATGCAGTTTTTTCAAAATCATTATCTTGCAATTGGTTTTGTTCAGCAAAAGAAGTTGAAATCAGCACTTCGTTTGCCTTTTTAGGCAAACGCCCTAAAAAAACTTTTCTATCTTTTGCTTCAAGCAAATTTAATGAACCAAATTCTACCGTTGAGTCCAAATAACGTGTTTCCATATCAGAAACAAAAAAATTACTGCTTGGTAAAGATAAAACGTTATAGGTCGCTTGCATTTGCTCACGGTAATTATCAGTAGTTATGGCAAAAGCATAAATATTTTGCAAGTCAAATTGCTCAAATTCATTCAGTTCATTTCGCTTGAGTTTTAAGGCGATTTGTTTTTCTTCATAGTCAGTTTTTATAATACCGACAACCTTGCAAGTAATTCCGTCCACCACAACGTTCTTGCCCACTATGTTTTCACATTTTAGCAGTGAAAACGCCACGTAGTCTGTTATTGCAATTTCTGCACCGTTAATTGGATATCTTCCAGTAAGCAATTCACTTCCATAAGTTTTTGGATTATCAGAAAGTATCATCATTATATCACTTGCAATTGCGACCCCCGAAAAAATATCTTCACTTTCAAAAAGAATTGTATCAACCCTCAAACGTGGCGATAGATTTAGGCTCGGAAATAGGTTTGTAACTTCATTATAATAATATTCTCCTTTTGCTATATTATTGATTTTAGTATCGAAGACTTTGTTTGTGTAACTGTTATTTTGAAACAAGTATGCTTCTTTAATATTTTGCCTTGCAAGATACTTACTTATGGTTTCCGTGCGGTCATACGTCATAATAAATGATGATATCAGCAAAAGAAAGATAGTTAAAGAAAACATTAAAGTAGTTGCAACAAGGCGAAATTTCTTTTGCGCCAAATTAACTTTTGCAAGTGCAAGTTTTGTCTTCCAAGAAAGGATACAAGTGGAAACACTCTTTACGCTATATTTCTTTTGGCTCTTATCTTCTTTCTTATTTAAGCTATTACTTCTGCAGATTTGCACGTCAAATCTCGCGTCATCCGCAGCCTGCTCAACTAACCAAGACGCTAGTTCTTTTTTACTTTCTTTAATATTTTTATCGTTTATATTAAAAATTATTTTCCCTGTTTCATTTGATACAGATATAGAAATCAGCTCTTGTGACGCGTTATTTGTTAATTTTATATCATCTACAACTTTTCCGTCAGTAATTGTAATAAGTCTATCACCAAAGGCAAGCGCCGACGGTAAATCATGTGTAACAATAATCACAAGGCGATGTTCGGAAATTTTTTTCAGCAATGATAATACTATTTTCCCGCTGTCTGCGTCCAAGTTTCCTGTCGGCTCGTCAGCTAAAATAACCCTACACTGCTTTGCTAGCACACGAGCAATCGCTACTCGCTGTTTTTGACCTCCGCTTAATTCTGACACTTGCCGATTTGCAAATCCTTTGAGGTCAATAAAAGCAAGAACTTCTTTAATGCGTTCGTGTTTTTGTTGCTCGGTTGCAAGCTCGTCTTGAATATCCAGTACAAGCTCAATATTTTGTTTGACCGTTAGTCCGTCAATAAGGTTATAATCTTGGAAAATCATGCCTATTTGACTGTTGCGATAATCATCCCACTGTTTGCCGGTGTAATTATTAATTTCTTGCTCGTCATACAAAATCGCGCCGTCAGTAGTTTCATCGAGCCCACCAAGCACGTTGAGGAGCGTTGTTTTTCCGCAGCCGCTTTTACCTTTAACAAACACCATTCCTGTTTCGGGAAAATCTAAATTAATTCCGTTAAGCGCAAGCGTTGACGGATATTTTTTAGAGATATTTTTAAGGCTGATTAACGTTTTCATAAACTCATCCAAACTGAAAGTAATTTAACTCATCTTTTTTATTACATCGTCAACAAAGGAATATACTAGCACTTCACCCAAAAGTTCTGAATTAATTAAAAAGTTTTCTTCTTCTAAAGAAGTCCATAGCCCATGGATAGAAGCACGCCCGCTTGGATTAGAGGCTAAAACATATGCAATACCCATATAATCATCAGTAAATTCGTTTTCAAAAAAACCATGTTTTTTTAATTGAGGAAGATATTGTGTGCCAATGTAATAAAAACTGATTGCTTTTTCATCAACTATTTTTTTACATAACGCAAAATCTTCATCTGTTAATGTCAACGTTCCTTTTCGGTCGTTAATAACAAAAAAAGTATATTTAAAGCTATCTTCTGAGCGTAGGTTTTCCTCTGTCATCTCTGTTATTTGTCGATATTTAAGTTTATCTCTAAACCCAACATCATCTCCTAACACAACAATGTCAGAAGGATAATTCTCATTCAAAACATAAATTGATTGTTCGTATGAATCTTTGAAATTTTGAGGCAATCCAAAAAGTAATGGCGCAATAAAAACTGTTAGGACAATCAATGCTATAAGACCTGTGATTATAGAAACAATAATTATTGTTTTTCTTCTATTTGACATTATAATTTAATCCTTTCTTTACTACGCGCAATACTAAATATTGGGCGTAGTTTTCATAAACTCATTCAAACTCAAAGTAATTTAACTCATCTTTTTTATTACATCATCGACAAATGAGAACGCAAGAAGTTCGCCTAAAATTTCAGGTCGAATTTCGAGATACGTTTCATCATCAGTTGTCCAAATTCCCACATACGAATCTCTTCCAATTGGACTAATTACATAAGCGATACCTCTATTTTCTTCATTTCCACCCATGCCATAAAATTGTAATTCTCTTAGCAAATCTAAATACTGCTTTCCTATGTAATAAAAATTCAATTTGTTTTCGTCTGCATATTTTTTACAACGGATGAAATCCTCTTTTGAAATGCTTAAGTCATTATTAATATCATTGATTACCAAGAAATGATACTTGTATGAAGAAGTATTAAGATTAAAATCTTCCTCAGAAAGAGCTTCAATTGCCCTATATTTGACGGCTTCTCTAAAGCCAACATCATTACCGTAAACTAATATTTCAGACGGATAATTTTCATTAAGAATGAAAATTGCTTCATCATATGAGTCGGCAAATTCATTATGCGGAAAAAGATTCTTCCAAATGAAGAAGCTTGCTGTAACAAAACCAATAGTTGCTACAATAATTAGTACAATAGTCAAAATTTTTCTCATGTTATGCTCCTTTTTGGCTAGCAACACTACGATAGATAATTTTTCATAGTGTTGCTAGCAATGTGCATTTATTTATGCCGCGTCAACGTTCCAAGAAGTGGTTACTTTTACATCAATGAGATAACCTGTTGTAATTGCGTCCATTCTTGCAAATTCGCCCGTTAATGATACGGGAAAATAAGGTGCACCTTTTGTATTTTTTTTCTTTTCGTAATACAGTGCGCCTCTTTGCTGTGAATTACCGTTATACAAGTATTTATTTCTTGAACTTGATTTTCCTCTTGCTTGCGCCTTATAATCATAAATCACCTTATACAAGTTTGAACTTAAGCTAGACTTATTTGTAATTTCTAGCGCATTTTTAGTTACAGTCGTACTTCCACTTACGCCAGCAGTTGTTTTTCCGTTAGCACTCACGGATATTCCAATGCTATAAGTAGATACGCCAGCAACATTTTGAGGAGTACTCGAAATATAAGAACGATTTGATGGCAATTGCGTCTGCAATGTTAATCGTTGCGGATAACCAGTGTAATTGCAATTACCTTCCTTGTAGTCTTTAGGCTCAACATCAATATAGTACAACGCTACCCACAAATCTTTTGTTGAAGTATAGGTTTTCGCAGTGGCAAATAACATTTTTAAGCTAGTTACTCCCATTACTTTACCGTTACTATTTTTGTATGTGGTTTTAAGAAAATTGGTCCAACCAATATTATTGTAAATCGATGTATCAACTTGAAAGCCTAATGCCGCAGCGGTTGCATCATTCGCCGCCGAAACGTTTAGCGTTATGCAAGCGAACAAGGTTGTCATTATCATAGCTAGGGCTATGAGTTTTTTGATTTGTTTCATAGGAATTTACCTCCGAAATTTTTATAGTGTTTTTTCGATTTCTTCTTATTCTTTCGCTAGCTGAACCCGCAAGAAATCACAAATCAAGCTCAGCTTAATTTTAAAAAGATCACGCTCACCTACTTTCTTTTTTAAACAGACACCCATGTGTACGTAAATTTTTTGTGCGTGGTCAAACAAATTCAAAAGTTTTGCGAATGATTTTCTAGCGTTATAGACAAATCTTTAGTTTGCCTGCCACTTGCCGATGTATATATTTCAGTGGCTAATACTACTTCTTTAATTATAGTCTTGTAGCCACAAAAATACAATATTGGAAAAGAATTCTAGTTTAGAAAAACATTAACGTCAATCTTTAAAGCATTTACTTTTTGGGGTACTAAAAAACTATAGATGTTATTAAATTTTAACTTTAACATTCTTCTATAGTTTTACCTTACATTTATAAATAGCTACCTACTTGAGTCGTTTTAGTTGTTCCGCCTAAAGTGTACTTTAAATGGAAAAGAAAAATTCGGCATAATATACAATAAAAACCAAAAATACTGCCGAAAAAATGTCATTCCTACAAACTTTTTTGAAACTATTGACAATGAAATACTAATCTGCTATTATTATAGCGCAGTCCGCGAAAGGTACACCTTTCGCGGACTGACGTTTTTTATTATAATGGGGGTTAAAAAAACTAAAGGGGCTAATACTATGACTGGCACAACTTATGCACTTATTAGAGTTTCCACCGAAGAACAAAACGAGGCACGGCAAGTTAAGCGAATGCTGGATATTGGCATTTTAAAGAAAAATATCATCATCGAAAAAGAAAGCGGTAAAAGCACTGTAAGGGCTAAATACCACAGACTTGTTAAAAAGCTAAAGACTGGCGATACTCTTTTTATTGAAAACGTTGATCGTCTTAGCCGTGACTACAACGGAATACTGCAAGAGTGGCACAAGCTGACCTCTAAAAAAGGCGTTATTATAAAAGTTTTAGATACTCCGCTCCTTGATACCGACCAAGGCGCAAATGATTTGCTCTACAAATTTATCTGCGATATTCTCTTGCACATCTTAGCTTTTCAGGCTGAAAACGAATGGCATAAGATAAAATCTAGGCAAGCTCAAGGCATCGCTGTTGCCAAAGCTAGCGGTAAAAGATTAGGCAGACCTAAAGTGATTAGGACAGACAAAGAAATAGCGACGGCTAAAAAGTACCTAGACCGTGAAATTGATATGGATACCGCTTTATCTATTATCGGCGTTAAGAAGTCGGCTTTTTATAGCTTGTGCCGTGCTGTTAGTAATGGGCAAAGTAATAGAACTTAGCTATTAGAATTATTTATATCTCAAATTTTATCATGAAGAACAGTATCATCATGAGAAATTTAAGGGTTAGTCATATAAAGTGCCTTGACTTTATCTAATGCTTCTTGAGCTGAAATTTTTCCTTTGCGAAAATCCTTTTCAATTGCCAGTGCGCTGTCGTACCAGTGTTTTTCTTTTTTATATCTAGCTTGGTATTCGGCGTTGTCAGGAAAAGCTTTTAACTCAAGTTCGGCACTATATAAATCCAAACGCATCCATTCAATTTGCATTTCCAAGTTATGAACCGTTTGCGCAAGAATTTCTTCTTCAGTTGGAGGAATTTCTTTCAACTTTTCATCAAGAACAGCCCATATTTCATGATATATGCGTTCCGCTTCTTCCTCTGCCTTTTTATCCTTACCGTGAGTAAAACGCAAAAATGCATACTGAAGATTGTTCTGTTCTTCTTTTATTTCTGTTTGTGAGTGGTATTTTTCTTTTAACTCATAGAAAAATACTTGCGAACTGTTTTTTTCAGTAATTGATGCATCGTCTGTTTGTTTATCTACCATAAAAATACCGCTTAAAACAACGAGAGTAACTATGATAATAACGGCAAAGATTATTATTATATATTTTTTCATATCATGTACCTCACTAATTCTTAATTTTGTGGAAGATTAATTTTTCGTTTGAACCTTTATTAATTTTTAATTGTAACAAATCGTATAGCGGTGCATTCTTTCCATTGTTTGTATGCTGTGCATAAGACATATTTGTGGTGTCATGGATAATCATAGTGTGATAAACACCATTCGAGTTGGCAAGTTGAAGAACATCGCCAACCATGAAAGTAGTCTTAATATAATTCCAGTCTAAAAATGCTTGCTCTGCGTTTTCATATATAACCGTCATATAAGCGCGTTGGTTGCCAACGCCTTTATCATTATGCCCCCAATGCCTGGCAAAGTTTGCCGCTCCACCCCAAGTATAAGAAGCGTAATACAGTGTTGCTTTCGTTTCATAAAACCATGACGTATCTTTAGTTCTGTCGCCAGTCACATAAGCCATTCCACCTGCTTTTAGGCATTGAGAAACGAAATTAGTACAGTTGTTTCCGTCACCCCGGTCGATATAACCTGACACCGAATGTTTCGTTGAAGCATAGTTAGGAGTGTCCTTGGTTTTCGTTGAGGCATATTCGGCATATTTTTCAGCGTATTCCTTAGCTTTGTTTCTATTATAATGAGCGTTACCATGTTCGTTGTTAATATACGTAATTTTCTTCTTTGTTTCTTTATCTTTAACGCTATTGTAAGCGCATAAGGTGCACACATCCTTATTAAAGGTATGATTTTCTGTTGTTCTTGTTTCCGTACCCTTTGACATGAACTGTCCGCATGAACACAGATTATCACCATTATAAAAAATCTTCGTGTGCAAGGAACTATCGTTTTGCTCATATCTTGTTGTGGGTAAACCACACATCGAGGCAACATGATTATGAACAGTCACCGTTGGGCTTGATTTTTGATAGGCACACAGCGCACATTCATCATTTGAGTCAAAAATATGGTTTTCTTGTGCTTCGTTTTCCGTTCCCCTAGACATAAACTGTCCGCATGAACACAGATTATCGCCGTTATAAACTATCTTCGTGTGTGAAGAACTATTATCTTGCTCGTACCTCGTTTGTGGCAAACCGCTCATCGCGGCAACATGAACGTGGTCGTTATCCGAACTATTTTGTTTTTGATAATCACATTTAGTGCATTTATTATCTGTGCCAAATGAATGATTTTCCGTTGTTCTTGTTTCTGTTCCCTTTGACATGAACTGTCCGCATGAACACAGATTGTCACCGTTATAAACTATCTTCGTGTGCAAGGAACTATCGTTTTGCTCATATCTCGTTGAAGATAATCCACACATCGAGGCAACATGATTGTGGCTAGTGGTTACTGGACTTGATTTTTGATAGCCACACAGCGTACATTTATCACCTAAGCCAAACGTATGATTTTCTTGCGCTTTGTTTTCCGTTCCTCTTGACATAAACTGCCCGCATGAACACAGATTATCACCGTTGTAAAAAATCTTTGTATGTTGAGAAACATTATTTTGTTCATACCTTGTCTGCGGCTGTCCGCACATTGAGGCAACGTGATTATGTTTTTTTACGTTCCCACTATAAACCCACAAGCCGTTATTTGTTTTATACCAAATACTTTTATAGGCGTTTTCTGCCTCAGTGACAACAGTAAGTATTGTTCCTTGTGGTTTTCTTTCGACTATGGTATCTACATCATAAGGATTATATCTTAGTGGCGTGTCGTTTCTTATTACCTCATATAAAACATTATTAACATTAGCAATACCTAAAACGTAGCTTAGCTTACAAGTAAAGGTTGTGCATCTTCCGTAGCTAAAATTATGCTTGTGTTCAGTTACGTTGCCACTAAATACCCACTCGTTAGCGCCAATCTTATACCATAAATTACCGGCTGAATTGACGCTAGAACTCGTCACAGTTACAACAGTTCCTGTTGACGTTATTCGCCTCACTTCTTTTGAACTAGAACTGGGTTCTCTCCAAACAGGAACATTACTTTTTGTCGTTTGATAAAAAGTATCTGCCGCCAAAGTAGGCATAATATTGACGCAAATAAAAATTGATACGATTAAACAAACCGCTACTACCTTTGCAAAGACACGTTTCATGGCTGAATGCTCCTTGATGTTTTTTGTCCTCTTGCTTGTTTATCAAGGATATTATAGCATTTTTTGCCGGAAAATACAAGATGCTTAGAGCAGGCAAACTTTATATAAGCTACTTATCATAAAACTTAACACCCAAAACTTTAACCTTGTTGTGCAATAAATTATCCCGATATCGGGATAATTAATTTTATGCCGAGTTAATAGTTATCCCGAGTTGTTTCAATCATTTCCCTAAGATACGGGATTTTTTTGTGATTTAACTCGGGATAATGTGATTGCTATTTTCGATTTTGTTTTAACCAATTATCTAATCCTTTTTTTTCGGAAGAATTGTATTTATTTTCGGTCTTTATTTTCATCGAATTATTTAGTAATTGTTTTCTTTGAATCTCAGAATCAGGAGTTGCATATATTTCAGTCGTTATTACAGATACATGTCCCAAAAAATCTTTGATATAAAGTAATGCTGTCCCATTATTATATAAGTGTGAAGCTTTGCTATGACGCAAGGAATGGGCTGAGTAACTTCCTTTAAATAATTCTGAATTTCGTTCCTTTAAGTAATTTATTGACTTCTTAATTATATAATAGACCTGTCTTAAAACTAAGATATTCTATGATTGTATAAACTAGCAATAAGTCGAACTCTTAATAAACCACGTTTGCCTTTATTGCGATAAACTTCCTTACATATTCTAAATATTTTAATCTCCCGATTTATATGTTCAATGGCTATTCTTTTTCTTGAATGTTCAGTATTACTTAATTTTTCTTCTTCAGTTAATGGATGAAGTTTAGTTGCTTTTGTAGGTATTAAAGCATTATTTAGATAATCTATTACTCCTTGATAACCACTATCTAAATAGGCATCTATATCATCTGGCAATATTCCAACCAAGCTATCTTTAAACATCTTAAAGTCATGCACAGTCCCTAAATCATTATATACATCCAATACACTCAAATCCTTGGCATTAGCTAAAATTTGGTATTTGGTTGTATGCCGTTTTTTTTACCTGAATATGATTTTTCTTGATTATACTTTGGTCTTTCTATTGGTTGCTCTTCTACATCTATTAAGACTACTTGAATTGTATTCTCATCATCATTTGGTTTAAAACGTTCTTTTAAGTCTTTCAATTTGAATTCTTCTGATTCACTTAAAATATCTTCTACCCAGATTACGGCATTATTTATTTTAGTTTTATTTATTTGATGGTCATTTTCCATATGACGAAATGATCGATATTCTCGCCAGTATTCTAAGGCTAAGGTCAATCTTAATTCTGGGCTTAATCCTTTACTTCCACCTTTTTTACGCATTTCATCGTATGCTTTTTTCAATACTTTCAACATTT
>Ga0099364_10004405_pt1 | contig 21352 bp, 11 predicted proteins | sample TergutTh196P3_FD_73070 | JGI IMG/M metagenome (GOLD analysis project Ga0099364, IMG submission 73070) | Microcerotermes parvus P3 segment gut microbial communities from Pointe-Noire, Republic of the Congo - Th196 P3 | ecosystem: Host-associated > Arthropoda: Insects > Digestive system > Gut ... | reverse complement strand
CCTGGAAGGTATAGGCCGTGCCGTTGGTCAGGCTGCTAAACGTATGGCTGGTAGCGGACGCGGCGAGATCTGTCCAAGTGGAGCCATTATTGCTGGATGCTTGGTATTTGGTGATGGCACTGCCGCCAGTGCTTACCGGGGCCTCCCATTCCAGCGTGACCTGGGCATTACCCGCCGTGGCCGCCAGGTTTTGCGGGGTGCCGGGGGTGGTGGCCGGGGTCGCGGTGGCGGTGGTACTTGCCGTTCCATCCCCCACACCGTTCACGGCGAGGACGCGGAAACTGTACTCCGTGCCGTTGGTGAGGCTGGTCACGGTGAGGCTGTAGCGCCCGGTAACAGCGTCGGCGACAGGCGTGTACGGCATGCTCCATGGAGCGTTGTCCATGGAAATCCGGTAGCCCGTGATGGCACTGCCACCGTTGTTTGCCGGGGCTTCCCATTCCAGCGTGACCCGGCCATTGCCCGGCGTGGCCGCCAGGTTTTGCGGGGCGCCGGGGGTGGTGGCAGCGGTGGCGGGAAACGTGCGGCTGACGGTGGCGGTGGTAGGAGTAAGGTATGTGAATACTGCATCCGCACCATTTATTTTTGCGGAGGTCAAGGTGTCACTAAAGCCAAAATTTGGATTCGCGCTTATGCTGACCGTAACGGTATATATCGTGCCAGCGGCGAAAAGACCCTCCGCCGTGAGCGCATTACCCCATGAAGCCGCGCTAATTGTGCCAACGCTAAAATCAGTGGTGTTGGCAATTGCCGGGGTCAGGGCATCTTCCCCGTACACGGGCTCGGCCACCTCTATCCCCACGGTGCTTATTGTCTCCAACCACTGCGCATAGACGGTCATGTCTGCCGCGACCGGGGTATTGCCGTCAAAGTCCGTGCCGCCGCCGTCGGGCTGGGTGTTCCATCCCATGAAAGTGAAGCCATCGGTGCGGGTGGGCGGGGCGGGCATGTTGGTCTCGCCGATGGACGTGCCCGGCGGGGTGACGTAGCGGTCTTCCTCGTATGGGAAAGGTGTGCCGTCATTGTGGTTGAAGGTGACTTTGGCAAACGCCCCCGGAGCAATGAAGTTAGCGGTATCTGTTACAGTTGCAGGCAAACCGATGTCGTGATTGTTATAGCCGTATTTCAAGCCGTGGCTCCATTTGCCGTCCAGGTCTGGGCTGATGTTTGTTCTGTAGGCCGAAAAAATACTGTTGCTGTTGTCATCCCGGACCATGATGGTGCCGTCCGTGGCGCTGTTGCCGCGGAATATTACGGAGCCGGTTGCTGCCGGGTCGATGGATATTCTACTTAGCCACGCAACAGCCGTATGTTCAGTATATATCCCCCCGCCGCGCGCCGCCGTGTTAGCGGTGATACTGCCGTTGGTGATGGTGAGCCTAACGTTGCTGCTTAAGCCATCAGATACACGAACACCCCCGCCGTTTGTCGCCGCCGTGTTACCCGTGATGCTGCCACCGGTCATGGTGAGCGTAGTGAGGCCGTTTGTACCCAGAAAAAAGCCGCCACCATTGCTCCCGGCATGGTTAGATTCGATTTTGGCATTGTCCCTAAGGGTTATCGCCGTAGGCATGTTCGTCTGCACACCGCCGCCAAGAGTCGACGCAGTATTATCGGCAATTTTAGCATTACCGCTCATGGAAAGAGTGTTGGATACACCCGAGTCCACCGTTCCAATACCGCCCCCAACACCCGTACTACTATTGCCGACGATTGCGGCATTTTCGTCCATGCGTAACGTGGCGCCACCCCGTATGAGTACCCCACCGCCCCTGGCATTCCCACCATCGACGGCTTCATTTTCGCTTATGGCAGCATCCCCGTCCATGGTAAAAACACCCCCCTGCATATCCACGCCACCTCCGCGGATATGCCGATTCTCCCGGATGCACGCGTTAGCGGTCATATTGAAAGTGCCGTCGGTGACTCGCACGCCACCACCAATGCTGGCAGGCATGTCATCGCTGGTATTCCAATTCCCTCGGATGCACGCGTTAGCGGTCATATTGAAGGTGCCGTCGGTGACTAACACGCCGCCGCCATTGCCGGTATAATCCTCCGCCCGGGTCAGGGTGATGCCGTTTCCCAGGGTGAGGGTGCCTTGGACTACAAAGTGTCTTTTGTTCGCACTGACCGTCAGGGTGATTTCTTTGCCCGCATCGGCTTCCAGGATAATTTCTCTTCCGGCGGGGATGGTGAAGTTTGCAATCGCGCCGCTAAGCAGGATGGTATGTTCGGTTACGGAGCTATCGTTTACCGCAGTTATGGCGGCTTCCAGCTCGTCCAGGTCGTAGACCTCGGTGGGGAGGTCCGACATCGTGGCGAGCAGGGGGAGGGTGGGGGCGGGGTCGTCGTGCCCTACGGGGGCATCGTCCCCTGCGGGGCCATCGTCCCCTTCGGGGTCATCGTCCCCTGCGGGGACGGGGTCGCAGATGCAGTCGTCCTCGGGTTCGCCGCAATCCTCACAGTCGCCACTTTCAGGAGGCCCCGCATTAGAACATTGCGGGGTGACGGATGAGTGGGGTTCACCGCAATCCTCACAGTCGCCACTTTCAGGAGGCCCCGCATTAGAACATTGCGGGGTGACGGATGAGTGGGGTTCGCCGCAGTCCTCACAGTCGCCACTTTCAGGAGGCCCCGCACAAGAACATTGCGGGGTGACGGATGAGTGGGGTTCGCCACAATCCTCACAGTCGCCACTTTCAGGGGACCCCGCACAAGAACATTGCGGGGTGACGGATGAGTGGGGCTCGCCGCAATCCTCACAGTCGCCACTTTCAGGGGACCCCGCACAAGAACATTGCGGGGTGACGGATGAGTGGGGTTCGCCGCATACATCGCAGTCGCCACTTTCAGGAGGCCCCGCATTAGAACATTGCGGGGTGACGGATGAGTGGGGTTCGCCACAATCCTCGCAGTCGCCACTTTCAGGGGACCCCGCACAAGAACATTGCGGGGTGACGGATGAGTGGGGTTCGCCACATACATCGCAAAGCGGCACGCCGGGGCCATCGTCCCCTTCGGGATACGCGTCCCCTTCGGGATACGCGTCCCCTTCGGAATCCGCATCCCCTGCGGGATCCGCGTCCTCTATGGGGGCATCGTTCTCCACGCCCCCTTCCTCCATCGCCGACATCGGCTCCATATCCGCATGCACGGCCCATGGCGATGCCAGCAGCGTCAGTGTTATCGTCAGTGCCAGCAATTGCTTTGTCCGTTTTGTTAGGGGTTTCATACACATTTCCTTTTCGTCATCCCGCAATGTTTTTATGCGGGATCCCCTGACGAGGGGGATTGCGCCCACGCAGAGCGTGGGAAGTCATGTCCGCAATGACACGCCTCTTTTTCTAGTACTATAGTAACATGTTTTTTATTATTGTGCAAATGTTTTCATTGGCCCGCAGGCGTTGTTTGTGTTATAATACCCCCATGAAAACACTGCGCCCGCATAAGTCCAATACCGTCCGCCTCACCAAATCATTGCGCTTTCGCCTTATCGGCCTCACCGTTGTGACGTCCCTGATGCTCAATGCATTCCTGGTGTTTGTGCTGGTCTCCGATGCCTACCAACGCATAGACCGCGAATACGGCGACAAGACCGTGGCCGAATATGTCGGCGTGGATGTTTTGCTGGAAAACATCGGCCGGGAAAAGACCCAAAGCTTTTTGATGTACTTTACGATTGGCCTGAGCTTATTTATCGTCACCCTCTTTGCCAGCGTCATCATCACCCAAAACATCGTCATCTCCCCCATACACCAATTGCTGCGCAGGGTCCATGACTTCAAGCCGGCCAAAGGGGACCTGGATACCCATGTGGCCCAGTTGGCGCTGCCGCCGGGCGGCGAGCTGTCGGTGCTGGAAAGCGCCATCGCGAATAATGAAAAACTGGTTTTGGAGAAGATGAACAGCGGCTACCACCATGAAATGCTGCTGGATGTCTTGAATAATGCGGGCATCATCCTCTTATCCGGGGGCATGGAGGCGGATATAAATGAATCGCTCAATGAAGCCATAGAAAAAATAGCAAAAATGGCGCATTTGGAACGCATATCCATCTTCAAAAACCACCGCGCAAAAGATGGCCTGCGGACATCGCAAATTTTCCGCTGGCATATCGATGCCGGCGGTGTCACGCAACCACTGGATAGCCTAAAAGACGCTGCCTATGCCGACCTGGCGCCCGCTTGGGAAGAGCAGTTTACGGCCCATCAATATGTAAACGGGCCTGTCGCCAACCTGCCGGAAGCCACGGTGCTAAAGTCCTTTGGCTGTGTATCCATCTTTGCCACCCCCATACATTTTGACAAAATGCCCTGGGGTTTCGCGCTATTTGAAGATTTGTCCGCCGAGCGTTGCTTCAGCGAGGGCGAGGCCAGCATGCTACATTCGGCCGCCGTCATGCTGGTCCATAGCCTGACCCGCCATGATGAGGCGATGAAGTTCCTGGACGCCAACCGCAAAAGCACTGTGATGATGGAGGAGATAAAACGCCAGGCCGAGCTGCTGCGCGGCCTAAACCGCATCTCTTCCATCATGCTGCAAACGGATATATTCAGCTTTGATGCCGATGTGTATGCGTCCTTGGGGATTATCGCCGCCGTGGTGGATGCGGACCGTGTCTACATATGGAAAAACCACGAACTGGACGGGCAGCTTTATTGCTCGCAGCTATTTGAATGGTCCGCGGACCAGACGGCGTATGACACCACACATGCCACTAACCTAAGCTATGGCGACATCGGGCCCGGATGGGAGGCGATGCTGTCCGCGGGTCTGTCGATAAACAGTATTGTCAGTGAAATGAGCGAGAAGGAAAAAAATGCTTTCACCCCGCCAAACATTCTCTCCGTCTTGATAGAACCCATCTTTTTGAGTGGTCAGTTTTGGGGCTTTATCGGTTTTGACGATTGCCGCCAGGAAAGGATTTTCCCCAAAGACGAGGAAATGGTCATCCGTTCCGTCTCCAACCTGATAGCCAGCGCCCATGTCCGAAATGAGGAAGCCGTGCGGACGCGCGAAACCGACGCCCTAAACCGGATTTTGTTCGATGGCGTGCCGCTTTTGTGGTTCTTGCACGAATCCAACGGGGATATCATCGACTGTAACCAAGAGGCCCTACAGGCACTGGGCCTGTCCAGCGAGGCTGAGCTTACGGGGGGCTTCAAAAAGCTGTCGCCGCCCACGCAGTCCAATGGCATGGACAGTGAGATGCTGCTGGAGATCATCATCCGCGAAACGATAGTGCATGGGATCTTGCCAAAATTTACCTGGGATTTTCACACCTTGGAGGGGCAGCGGCTGCCCGTGGAAGGCACGATGATACGGATTATGTGGAAGAATGCCTATCGCTGTATCACCTATGCCCGCGATTTGCGTGAAGAAATTGCCAACCAGCAAAAGGTGGCCGAAAGCGAAGAAAAAAACCGCCTCTTGCAAGTGCAGACCGAGGCCGCCGAGCTGGCCTCGGAAATGCAGAGCCTCTTTTTGGCCAATATGTCGCATGAAATCCGCACGCCGATGAACGCCATCATCGGCATGAGTGAGATACTGCTCTCGGAAGACCGCCTGGGCTCCAGGCAAAGAGCCTATACGGAGGACATAAACAGCTCCGCCACTGCGCTGCTCTCCCTGATTAACGATATTTTGGACATATCCAAGATACAGGCGGGAAAATTCAGCTTCTCCCCCATCCACTATCATTTTGCCGACATGCTGGATAATGTCTGCGCCATCGCCAAGGTATTGGCCAACAACAAGGAAATCGCCTTTTTGGTGGATAAGGATGCCACGCTGCCCACGTGCCTGTATGGGGACGACGAACGGCTGCGGCAGGTGCTGCTAAACATCATCGGCAACGCCATCAAATTTACCGATCACGGCCAGGTCACGCTCACCATCAACACCGACCATGAGGAGCTAAACTTTATCATCGCGGATACCGGCATCGGCATAAAAGCATCGGACTTAAAAATCATGTTCGACCCCTTTACCCAGGCCGATGTGATGAAAAATCGCGGCAAGGCCGGTACCGGCCTGGGGCTCTCCATCAGCCGCAGCCTGATAGACATCATGGGCGGCGAAATCACAGCGGAAAGTGATTATGGCAAGGGCTCCACCTTCTATATTCGTGTGCCGATGGTCCTGGGCGATGAAAGCCAGGTCCTGGTGAAAGAGACGGCCCCGCAGGTGTTTGCGCCCACGGCCAAGGTCTTGGTGGTGGACGATAACCAGGTCAATCTCAATGTGGCGCGCGGCATGCTGGAGCTATGCCATATCACCCCGGATTTGGCCGCCTCCGGCCGCCAGGCCATAGATTTGGTGGAGCAAAACCACTATGATGTCATCCTGATGGACCACATGATGCCGCTGATGGATGGCATGGAGGCCACGCAAATTATCCGCAGCATGGGCATAGATGATCCGATTATCGCCTTCACCGCCAATGCGATGCCGGAAATGCACGCCACTTATATGGAAGCCGGGATGAACGATGTGTTGACAAAGCCGGTCACCAAGGCCGATTTGTTCCGGGTCCTGGCCGAGCATATCCCCGCCGATAAACAAGTCGGCCGGGCGGCGGATCTGCCGGATGATAGGCCGGATTCCCTGAAAACTGCCCTCTGGGATAGGATTAGGGCGATAAGGGGTCTCTATGTGGAGGTGGGCTTAGGCAGGGTGCCGGGCCCGGAGGTCTACGAATCATCGCTCAAGCTGATGATAACTGAAATCGACATGTGCAATAAAAAACTGGCCGCCTTTCTTGCGGAAGGGGACATACAGAATTTCATGGTGCTTGCGCACAGCATGAAGAGCGCCCTGGCCGTGATTGGGGCGACGGATCTGTCGGAGCAGGCGCTGCTGCTGGAACGGGCGGCCGAAGCCAATGATACGCAGTATTGCCGGGATAATACCGCTGCTTTTCTTGCGTCACTGGGCGACTTGGGCCATGCCGTGGCCACGGCTTTTGCCGCAGACGAAGAGGCCGGCGCCGGGAACACGTATAAGGCAAACGATGAGCTAAGGGCGGCTTTTGGGAAACTGCGGCAAGCCTTTGAGTCCATGGACTTTGCCGCCATGGACGACGGACTGGAAACACTGCCCGCCTTGGGGCTGGCGGAAGATGTGCTAAAGCGCATCCGGGCCGCCGTGGCGATGATGGACTACGAAGGCGCGGTCTATGTCATGGACAGCGTTCTATAAATTTCTATTTGCCCAATGCCAAAAATTGTTGTATACTGGATTCACACTGACAACCAGCAACCACAGGGTAAACATCCATGTCACAAATTGCACAGCGTTTTTATCTGCCCACACTAATGCGGACAGGACTCTTCGATGTCCGCGGGATAGCCGCCAAAGAACCCGGTATAACGGGAGTCGATTACTTAAACCGTATCGCCAACCTCTTGGACGTCCATATTCCCGACACGCTACGGCTTTTACCCCGCCGGGGTATAAAGGATATCTCCAAGATTCAAACGCCGCTGGAGCGGGTGGGCTGCCACACCTTTTCCGCCGAGCTATGTGACATTGTCGCCGAAAAAACACCGGAAGATGCGCGCAAGCTATTGCGCGGCGCACTGGCTGCCTTCCAGCAGCGCGTCACCCGCTTTCAAGACCCGCCCCGCTCACTGGTGGGCGAGGATTTATCCTATCCCGTTTTGATAAATGAGTCCCTGTCACAGGTACTGACAATCTTGGATAAGGACGAGGCGACGCGCCCGCTGCGGATACTGGTGGTGGACGATGCGGCTTTTATGATTAGCAACATCCGTTCTTTGCTGGAAAAAACATATCTCATCCACGGTCTGACAAAACCGGAGGCGATGGACAGGGTTTTGGATCACTTGGTGCCGGAGCTGTTTATCCTGGATTATATCATGCCGGAGATGAATGGCTTTGATCTCATTCCGATAATCCGGGCCAGAAAAGAACATCGCGACACACCCATTATCTTCCTCACCTCGGTGGGCACCGCCGACCATATCATTAAGTCCGTGAATCTGGGGGCCTGTGATTATATCGTCAAGCCCTTTCAGCCGGAAGCCCTCCTCATAAAAATAGAAAAGCATGTTGTGCGGAAGAAAACGTTTTAGGTTCTTCACGATGCGGCTTCCTGGCCGACCACATGGCCGCTGCTCCAGGCCCATTGCAGGTTATAGCCGCCGCAGCGGGCATCCACATCCACCACTTCGCCGCAAAAATAGAGGCCCGGCACCTTAAGCGACTGCAAATTTTCATCCAGCTCAGAGAGTGCCACGCCGCCGGCCACCACCTGGGCATTTTCCTTGCCATCGGTCTTGCTTATCCTAAATTCCAAGCTTCTATAGGCCATCATCAGTGACTCAAGCTCTACGTCACTTAGGTCGGCCGCCCAATCGTCATCATAAAAGCCGGCCTTTTTTATCAGCACCTGGCTCACGCGCTTATTGCTCATCCCCACCAAAAACTCGGCAACTGTTTTTCTGCTGTTTTCCACCAAGCCAATCCGCTTTTTGCATATCCGCATGTATTCATCCACGGAAAAGTCCGGGAAAAAGTCCACGCGGATGGATACGTCCCTTTCATCCGCCAGGGCATAGGCGGCTATGCGGCTCAGTTGGAAGATGACTATGCCGGAGAGTATGCCCTGGTTAAATTGGATTTCTCCCACCGACTCCCCCGCTTTTTCCCCATCCACCATCAATGTCGCCCGCGCCCGGCTGCGCACACCCGCCAGGGCCGGCAGAAATTCGTCCTTACTATGGAGGCGGCACAGACCGGGCACCTGGGGGATAATCCTATGTCCCGATGCTTTGGCAATGCGCAGGCCGCTTTTGGCCGGGCCGTTGTTCTTGCCCGCCACGGAGCCGCTGGCGATTATGACCTTGTCATACTTCAGGCCATAGATGTTAAATGCCGTCCCGGATTGTCTGGCCACCGCCGTGACCGCATTATTACAGATGACGTTAATACCCATTTCATTTAGTTTGAGCTTGAATGCGTCCAGTACCACCTTGGCTTGCTCGGCATAGGGATACAGATGCCCGTTTTTTTCCCGGATCAGTACGCCCAGGTCGGCAAAAAAATCCATTGTGTCCGCGAGGGTGAATTTCTCTAAAATCACCCGCATATGCTCCGGCTCGGAGCTGTAGAAGTTTTCCCAGCCCATCTGCATATTGCCCAGATTGCATTTTCCGCTCCCGGTACCGAGGATTTTTTGGCCCACCTGGCTCCTCTGCTCATACAGGGTCACAGTCGCGCCCCGCGTGGCCGCCGCGATGGCCGCCGTCATCCCCGAAGCCCCTGCTCCGACTATCGCAATTCTAGTTGACATGAGTTCTCCTTTGGCACGGAGCCGCAACAACCACCGCTGGGCCGCTCACTGCGCTGCGCTGCGTTCGGGCCGCTATAGGTTTTGCGGCTCCTATTTCGGGGTTGTTGTTGCTAGCTACCATATTCTTAGTTTCCGTCCTATCCGTACAAGGTACTGGCCGCCCGGTAAGTTGTCTGCCTCGGCGGCGCTTAGGCCGCGCAGCACGCTCATCAGGAGCAGATATATGGGCGCCATGACAATGGGGCAGATGATCAGTGTGGCAGCAGCACCCAGTTTATCCAGGAGAACAGCGGATAACAGCAGTGACATCAGTCCAATGACAGCGCCGCAAAGGAGCGAAACCACCAGGCTGCGGATGCACTTTTTCATCCAGTCACCGGCCCCCATGATACGGTGGATGATAACAAAGCCGCCCACGAAAGTAACTAAAGCCCCGGCCAAATTGGAGATGACCACCAGGTTTATCATCTGCCCGCCACTACTTGCTTTGCCAAGGAGCAGATACAAAAGGCCCAGCTGTACGCACAGCGCGCCCGCCGTGAGCAGGCCGATACTGTGTTTGCGCTTGAACTGTTTTAATAAATCCATCCAAAAGAGGCTAAAGGCCAAAAGAAATACCAGGGCACTGCCCATTTGCAACAGTCCTTTGGATAAGGCCGCATCTTCTGCCCCCAATGCCCCCACCAGGGCTTCTGCCAAAACGGCCGTGAGTATGACAACGGGGACGGTGGCCAGCAGCATGTATAGAATCGTCCGTTGCATTTGTTCCTGGGCGGGGCGCTGTTCGCCGCGAATACAGGTTTTGGCTATCTCTGCGCTCTCTTTACTAAAAATCATGCAGACGGCGGCCACCAAGATGCCAATCACGACCAGGTATATGCCGTAGTAGTTGCCCCACTCGGCGGCCATGTTGATATATGCAGTTCCGCTGTCATTCATCCGCTGCGCAAAGTGGTAAAAGATCCGCTGATTAAGCAGGGGACCCAGCTGGGCCATGACCATGTACACGCCCATGGGCATGGCCAGCGCTAGCAGGCTGCGGTACAGATACCCCGGCGTCTCCCGCCCCCGGCTGTTATCCCTATAGATATTGCTTTTTTCGGTGCGGCGGTACATGATGTAGATAATCAGCAGATGCAAAAAAGCAATGAGCGCCGCCGCCGCAAGACCCAGCGCCGCGCCAAAAGCGCCATATGCGGCGGCGTGGCTGTCATTGTGCATGATGGCCGCCACTTTCTGGCCATATTCGTGGAAATAGGCCGCCCCCAGGATAACAAACACGATGCCAAAGGATTTTTCCAAAATCAGGGAGTGGGCGGCCGGGTAGCCAGAGCCCATTCCTTGAAAATAGCCCCTGAGCAGACAGGTGAAGGTCATAAGTATTATCGCCGGAACGATCATCAGCAGGGCCATGCGGCTTAAATCCTCCAGAAAAATGACTGCCGCAATGTAGCGTGAGCCAAACAGGATGAGCAGCGCCAACAGCAGGCAAAAAATCAGGGCCGTATTGCGGCTTATAATGAAAACCCGTTCGGCGTTCCGGTATTGCCCGCGCCCGATGCGGTAGTGCATCATCTGGCTCATGGTCTCGCACAAGCCACTGCCCAGAAAAACGATGGTCAGCAAAAACAGTTCGTTTACCGGTGCAAAATAAGCCACGCCTTCCGCTCCCACGCTGCCCAGCAGGGGAATACGCACAACTAAACTAAACACGGCGGCGACAGTGCCGGCCATGATAAGGGGGTCACGTTTTTTTTGCAGCGCCATGACTTTGGCCATGATTTTATCTCCCTATGCCGAGCTTGCCCAAAACCGCCTCCTGCTTCTTCTCCATTATCCCGGCCGCGTTTGCATCCGCATGGTCGTAGCCCAAGAGGTGAAAGAGGCTGTGGCAGAGTAAAAAGGCGTACTCGCGCTTTATGCTGTGTCCGTATGCGCGGGCCTGTTCCAATAATATCGGTACACAGATGACAATATCGCCCAATATCAGCTCCTTGCTGCCTAAATCAAAACAGCCCGCATTATCCGCCAGATTATGGAAATCGGCCGCAGCCGTGAAGGGGCAGGCGGGAAAAGACAAAACATCCGTCACCGCGTCCACCCCCCGCGTGTCTTTATTCAGGCTTTGGATGGTGGCCTCGTCGGTCAGGAGGATGTTTAACTGCACTTCATGGGGGCAGCCTTCACTGCCCACGACGGCCTCTATCACGGAGCGGGTCAGTGCCACCACACAAAAACGCCCGGCGCCCTCGTTGACCGTATCGGTCAATTTTGTCCGCCGTGGCCCCTCCGCCGTCTGCCGCTGCCCCTCCGCGTTGACCATGTCGGTCAACTCCCCGAACAGGCTTATCTCCTCCTCAACGTAAAAAGTCATAATACAGCCGTTCCTCTTTTAACATTGCCAGCATTTCCTTCATTTCCCCCATGGTCAACAGACTCTTGTCCAAGATGCCGCTGGATGCCTTTTTTTCATATATGGCATCGATAATCTGTGCGTAGTCGGGATTGGCGCGGGGATTTTTGGAAAAGATATAGAGTATGGACGCCACCAAGGTATCGGCAAATAGCACCACCACCGCCTCTTTGCTCACCAGCGAGGATTCATTGTCGGTGTATTCTTTTAAGAGGGCGATGGCAGGGGCGGGAAACTTATATTCCAGGCAGACATCGTGAATGGCATCCCATGAATTTTCACCGCGCAGGATGCCTATTTTATGATAGTAGCCGCAAGTCCGGGCGGCCATGTCACTAAGCCCCAGTTTTTTGGCAATCTTGTCACTTAAGTAGGCCGTATGCACTGCCTGATAATACTGGGTCAGGGATTGTTGCTTAAGCTCGACCAAAATAGGACATTCCGGGTCGTTTATTTCCATGTACCTGGCGCGATCTTTGTGTATGACATGGCTACTGAGGTAGCGCAAAAAAACGAGCAATAGCAACACGCAAACGAGCAAGTTGGACAACACAATGATGATGGCCTCGATACCTATGCGCTGCTGCCCGTCCATAATCAGGTTGGCGGCAATAAGAACCAGGTTGATGCTGAGGGAGATTAGCAGCGGCAAGCCCACGCGGAAGGCCTCGTCCACATGGGAAAACACGACTATGCCCACTACCCCGGCAAGAAAATAGCAAAAGAACACCGACGGGGCCGGCGCCTCACAGAGCATGACGGAAATCAATAACAGCGTCGCCCCGCCACATATGCCTATGAGCGGCGCCGAACACAAACCCAGCACGACAAAGATGACTAAATATGGCCAGCCGGCCACCGGCAAGACCGGGAATATGAATGCCGCAATGAGCGCCAAAAAATAGAGTATGCAAAAGCGGTCAAAGTGCTCGGCACCCCTGTATGGCAGACTGTTCTTCGCCCGTGCGTCGGCATGCAAAAACAGCACGGTGCCAGCGCCCACCATCGCCGCCAAGGCGACGGGGATGATGGCCATGTATGTCATTGCGTGGAAATAGGCGGCAGCGGCGCTGAAAATACCCGTGCCGAAAAAAAGCAATATGGAAAGGGCCACGTTTTTTGTCATCACTTTTGCTTTCTTCTGTCTCTTTTTTCATTTACCCTCAGTTTCTTCTCGTGTTCCTCGTATGCCCGGACGATTTTTTGTACCAGCGGATGACGCACGACATCCTTGCCGCTTAGGTGGATGAAGGCAATGTCATCGATATTTTTTAGCACCTTTAGCGCCACATCCAGGCCGGACGAAAGGCCCGGCGGCAAATCTTTTTGGGTTATGTCCCCGGTGATAATCACCTTGGAACCATAGCCGATGCGGGTTAAAAACATCTTCATTTGGGCGGGGGTGGTGTTTTGGGCTTCGTCCAGGATGATATAGGCATTGTCCAGGGTACGGCCGCGCATGTAGGCCAGTGGTGCCACCTCAATCAAGCCCTTTTCCATATTCTTAAGGAAGCTGTCCGCACCCATGATCTGATGCAGGGCATCGTATAGTGGGCGCAGATAGGGATCGACCTTGCTTTGTAAGTCTCCGGGAAGAAAACCCAGCTTTTCCCCGGCTTCGATTGCCGGCCGCGTCAGGATAATGCGGCTGACCGTTTCTTTTTTAAAGGCTGTGATGGCCATCGCCATGGCCAGATAGGTCTTGCCCGTGCCCGCCGGCCCGATACCAAAGACGACTTTTTTTTCGCGGATTGCCTCCACATAGCTTTTTTGCCCCAAAGTCTTGGGGCGGATGGGCTTGCCGCTCATGGACAGGCAGATAAAACTGTTGCTGCCGCTCAGTTCATCCCAGTCTTCCATGCCGTTTTTTTCCTTGCTCATCGACAGGGCATAATCCACATTTTGCTCCTCGATTTGCGCATCCCGCATGGAAATCTGGGCCAGCTGCCGCATGATGCGACTCGCCTTGTCCACCCTGTCCGGCTCCCCCTGGATCTTTATCCCGCCACCCCTGTCCACGATGACCACATCCAAGTCTTTCTCTATCTTTTGCACATAGGCGTCGTGGCGGCCAAAGATATTCTGCATGTCCTCCAGCGGAATATTCAATTTGCTCTCGTATTGCGGCATATGCTCTTTCCTTTGTAGCCATTATAACATATGTATCCGCAAGCAAGCCAAATAAATTTTTATTCTTTGCAATTTCCCCTTGACAGCCGGATTTTAGCGTGTTATTCTATATGCATACTATTTCCATATGTTATATAGGATATAAAAAGGAGAAAACAATGGCAAACAAAAAACAACGATTTGAAACCCTGCAACTGCACGCCGGCCAGGAGAAGCCCGATCCGGCAACCGACGCCCGGGCCGTACCCATCTATGCGACGACGTCCTATGTCTTCGCCGACTGCGCCCAGGCGGCGGGGCGTTTCGCCCTGACGGAGTCCGGCAACATCTACACCCGCATCATGAACCCGACCTCGGACGTTTTCGAGCAGCGCATCGCCGCCCTCGAGGGTGGGGTCGGGGCCCTGGCCACCGCCTCGGGCTCGGCGGCGGTGACATACGCCATCTTAAACATCGCCGGGAGCGGCCACAACATCGTCTCCGACAAGCGCATCTACGGGGGAACGTATAACCTCTTCGCCCATACCCTGCCCGACCTGGGGATAGGGACGCGATTTGTGGACGGCGACAAGCTGGATGAGTTTGAAAAAGCCATCGACGAAAACACGCGGGCCCTCTTCATCGAAACCCTGGGTAACCCCAACTCGACCATCGTTGATGTCGAGGCCGTCGCCAAAATCGCCCATGGGCATGGCATCCCCCTGATTGTCGACGCGACCTTCTCGACCCCCTATCTCTTCCGTCCCATCGAGCATGGCGGCGACATCGTCATTCATTCGGCGACGAAGTTCATCGGTGGCCATGGCACGGCGGTTGGCGGGGTCATCGTCGACGGCGGGCGCTTCGACTGGGCGGCCAATGACAAGTTCCCCGGCCTTTCGCAGCCGAACCCCAGCTACCACGGCATCGTCTTCAGCGAGGCAGTGGGCGCGGCGGCCTACATCGTGAAGGCCCGTACCACCCTGCTCCGGGACGTGGGGGCGGCACTGAGCCCCTTCCATTCCTTCCTGTTCCTCCAAGGTCTGGAGACCCTCTCGCTGCGGGTCGAACGCCATGTGGAAAACGCCCTGAAAGTGGTCGAATACCTGAATGGACACCACAGCGTGGCGGTGGTCAACCATCCCGCCCTGCCCAGCCATCCCGACCACGGACTGTATCAGCGTTATTACCCGAACGGGGCCGGCTCGATCTTTTCCTTTGAAATCAAAGGCGGGGCACAGGAAGCGCAAGCCTTTATCGACCGCTTGGAGCTCTTTTCCCTGCTCGCCAATGTCGCCGACCAAAAATCGCTCGTCATCCACCCGGCCAGCACCACCCACTCGCAGTTATCGGCGGACGAGCTGGCTCAGGCGGGCATCACCCCCGGCAGCATCCGCCTCTCCATCGGGACCGAGCATATAGACGACATTATCGCCGATTTGGAGCAAGGGTTTGGGGGCGGCCAGTGATACACGGGATAATATGAAAACAGCTGAAAAAACGTTGTTGCCGAAGCACCCCATTTATGGCAACAACGTTCTTTTTTGGCGAAAATTTCGGTAAAAAATAGCTTGCATATTCTTCCGGGGCATGTTACACTGGCAGTTGAAAACGAAAACCAGTATAAGGAAGATGAACACCCATGAGAAAAACTAAAATCGTCGCCACCCTTGGCCCCGCCAGCGACTCACCCGAAGTGCTGCGCGCCATGATTGAGGCGGGGCTGGATGTCGCCCGCCTGAACTTTTCCCACGGTAATCACGAGTACATGAAAAAAATGCTGGCCACTATTCGCTCTGTCTGCGATGAAATGGGGGCCACTGTCGCCCTGCTGGCCGATACCAGCGGCCCGGAGGTGCGCCTGGGCACCTTTGCCGAGGGGCGGGCCGAGCTGGTCGAGGGCAGTTTTTTTAGCCTGACCAGCGAGAACATCGAGGGCAACGCCACAAAGGCCAGCGTCAGCTACCCCGGCTTTATCAAGGATATGCGCCCCGGTTACCGAATTTTGTTGGATGATGGCCTGATAGAACTTATTGTCGAACAATGCTCCGGCACCAGCATCACCACGCGGATACTAAACAGCGGCACCATCTCCGACAGGAAAAGCATCAATGTACCCGGTGTCAGCCTGAGCATGCCCTATATCAGTGCCAAGGATCGCTCTGATTTGCGTTTTATCACGGAACAGGGCTTTCATTTTATCGCCGCCTCCTTTGTCCGCTCTGCCGAGGACATCCGCCTCTTGAAAGAAGAACTGCACCGCATGGGCGGCGAAAAGATAAAAATTATCGCCAAAATCGAAAATGCCGAGGGCGTGCGCAACACCGATGCCATCCTCGCCGTCTCCAATGGCCTGATGGTCGCCCGCGGTGATTTGGGCGTTGAGCTGGAGTTCGAGGACATCCCGTCCATCCAAAAAGAGCTGATCCAAAAAGCCTATCAGCAAGGCAAAAACGTCATCACCGCCACCCAGATGCTGGAATCCATGACCTCCAAACCGCGTCCGACACGGGCGGAGGCCTCCGATGTGGCCAATGCGATATACGATGGCACCAGTGCCGTCATGCTCTCCGGCGAGACTTCCGTTGGCAAGTATCCGGTCGAGGCGGTAAAAACAATGGCCCGCATCGCCGTGCGGACGGAAAACGACATAAACTACGAAAAGCTCTTCTACAGCAGCAGCTACAAACCGGAAACCTCCGTCACCAACGCCATTTCCCACGCAACGGTGACGACCGCCCACGACCTGGGGGCGGCGGCCATCCTGATTGTCTCCAAATCCGGCCATACGGCCCGCAATGTCTCCAAGTTCAGGCCGAAATGCCCCATCATCGTCGGCACCCCCGACCAAACGGTGGTGCATCAGCTGCAGATGGCCTGGGGGGTCTTTCCCGCATTGACCAAAGAAGAAACCAACAGTCTCGATTTGTTCACGGGTGCCCTGACGGTGGCCAAGGAAAAGGGCTATGTCACGGATGGCGACCTGGTCATCATCACCGGCGGCGTGCCTGTCGGCCAGTCGGGCACGACCAATTTGCTGAAAGTGCAGGAGGTCGGGGAGAAACTGAGGGTATTTTAGGGTGTCTTCACTTTAGGGGGATTGCGGGTCCATCTTCCGCTTTGCGGAAGGCCCGCAATGACAAATAGGTTTCAGAAAGGAAAAGCACATGAAAAAATCCATGACCACAGTGGCCTTTAGCGGCACGAAAGAGCAGGAGGAACAGCTAAGAACACTCATTGCCGATTATAAGGACGCGCCCGGGGCGATCATGCCCATCCTCCAAAAAGCGCAAGCCATCTACGGCTATCTGCCCATCGAGGTGCAGCAGATAATCTCCGACGGCACCGGCGTTTCCATGTCCGAGATCTACGGGATTGTCTCCTTCTATTCGCAGTTTGTCCTGAATCCCAAAGGCGAGGTGGCCATTTCCGTCTGCATGGGTACGGCTTGCTATGTCAAGGGGGCCGGCGACATCCTGGAGCGCATATCTTCCATCCTGGGGATAAAGGCCGGTGAGGCCACGCCGGACGGCAAGTTTTCCCTCGATGCCACCCGTTGCATCGGGGCCTGCGGACTGGCGCCGGTCTTTTTAGTGAATGATGATGTCTACGGCCGGATCGAAAAGGCGGAGGATGTGGATGCGATTTTGAAGAAATATATGTGAGTGAAGCCGAGGGATTCCGCATAAAAACATTGCGGAATGACGGATAAGGCCGGGGGATTCCGCATAAAAACATTGCGGAATGACGGATAAGGCCAGGGGATTCCGCATAAAAACATTGCGGAATGACGGATAAGGCCGGGGGATTCCGCATAAAAACATTGCGGAATGACGGATAAGGCCAGGGGATTCCGCATAAGAGATTTGCGGAATGACGTACAAAAAAAGGAAAAACCTATGAAAAAAACAAGCGAACTGATCACCATCTACGAAAACATGAAGGACTTCGTCGGCCTGCGTAAATACGGGGCGGATGCCACGAAAGGCGAGCGCCACATCCTCGTCTGCGGCGGCACCGGCTGCCACTCTTCCGGCTGCGAGGCCATCCTCGAGAGCCTGAAAACGGCGCTTAATGCCCATGGCCTGAATGAGAACACAAAACTGATTGTCACCGGCTGCCATGGCCTCTGTGCCCTGGGCCCTTTGATCATCGTCTATCCCGATGCCGTCTTCTATGAGCGGGTCGAGCCGGCAGACATCGAAGAAATTGTCAGCGCCCATCTAGTGGGCGGTGAACCGGTCCTAAGAAAGGTCTACCACGAAGCGGTCGTGGACGGGAAGCTGATTCCCTACCACGAGACGGATTTCTTCAAATACCAGCATAAAATTTCCCTGCGCAACTGCGGCCTGATAGACCCCGAATGTATAGACGAATACATTGGCCGCGAAGGTTATCAGGCCCTGGCCAAGGTCCTTTCGACCATGCAGCCGGCCGAGGTGATAGAACTGATCAAGGCTTCCGGCCTGCGCGGCAGGGGCGGGGCGGGCTTCCCCACTGGCATGAAATGGTCTTTTGCGGCCGGCAGCGTCAGCGATAAAAAATACGTCTGCTGTAATGCCGACGAGGGCGACCCCGGCGCTTTCATGGATCGTTCCATCCTGGAGGGCGACCCCCATGCCGTCATCGAGGCGATGGCCATTGCCGGCTATGCCATCGGGGCCGACGAGGGCTTCGTCTATGTCCGCGCCGAGTACCCCATCGCCGTCAATAGATTCGAGATTGCCCTGAAACAGGCCCGCGAACAGGGTCTGTTGGGCAAAGATATTTTCGGCACGGGCTTTAACTTCGACATCCAGGCCCGCCTGGGCGCCGGTGCCTTTGTCTGCGGCGAGGAAACAGCCCTGCTCACTTCCATCGAGGGCAAGCGCGGCGAACCCCATCCCCGCCCGCCCTTCCCGGCGGTGAAGGGACTCTTTGGCAAGCCCACCGTCTTAAACAATGTCGAGACCTACGCCTCCGTGCCGCAAATTGTCCTGCATGGCCCGGAAAAATACGCCGAGCTGGGCACGGAAAAATCCAAGGGCACTAAAGTCTTCGCCCTGGGCGGCAAGGTGAAAAATGTCGGCTTGGTCGAGGTGCCGATGGGTGCGACCCTGCGCGACGTGGTCGAAAAAGTCGGCGGCGGCATCCCGAACGGCAAAGCGTTCAAGGCGGCCCAGACCGGCGGTCCCTCCGGCGGCTGTATCCCCGCCAGCCTGATAGACACGCCGATAGACTTTGACAATCTCCTCGCCATCGGCTCGATGATGGGTTCGGGCGGCTTGATTGTCATGGACGAGGACACCTGCATGGTAGACATTGCCAAATTCTTCCTGGATTTTACCGTCGAGGAAAGCTGCGGCAAATGTGTGCCCTGCCGTATCGGCACGGTACGGATGCTGGAGCTGCTGGATAAAATCACCGAAGGCAAGGGTGAGCCGTCAGACCTGGACGAGCTCGATGAGCTGGGCCAACATATCAAGGCCACGGCGCTGTGCGGCCTGGGCAATACCGCCCCCAACCCCGTCCTCTCGACAATCCGCTACTTCCGCCACGAGTACGAGGCCCATATAAACGACAAAAAATGCGCCGCCGGTGTCTGCAAGGCCCTGATGCAATTTGTGATAAACGATAAATGCATTGGCTGTACCCTCTGTGCGCGCAACTGCCCGACCGACGCCATCAGCGGAGAGGTGAAAAAACCTCACCTCATCGACCAGGATAAGTGCATCAAGTGCGGGGTCTGTTTCGAGAAGTGTAAGTTTAAGGCGATAGATAAGGTGTAATCACAACGTCATTGCGGCCCCCGAGCCGCAATCTATCTTAACGCAACTAAGAGATTGCGGGTCCATCTTCCGCTTCGCGGAAGGCCCGCAATGACGAAATGGAACAGGAGATTAAAATGGACAAAGTAAAAATCAAAATCAACGGCCGTGAACACGAGGCAGACAAAGACGCCACCATCCTGGAGGCCTGCCGGGCGGCCGGCTACGAAATCCCCACCCTGTGCTACCTGAGAGAAATAAACGCCATCGGCGCCTGCCGTATCTGCCTGGTGGAGGTGAAAGGTGCCCGGGCGATGCCGGCTTCCTGCGTGCAACCGGTCGCCGAGGGCATGGAAATTTCCACCAATACCCCGGCCATCCACGACGCCCGCAAGAAAAATCTTGAGCTGCTGCTCTCCGACCACCAAAAGGACTGCCTCTCTTGCATCCGCAGCCAAAGCTGTGAGCTGCAAAAGCTCTGTCTGGACTATGGCGTGGAGGACGAAAATCGCTACGCCGGCAAACTCTCTCAAGAGGTGGCCATCGAGGATGACGACGCGGCCATCGTCCGCGACAATAATAAATGCATCAAATGCCGCCGCTGCGTGGCCGCCTGTAACAAGATGCAGGAAATTTCCGTCATCGGGGCCAACAACAGGGGCTTTGACACCAGCATTGGCTGTGCTTTTGAAACCAAACTGAAAAACGTGCCCTGCATCTCCTGCGGCCAGTGCATCGTCGCCTGTCCCGTCGGGGCCCTTCACGAACAGGACGACACGGACAAGGTCTGGGCGGCCATCAATGACCCCACTAAGCACGTTGCCGTCTGCGCCGCACCCTCGATCCGCGTGACCTTGGGTGAATGCTTCGGCGCTGCCCCCGGCAGCTTCATCGAAGGAAAGCTTGCCGCCAGCATGAGACGCCTGGGCTTCGACGGTGTCTACGACATGGACTTTTCCGCCGACATGACAATCATGGAAGAAGCCCATGAGCTGGTGGACAGAATACTAAATGGCGGCAAACTGCCGCTGATTACCTCCTGCTCGCCCGGCTGGATACGCTTTTGTGAGCAATTTTTCCCCGAGTTCATCGACAATCTCTCCAGCGGCAAGTCACCGCAGCAGATGTTCGGTGGCATATACAAAACCCATTATGCGAAAAAGCTGGGCCTTAATCCCAAGGATATCTTCTTTGTCTCCGTCATTCCCTGCACGGCAAAAAAATACGAAATTCGCCGCGACGGGCAGTCGGCCGCGGGGAACGGCATACCCGACATTGACTGCGCCATCACCACCCGGGAACTGGCGCGGATGATCAAGAAGGCCGGCATCTTGTTCGATGCCCTGCCCGACGAAAAATTTGACAGCCTGGCCGAGACCGGCAGCGGGGCCGGGGTCATCTTCGGTACCTCCGGCGGGGTCATGGAAGCGGCCCTACGGACAGCCGCCGAGACGATCATCGGCGCACCGCTGGAAAAATTGGACTTCGACGAGGTACGCGGCTCCAAGGGCATAAAACAGGCCACATATAAGCTGGGCGACGTGACGGTCAATGTCGCCGTTGCCTCCGGCACGGCCAATGCCCGGAAGCTCCTGACGGCGATAAAGAATGGCGAAATGGATGTACAGTTCGTTGAAATCATGGCCTGTCCCGGCGGTTGCATCATGGGCGGCGGCCAGCCCACCCATCCGGCCGCGACCCGTAATTTCAACGACCTGTGGGCGGCACGGGCAGCGTCCCTCTATGCCGAGGACAAGGGCAAGA